>Ga0172372_10002182_pt1 | contig 30058 bp, 19 predicted proteins | sample LakKiv5m_2_FD_114544 | JGI IMG/M metagenome (GOLD analysis project Ga0172372, IMG submission 114544) | Freshwater microbial communities from Kabuno Bay, South-Kivu, Congo - kab_092012_9.5m | ecosystem: Environmental > Aquatic > Freshwater > Lake | place: Democratic Republic of the Congo...
CCGCCCATCGGATCCCGAAGGTCGAGCAGGACGAGATGGCGGCCGCGTTCCGACGGGCGGGGTAGACAGGGGCCAATTCACGGCAATTCCCGAATTCACGGGGACAGCTTTCAAACGCCGCTTGGGAAAGGGGCGGTCCCTGGGCGGGCTTCACGGCTCACTGGGCAGGAGGCTGTCCCCAGCCTCCCGTTGGACGTCCAATCGCCGCTTCCGGAACGGGATTCGCGTTTGCCACCCGCCTCACAATTTCGGCTTCTCCGGCTTCACCGGCGTGTCCCACGCCTGGGCCCCCTCGAGTTTCACCTTGCGTTTGAAAACCTTCGTCCCGCAGGTCGCGTAGAGCGTGTTCCCGTGCAGGGCGACGTTCGAGGGATGCCGCTCCCCGATCGGGCCTGGCACGATGAGGTGGACGCGCCCGGGCTGGTCGCAGATCTGCACTCCCATCGCCGTGGCGACGAGGAGCCAGCCGTCCTTCGCCACGGCCATGCCGTCAGCTTGGCTGCGCACGTCGACAGCCGCGGGTGGCGTGTCGAGATGATAGTAGGGCTGCACGTAGGCGAGAGTGCCGTCGGGTTTGCGCTGTCCCGACCAGACGAAGCGCCCGCCGAAGTCCGCCGCGTAGACGAGCGACTGATCGGTGCTGAGGACGACCCCGTTGACGCCCGAGAATTCCGCCGACGCCACCTTCACCTCGCCTGTGGGAGTGATGACATGGATCGCCTTCTTGCGCGGCTCGGAGAAATAGACCGTGCCGTCGTTCGCCACAACAACATCGTTCGGCTTCACGTTCTCGGCGTGGACCTTCTTTTCGCCGGTTTCAATGTTCCACGAGACGATTCTCCCTGGATTCCCCTCGCAGCCGTAGAGCGTCCTGCCACCGGGGGCGAAGGCGAGACCGTTGACATTGCCGGTGTTTTCCTGAAAGAGCGAAACCTTCCCATCCGCTCCGACGCGCCAGACCTTGCTCTGCTCGAGGTCGGAGAAAAAGAGTTCGCCCGCCGCGTTCACCGCCGGCCCCTCGGTGAAGCCGTGTCCTTCGCTGACGAGCTGCCAGCCTTCGCCGTCGACGAGGAAGTCGTTCGCCTTGCTCTTCGATTGGTCAAGGTGGGTTCTCACGACGGCTCCTTCGCCCTTCCAATCCTGCCAAAGCCACCGCAGCACCTCGGGAAAAATCGCGTTGCCGTGCTTGCGATTGTGACCGCCCTCGCCCCAGGCGTGGTTCACCTCGTAGCCGGCCCACTGGAAGGAGGCGAGCATGTCCTGGTTCGCGACCCACCAGCTGCCACAGTAGAGGTTGTTATCGTTTTTGCCGTCCTGCAGGAAAATGCGGATCGGCTTAGGCTCGAGCTTGCGGACGAGCACGGGCAGTTCATTGCCGCCGCGCAGACCGACGTAGGTGCCCACGGTGGTGAAGACACGACGGAATTGATCCGGCCGCTCCCACGCGACCTGGAAAGCGGCGATCCCGCCCGAGCTCGAGCCGCAGATGGCGCGAAGGTTAGGGTCGGTCGTCACTTTCAGATCCTTCAGCGCGTGCGGCATCATCTCGTTGAGGAGAAAACGCGCGTAGCGGTCGTCGGCGGCATCGTATTCGAAGGAGCGGTTGTAGCGGGGGAGCGAATTTTCATTCAACTCGGGAACGACGCCGGGATTCACGAAGAGCCCGATCGTCACGGGCATGTCGCCGACATGGATGAGGTTGTCGAAGGTGACGGGGACGTTGCCGAGGTAACCGAGCCCGTCCTGAAAGACCATCAGCGCGGCGGGTTGCGAGCTGTCGTGTTGCGCGGGCACGTAGACGGCGTAGTCACGGGTCGTGCCGGGGAAGATTGAACTCTGGTTAAAGACGCCCCTCGTCACGGTGCCGACGGGCACGCCCTCCTGCTTCACCGATTCGGGCGGGACGGGGTAGTTTTCTTCCTGGGCGTGGAGAAGGGCGAAAGCGAGGAGCGTCGCAAAACAGGTCGAGGCGGTTTTCATGGCCGGAGCAAAGCGCACAAGCCGACGAGACGAAAGCCCGGCTTCGCGCCGGTAAGTTCCCCCTCAGCGAAAATCCTTTCCCCGTGAAAAACCTTCACGCCCCCCCGACTTCGTCTTGGACCAACTCACTCCGCTCCCTCCTCCTTCGCACCGCCCGCACGGAACCCACCATCTCCGCGACGCTTCTGGAAGGGGGCGCTCTCGATGACTCCGTAAAGAATCTGCCGCAGCGTGCCACCGTTGTTTGCGGCATCCGCGACGATCTTGTCGATGGTGGGTGCGTCGTAGTATTCAATGCCGCGACCGACGGCGTAGGTCATCAGCTTTTCGGCAAGGGCACGGTGGAAATCCTCCTTGCGGGCAGTGGCGAGGATTTGGCCGAGTTCACGGGCGCTGCTGAAGGTTTCCCCGGTCATGAGTTGGCCGCTCGCGTCGATGGGCTGCCCCTTGTCCTGATCGCGCCAAACGCCGATAGCGTTGTAGTTCTCCAGGGCAAGACCGATCGGGTCCATGCGCGCATGGCAGGAGGCGCACAGCTTTTGTTCGGCGTGGATCTTGAGGATCTCGCGCAAGGGCAGGTTCTTTTTTTCGCCCTTGGCCGAGGCCTCCAGCGGCGGCACATCCGGCACGGCGGGGGGAGCGGGGGTGGCGAGGAAATTCTCTAGGACAAAAAGCCCACGTTTTACCGGTGACGTCCGCGTGGGATTGGAGGTGACGAGGTGGAAAGTAGCCTGACTGAGAATGCCCCCGCGATGTTTTTCCACGGGCACTTCGACCTTGCGCATCTGGTCGCCCTTCACTCCCTTGATGTCATACCATTCGGCAAGCGGCTCATTGAGGTAGGTGTAGTTCGCCGTCAGCAACTCGACCGCGGGACGGTTCTCGCGCAGGATATGAGCGAAGAATTCCTCGCTCTCCAGCCGCATCGATTGGCGGAGGCGACCATTGAAAATGCGCCGGGCTTTTTCGAGATCCTTCTCCCCGAGGAGGGACCGTTCGTTGAAACTCAGCGTATCGACATCGCGGGCTTGGAGCCACTGGCCGACAAAGTTCGTGATCAGGCGTTTGGACTTCTCATCCTTCAAGAGCCGGTCCACCTGAGCGCGGAGATTGGCGCGCAGCTTGCCTTCGCCGGCGAGCCTCAGCAACTCGTCGTCCGGGATCGAGCTCCAGAGAAAATAGGAGAGCCGTGAAGCGAGGGCGAATTCATCGATCGGCACGACCTTTGACGGATTGTTAGGCTCGGGCTGGATCTCGGCGCGAAGGAGGAATCGCGGACTGACGAGGATTGCGGTGATGGCCTCGGCGATGCCATGTTCGAAATTGTAGCCGGGCTGCGTGTCGACCTGACGGGCGAGCGCGACGAGGCGCTTCAGGGTCGCGTCATCGACAGGACGGCGGAAGGCCTGGCTCGCGAATTTCCGAAGGATCGCCTCGCGGTAGGGATCGCGGGCTTTCTCATCAGCGGGGGGAGGCCCCTGCGAGAAGAGGTGACGCACGCCCCAGGGATAGTCCTTCTTGCTCCCGTCCAGAGGGCCCCGGATGCGGAAACTCTCCACGTCGATCGCGAGTTTGTTCTCGCCTTGCTGCGGACGTTCGCCGGTCTCGGTGGCAAGCCAGAAGGCGGCATCCTTGCCCTGTTTGAGGACTGCCTTGGTCTTCAGGGTGATGCGCTCGGAGTTGTCCCAGCCGAGTTTGCGTTCGGTCAGGGTCTTGTCATCGAGCCCGATCTTGAGCGTGGCGGTGTTCGAGGAGGCCTCGTCGGAGCCCCGGATGCGGAAGTCCACTCGGATCTCGTATTCACCGTCGTGGCTGACATAGGGCTTGGCCTGATGTTTCCGGGCGTGATCGAACGGCATCCAATCAAGCGACCATTCCTTGCCACGATCATCCTTGAAGGTCTTCGCATCGAACCACCATTCCACGATCTCGGGACCGTTGGTCGGCACCGCGTTCTCGACGATGAGATCGGCTGCCTCCAGGTATTTCTCCATCAGCAGCGGAGAGATGCTGAGAACGTCTCCGATTGTATCGAAGCCGTAGCCCGTGTCGTCCGCTGGGAGGACGTCGGCCACATTGAAGTCGTATTTCAGCAGATCCTTCACAGAATTCCGATACTCCTCGCGGTTGAGACGGCGGATCGTGACGCGGCCAGGATCGGGATTCTCCGGATCGATCTTGAAGACGATCGACTCGATGAAGGAGAGGATTTCTTCCTTTTCCTCCGCCTTCAGTTGCGGCTTGTCAGCCGGCGGCATCAGGTTGCTGCGGACGTTTTTCCAGATCTCGAACCAGACGTCAAAATCCTCGAGGTGGTCCTCGATCGAGGCGTAGCCATCCATCGCGAAGTCACCCTTGCGTGCACCGTCGCCGTGGCATTCATAGCAATGATCCGCGAGGAGCGGCTCGAGCGCGTCAAAGGCCTTTTGATCGGCTCGCACCGCGGGCGTTCCCAAGCACGCGAAAGTGATGAAGAGGGACAGGGAGGATCGAAGCATGAGAATCTTTAAGGGAGATTGTCGCACACAACAAAACCCGTTTCAGCCCGATTGATTCACGCCTTCGCGTAGGCAACCTCGACAAAAATGGCCCGCAGAGGCCGGGCTCAGGCTCCGGTCTTGTCGCAAGCCTCGGCGATCATTGACTCCATCGCGGCCCTCGTCTGAACCCCCCGGGCGACAACGACCGGTTCGCCGTCCTTGAAGACGATCACCGTCGGCACCGAGGTGATGCGGTAGCGCATCGCAAGGTCGCGGGCCGCGTCGATGTCGACCTTGGCGACGACCGCTTCGCCCTCCTTCGCGACCGCGATCTGCTCGACGATGGGACCCAGCATTTTGCAGGGACCGCACCACTCGGCGTGGAAATCGACGAGGACCGGCAGACTGGTGGCGGCAAGGATGGAATCAAAGTTGGAGGAATCGAGATGAATTGCTTTCATAACACAGAGGTCTACGCGGGGGGACGCTCGGGTGACCCGCCTTCTTGCAAACTTCTCAGACCCTTTCGTAAATTCTCTCTTTCACGCAGTATTCCAGCACGCCGGGGGTGAGCCAATCGCGATGCCCCGCAAAGTCGGCCCGGATCTTGGTTGCCGAGGCAGGGTGAGCGAAGGGAACCGCGGTATGCTTCCACCCGACACGATCGCGCACCGATTGTCCCTCTCGGGTCACGACGAGAAAGTGGAGCCCGTGCCTCAAACGTTCCGGCTCGGCCCATCGCTCGATCTGCTCCCATTGATCGGTGCCGAGGATCCAACACCACTCCGTCTCCGGTTCCAGCGCATGGAAATGGAGAGCCGTCTCCCACGAATAACTGGGCGCGGGACGGTTCAGCTCGAATTCGGACACCCTGGCCCATTCCATCCCCGCATCGGCGAGCGCGATCCTGAGCATTTCAAATCGTTGCCCCCCCGTGGCTGTGTTGCTTTTCTTGAAGGGTGATACCGCCGCGGGCATGAAGAGCACCTCCTCCAGACCCGCTGCCTCGCGGGCGACCGACGCCATCGCAAGATGCCCGCGGTGCACGGGATCGAAGGAGCCACCGAAGAGAGCGACACGGCGCGGAAAACATGGTGGTGTGGCAGGATCGACCATCCCCTCACGCTAAACGCTTTTGTCGGCCGCGCCAGATGACATTCCCCCCGCCATGGGATCTTCACCACCAGATGACTCGGCGGGTTGCCTCCCGAAGAAGACCCCTCGGCAATCCACATCGACGAGGCCCGGCCGCGCGGCTCCCGATCCTTCCGCCCTCGGCACGACGAAGCGGGTGTCACCGAGGAAGTGGGGGAATGATGGCCCCGTCCCCACCTGCGACCGTGGGAGCCTGGCTACCGAATTGAGAACGCGGCCATCAGCGTTTTTTTTTGACCTGCACGAACCTCAAGACTGACTTCCGCCATGCCCCGGCTATGATGCCATTGATGAGTTCCGATTCTCCACGCCCCGTCCGTCCTCCTTCCGTTCCCGTGCGCCGACGCCGCCGCCCTCTCGCCCAACCGCCCGGCTCCCTCGTGCATCGCGGAGAAAGGCGGATCGCCGAGGCACAGCTGCGCCTCATCCGTTTCAACGAATCGATCCAAGAGATCAAGACCCTCGCCTCCGTCCCCGAGGCTGGATTCGTCGGTCGCGACGATCTCGTGCAGTGGCTCCATTTTACCGGACTCCACGACGTCGACGAAATCGCCAAGGTCGGCCGCGCCTTCGCCATCTCGCCGCTCGTGCTCGAAGACATTCTCCACACCGGGAGCCGCTCCAAGATCGAGAATCACGAATCCGAAATCTTCATCGTCACCCGAATCGTCACCGACCACGAGAAAGACGGCATCTGCGAAGTGCAGCATTTCTCGCTCCTCCTCCTCCCGGGGAATCTCGTGCTGACCTTCTGCGAGAACCCCACCACCGTCTTCGATCCCGTGATCGACCGGATCCAGACCAACGCCGGCGGGCGCATCCGCCGCCATGGAGCCGACTACCTCGCCTGGGCCCTCCTCGATGCGATCGTCGACAACTATCTTTCCGTCATCGATCACCTCGATGATACCGTCGTCGCCATCGATGAAAGGCTCCAACTCGACGACCGCTCCGTCCAAGCCGGCGAGATCTATGCGTTGAAACGCGAGATCAACCGGGTCTTCCGGACGATCCGTCCCATCCGCGAGATCGCGACCAGTCTCCTCCGTGAAAATGAGACCCTGCTCACCGCCCCATCTCGACCTTATTTCATCGATCTGAACGACCACGCCATTCAGGCCATCGAAACCACCGAATACCTCCGTGAAGGCAGCAACAGCCTGCGCGAGTTTTACCTTTCCTCCGCCAGCCACCGGATGAACGAGGTGATGAAGGTCCTGACCTGCTTCTCCACGATCTTTCTCCCACTCACCTTCATCGCCGGCATCTACGGGATGAATTTCGAATACATGCCCGAGCTGCAGCAACGCTGGGCCTACCCCGCGGTCTGGATCATCTTCTTGCTCTGCGCCGCCGGAATGTTCTGGCTGTTCCGGCGAATGCGTTGGTGGTGAGGCGTCCGAGGCAGATCCCATCGACCCAGCCTCGCGGAACCTGATTTGCCGGAGCGTCCCCCTCCTCACACATTGAGCCCGCGACGGCTTGGACTCAGGCCATCCAGCGTGAGGCGTAGAACTCCCTTCTTCGCCAATTCTTCCATCGCGGGACTTTGGAAGAAAAGGCCGCATCAGGTATTGCCTGTTTGTGCCGGCAGAAAGTGTCTGCGACACTGGTCGGTGAACCGTTTGCATTCTGGAGTATTCCAATCTGAATAGGAGTCATGAAAAAAGTTCTGCTGATCCTGGCGCTGCTCGTGGTGCTGGCGCTGCTCGCCGTCTTCGTGGGGGCGCGCATCCTCGGCCCGAGACTGCTCTCGGTGGCGGCACCAAGCGGCATCCCGATCGGCGAACACGATCTGCCGCAACCGGAGACCTCCCTGCTCGGTCTTGGAATCGCGGTTCCGATGAGCCTGCTCGACGAGATCGCAAACGCCGAGGTGCCTCCGACTTTCGAAGGCAGCGAGACGAAGAACTTCCACAAACGAATCCAGAACGGGTCTTATCATTGGGAAGTGGAGCGGGGCCGGGTCAGCTTTCGCAATACGGGGAAAGCGGTTGCCTTCTCCCTCCCGTTTGAAGGCCGGGCGACCATCAAAGGCGAGCTCGACGCGGCGATTCTGACCCTCCCGCTCAACGGCAGCGCCACCCTCGGCGGAACGGCCGGCGGCACGATCACACCGGAAGTCAGGCCAGACTGGCTCGTGAACGCAAACCTGGTTCCGGAACTGCAGCTCGACGAGGCAAGATTGCAATTGGACCAGCTCGGACACATCGACATCGGAGAGTTTCTCGGGGGCAGCCTCGGCCAATACCTGCAGAGGGAGGCCCGCAAGATCACCCCCGCCCTGCGCAAGAGCCTCAATCTTCGCCGCGAGGTGACAACTTTCTGGAACGAGGCTCACGTGGCAAAGCAAGTGTCGGACGATCCCCCACTGTGGTTGAGCGTTCAACCTCGCCGAATCCTGCTGGGACCGATCGACTACTCGCAGCCGGAGCAGCTCGGCCTCGCCGTGGCGATCGAGTCGGAAACCTACCTCTTGAACCACGCCCCCAAGGCGCCCGTCGTGGAGCCACTGCCGGAAATGGCGGCGCTACCCGGCGCGGCCGGCACGGAGCTGCGCCTGCCGCTCGTGATCCGGTTGGCGGAGCTGAACGAATTGCTCGCGAAAGAGGATTTTGAAATCGACACCGGCATCGGTGCAAAGATCCAGGTGAACGGTCTCGCGGCCGAGGTTGGCCAAGGGGGCTACCTGAATTTGAAACTGGAGTTGGAGGCGGATCGCTCGCGTCTCGGCCGCGGGGTCGCGGGCACGATCTGGGTGCGGGGCCAACCGGTGATCGACTACGCAAAGCAGACGCTCGGCTTCACCGGAATGGAACTGACAGTGGAGACGCGCGACCAACTGACGACAGCGGCGACCTGGCTGCTGGAAGGCCTCCTCGTGAAAGGACTCGAGGCCCATTTGCGGGTGGACCTGAACGATTACAAGGCGGAACTCGATGAGGAAGTCAAAAAAGCGATCGCGGAAGCCGATCTGCCGGAGGGCATGGAGTTGTCGCTGAGCAACCTCGACGTTCGACTGACGGACATCTACACGGTGACCCGCCAGATCGAAGGTGGCGGACCGGATCCGGGCATCGTGCTGGTGATCCGGGCCACCGGAGAAATGGAGACACGGATCAGCCAGATGCGCTGGAAGAAGGGGGAGGAGAAATGAGGCGGGCGGAGCATTCCTTTCTTTTGCCGCGGGCCTCCCATCGTGAAGAATTTCAACGCAGATGTTTGAAAAGAGGAAACACGAATGAAGAGGAATGAAGCGCGAATGACCGCGAACCTAGGCGGAGTGATCGTTTTCCTCGCCTCATCGGCCTTTTCCCAAGACTCCACCCTCCCCGGAACAGCCCCGCTTGGCTGGACGGAGGAGGATCCCTCGGTGCTCGTCATGGACGGGGCGCACGCGTTCGTTGAGCGAGAGATCGCCGAGGTCGCAGCGAAGGCGCCGGCTTTCCCCCTCGACCCGGCAGCGCGCGAAGCGTTCATCCAGCAATCGCGCGAGGCGCTCGCGAAGAAGCTGGGGGTGGTCGACGAGCGACTCGCCCCAGGGCTCGAGTTTGTCTCGGCTGATCCGGTATCTTTCGAGGGTGATCCGGGCACGACAAGGGTGGCGGAGGGGCCCGGTTTCCGGGTCCATGCGGTGCGTTGGGAGGTCCTGCCGGGATACACGGCTGAGGGGCTCTATGTGAACCCGGTGCCGGAGGAAGGCAAAATCTCCTCTCCTCCCCTGATGGTGCTGATGCCCGATGCGGACGAGACGCCGGAGGATCTCCTCGGGATGACGCCGCGCCTCGAGCCGAAAGAACAGATCGGCCTGCGCTTCGCCATGACGGGTTTCCGGATGCTCATTCCCGCACCGGTGAACCGCGCGCGTTTTGTTGGTTTGTCAGGCAATGACGAGGCCGTCGTGAAGACGGCCCAGAGCCATCGCGAATGGATCTATCGCCAGGCCTTCCAGATGGGACGTCACCCGCTCGGCTACGAGGTGCAGAGCCTCCTCGCCGCCGTCGATTGGCTCGAGCTGACCTTCCCCGGCAGCGAAGTGACGGCGGCGGGCTATGGTGAGGGCGGACGCGCCGCACTCTGCGCCGCCGCGCTCGATCCAAGGATCGACCATGCCTTCGTGAGCGGGGCCTTTGGTCCGCGCGAGGCGGCGTGGTCGGAGCCGATCCACCGCAATCTCTTTGGTCTCCTTCCCGACCACGGCGATGCCTCGGTCGCGGCCCTGATCGCTCCGCGGGTGCTTCTCGTCGAACACACGAGCTTTCCAGAGGTGCAGGATCAAAAGGGTGATCTCACGACCCCGGCCTCCGCCGAAGTGGAACGGGAATGGAAGCGGATCGAGAAGGTCCTCACGGCCTTTGCACCGCCGCCCTCCTTTTTTCTGAACGAGGCAAGCGACGGGGCGCGCGGCGATTACCGCTCGGTGGCGGGATTCCTCCAGGCGATGGGTCGCGAGCCCGAGGTGGACCGGACCCCACCGTTGGGGCTGGTGATCGACGAGCGAAGCGGCTTTGATCCCGCGGAGCGGCATCGTCGTGTTTTTCTCGGGATGCAGGCGCACGTGCAGAGCCTCGTCGATGCGTCGGAGCAAGCGCGGGAGGAATCCTTTTTCTTCGCAGCCGAGCCGGGGCTGCGCCCGGGCAAATGGTCGACGGAAAAATCCCACCCCACCCTCGATCCGGCGAACTTCGTGGCGCGGGCGGAGGCATGGCGAACCCGTTTCGAGGCGGATAGCCTCGGGAGCTTCGACGAGGAACGACTCCCCCTGAATCCGCGCACCCGCCGACTGAAGGAGACCGATGGGTGGACGATGTGGGAGGTGGGGATCGAAGTCTACCCGGGCTTTGAGTCGTGGGGTGTTTTGCTGTTGCCGAAGAGGATCGCCCCGGGCGAACGCCTTCCCGTCGTGGTCTGCCAGCACGGTCGTCACGGCGTGCCGCGCGACACGATCGACGCAGACAAGCCGGCCTACAACGACTTCGCGGCACGGCTGGCGGAGCGAGGCTACATCACCTTTTCGCCCCACAACCTCTACCGACACGAGGATCGCTATCGCTGGCTTGACCGCAAGGCGAACCTGATCGGTGGCACGCTCTTCACCTTCATCGTCGCCTCCCACCGTCAACAACTCGAATGGTTGAAGACCCTGCCTGAAGTCGACCCGAAACGGATCGCTTTCTACGGGCTGAGCTACGGAGGGGAAACGGCAGTGCGACTGCCCGCGGTGATCCCGGACTACTGCCTTTCGATCTGCTCGGGCGACTTCAATCACTGGACCCGCAAGGTTGCCGACCCCGATTTCCCGGGGGGCTTCATGAAAAGCGTCGAATGGGAGATGCCCTACTGGAATCTTGGAAACACCTACGACTACGGGGATATGGCGGCCCTGATTTTTCCGCGCCCCTTTTACGTGGAGCGCGGACATCACGATCTCGTCTCGATCGATTCCTGGGTCGCGCACGAGTATGCTCGGGTGAGGCATCTCTACGCCCGCTTCGGCATGGCCGATCACACCGGAATCGAGTTCTTCCACGGAGGCCATTCGATCCGCGGCGAAGGGGCCTTCGAGTTTCTCGACCGGTGGCTCGGTCGGGTGGCTCGCTAAGACCCTCCATCTCCACTTCCGGAAAATGCAGGGCTCGGCCACGGAAAAACGGTGCCAGATCCGGAGATCTGTGTTAAAATTCCGTCTTTGTGAATTTTTCGACCCATCGAAACCGAAAGTCAGGTCCGAGAGCGTGGTCACGCGGGTGAAATGCAAAGCTGGTTTACGTTTGAATTGGACGGCGAAGTGTGCCGGGTGGAGCGCGAGTCCACCCACGGGACGCTGGCGGATTACCTTGCCCGCCTCGACCCCTGTTTCGCCCAGTTCGCGGAGCACGATGCCGTCCTTGCACCGCGTCTGGTTGTGCTCGGCACGCTCGAAGGCGATCGCCACCGCTTTCGCATCGTTGATGCGGGCCTGATGTTGATGCCGATGTTGGCTGACCGCCAAATCTGGACGCCCGAGGGGATCCGCAACACGGAGCCAGAGCATCCCGTGAATCTCGCCTTTCAAGACGGTTCCTTCGAATGCTCGGGGGAACGCCTCGACACCGTCATCTCCCTGACCTTCGAGGGTTATTACCGTCCCGATCTCCGTCGCCAAGGTCAGGTGAACGATCAATACGATGCCATCGTGACTCGCTCGGCCCACGTCCCTGCGATCCGCGAAGCGGCGCTGCAGGTTTTCGCCTCGACCGAACAACTCCGCCACGAGGCGGCCCTCAAGGCGGAACGTTCGGGTGAGGAAACGACGGTATGGACGGGGAGGAAGGATATATTCGGCGATCGGTTCACCCGGCAGCTCTTCCGGCTCACCGAGGGTCGAGCCCTCCACTACGTGGATGGGCGGAAACGCCGATTTTTTCGGCCCGAGACCTTGGTGGAACTCGTCAAGCTCAAACGCGAATATCCGACGGCCACCTTTGTCAGCGGGGGCACTGGACTCGGCCGCCTCGTTGCTGGCGGGGAAGGCGGGGGCGACCTGGTCTCGCTCGAAGCGGTGAAGGAACTCAACAGCGTTGCCACGAGCGAAGATCTCTGGGAAATCGGTGCGGCGGTTTCGCTGACACAAGCAGCCGAGCACATCGGTCGGGAATGCCTCGCCTTCAACAAGGTGCTGCGACGCTTTGCTTCGCGTGCGGTGCGGAACCGGGCGACGCTTGGCGGTTATCTCGCCACGGCCTGGTCCTCTGGACAACTCGCGCCCCTCCTCATGGCATTGAACGCCCGCGTCCGTCTGATTTCAACCGATGGCGAGCGCGATGCGCCGGTCTCGCAATTCTATACGGGCAAGGGTCGCACCATTCTCCAGCCGGACGAGATCATCCGCAGTGTCATCATTCCGCGCGCCACCGAAAATGCCCTTTCGTCGCGTGGCGTCACCTCACGCCTCTGCGATGTCTACACGGTGGCTCCACGCCGAACGGGTTGCGAGCCCTATGCGACCGGCGGATTCGCCCTCGAACTGCGGGATCGGAGAATCGTCAAAGCATGGGTCGCCTACTCCGGGATTGCCGAGTCCCCCCTGCGGGCACGTGCGGCGGAGGATTTTCTTACCGGGAAAAATTGGGATGAGCCGACCATGATCGAAACTCTCGGAGTGCTCAATCGAAGTGTCGAGGTGACCGCGCCGGGAACGGGCGCGGCGACTCCCGGCTATCTCAAACAGCTCGTTGGCACGCTTTTTCAGAAATTCTACCACCAACACCCACGGCCCGACGCCATCCGGCCCGAGCTGCTGACGGCTACGGGCGAGTTCGCGAGACTCGACGAGCCTTTTTTTCAAGCGCCCCGTGCCTGAACGACGGCGCCAACGGCCCGAAGCGGCACGTCCTCTCCATGAGTGAACCCGAAGATCAACTCAGTCCCTTCCGTCTTCCTTCGAGCGGTCCGGTGAAACAGAATCGGGAAACCTTCGGGGAACGGCTCCGCCTGCGAAGGGAGCAACTCGCGCAGGGCGACGAGATGAAAGCGCTTTCATCTTGGCAGGCCCGCACTCGCGTCCTCACCGCCCTCGTTGTGGAAAGCCCGCACCCACGCGCCTCGATCATCCGTCGCCACGCGGCCGAGGCGAGGCGTCTCGAGGGGATCGAAGCGGTCCTTTTCGCCGACGATTTCCCGCCCTTCCGCAACTCACTGGGTCACGAATTCTCGGGGGAACCCCTCCTCGCTGAGGACGAGGTGAATTATCGCGGGCAGCCGGTCGCCCTTGTGATCGGGACGGACGAAAGGGTGTGCCGAGAAGCGGCTTCAAAGCTCGAGATCGAATACCATGTCAACCCGGGAATCCTTTCGCTCGACCATGCGGTCGCCATGGCGAGCTTCCACGAGGCTCCACGTGTTTGCGAACGCGGCAAGGTGGCTCCGGCCCTCGCTGCTGAGGGGCCGGGGAGTTTGGGTTCGTTTCTGATTCCTCCGCAGCAGGCCGCGCTCGCGGGATCGGCTGAAGTGCGGGTGACTCCGGTGCGCGGCGGCCGCGGCTACTCCGTGAAAACCCGCGCCCTTTCCCCGGCCCTGATCCGCACCGCAGTGGCGCGGACCGCTGACATCCCGGAGTCGGAAGTGCAGCTCGAACCCGTCGGCCTCGCCGGGGTGACCGATGCCCTCGAGCTGGAGCCCGTTCGTCTCGCCATGCTCGCGACCCGCGCGGCGATGGCTTGCGGCACGGCCGTGATCCTGAAGGTCTCGAGCCCGGATTCCCCCCTCGTGCGCGGGCAACGCCACCCGGTGAAGGTCGAATTCGAGGCCGCCCACGACGGCGATGGCAAAATTTCCGCCCTCAGTTTGAAACTGCACGTCGATGGGGGATTCTACGCGACCGACTCGACCACGGTGATGGACCGGGCCGCCCTGCATGCCGACTCGGTCTACGGAATCGCCAATTTCCGCATCACCTCGCAGCTCTGTCGGACACATCGCATCACCTCCTCATCTCTGCCTGCCGAAGGTTCAGCGCAGGGGGCTTGGGCCATGGAGGAGATCATTCGTCGCGTCGCCGCTTCAACCGGTAAAACCCCGCGCGAAGTTCGCGAGAACAATTTCTATCGCGAAGGAACCGACCCCAAGACCGCGCCCTACGGCCAGCCGGTGCAGGCCGCTTCGATTGCCCGGGTTTGGAATCAAGTCCTTCGTCGCAGCGATTACGAACTCCGCATCGCCTCAATCGAGAAGTGGAACCGCCGCAATCCCTGTCACAAGCGCGGCATCGCCGTGGTCGCAACCAAGTTCGGCCTCGGGGATCCGCGACCCGAGCGGGATGCGGCGGCCGTGCTCGTGCAAATCCTCGCCGACGGTTCGGTGCTGGTGCGAGTCGGGCTCGTTGATGTGAACGACGGCTTCCGCGGCCAGGTTCGGGAGGAGGTGGCGACCCGTCTCGGCCTCGAGGAGGAGTCGGTCCGCGTGATCTTGAACGATTTCGACGTCCTCCCCCGCTCCACTCCGGTGATCGGAGCGGACGCCTGCGGACTGGTGATGCGCGCGATCGCCGACGCCTGCAAACGCCTCCAGAGCCGCCTCCGCGAAGTCGCCCTGCAGCTCTTCGCCGCGCGCGGCCAGACCGAAATCGAAATCGAGGCAATCCGCTTCGTCAATGGCCTCGTCGGTCCTGATATCTCGCCGGCAAGTCCCCTCCATTTCCGGGAGGTGATCGAAGGGGCCTGGAGAAAACGCGTGAATCTCGTCGAGACAGGCTACCACCGCACGCCGAATCTCTGGTGGGATCACGAACTCGGGGCGGGCTGGCCTTTCTCGGCCTTCACCTATGCGGCCGCCGTCGCCGAGGTGCAGATCGATGCCTTCACAGGAGAAGTGCAGATTCTGAGGGCTGACTTTGCCCACGAAGGGTCGCCCTCTCCCGATCAAGGCGATCGCGACTTCGCCCAACTGATGCGTGCCTTCACGCTGGGAACCGGCTGGCTCCTCTCCGAAAGTGTTCCGTATCCCGAAACCGACGAATCTGCAACCTGCCATGTCGCCGAGGGCGTGCCGGGATTCGCCGACGCTCCGTTTCAGGTAGTGACCGACCGGCTTCGACCTCTTGGAGACCCGTCGGCCCTTCCGGGCGATCCCTGTGCCGAGGCGCCGGTGCTGCTCGCCAGTTGCGTGCGCGAAGCGCTCTGGGATGCCCTGCGCTCCTTCGGCCTCAAGCCCGAGCTGAAGATCGACCTGCCGCTCCCGTCGACTCCACCGGCCGTCCTCGCGACCCTTCGGGAAATTAGCCGGCAGTCCAGAGAAGGCGAATCCCCTTCGTCCCCGAAGCCGTCGGCAGCGTCGCCTTCCTGACGAAATCGTCAAATAGTTGGTCTTGTCATACCGTGATCGCCGGAATTGCTTAACTCCCTTTAAGCAACTTTCCCATCACCATGCTCTCTTTCCTGCTTTGTAGCGCCGGCGTTCTCGTCATTCTCCTGCCAGCCCTGAACTGGCTCAGCTATCGCGTCATGGGAGGCATCATCCGACGACGACGCAAGACCTGGGACCTCAACATCTGTTGCGGCAAGACCGACGGAGGTGGTGTGAACGTCGACATCGCCAAACATGCCGAGATCCCGAACCTCGTGGTCGTCGACGATGTCTATCAACTTCCCTTCTCCGCGAACCAGTTCGAGCACACCCTTTGCTCCCACACGATCGAGCACGTCGAGGATCCCGGCGCTTTCTTCGCGGAAATGCAGCGTGTCTCAAAACACGTCACACTCGTGGTGCCTCCGCTCTGGGACCTCAGCGCCGCGCTTAACCTCTTCGAGCATCGCTGGCTCTTCCTCACCTTCCGCAAGGAACACCACAGCCTGCCACCCCACATTCCCCTTCCTTTCGCGCGCCGCATTCAAGAGCGGGTCGGGCAGAAAATCAGGGCGTGATCTCTTGAAAATTCATTCGGCTTCGCGAGTAAGCGTCTTCGCGGCAAGGGCAATCTCCGCCGATCTCGGTGATCAGGCACCGCGGGCGAACGCGAACGAAGGACATGGGGAGAATCCCACTCCGCTCCGGGGATGCCCTCCTCGTCCAGTCCAAAGCGGAGAAACTCGATTCGATCAGGCGCGGCAGCGCTGTTGCCATCGCCGACGAATTCGCCTCTCCCACCCTCATTGGGGGGAGAGGCGGGGGGGGCCTGACCCTCATTTTCATGCTGGTCGTTTTGCCGCTTGTTCCCTTGCTTTGGCCGCTTCGTTGAAGGAGGGTCACCGTCCGGTCCGTCGACCGGCTTCATGGAGAAACCCCATTCCACCTCGCACTGGCCCCTTGCCCTGATGGCGCTCGGCGTCGTCTTCGGCGACATCGGCACCAGTCCGCTTTATGCCCTGCGGGAATGTCTCGCCCACTCGGGCTACAAGGCAGGCGTCGATGGCGTCGAGATGGTCTACGGACCGATCTCCCTGATGTTCTGGTCTCTCACGATCATGGTATCGTTCAAATACCTGACCATCCTCAGCCATGCCACCGCCCAGGGCGAGGGCGGGATGTTCGCGCTGCTCTCGCTCCTCCGAGCTCCAGACAAAAACGGCCGCACCCGCAAAACCTCTCTCATCGTCCTGGTCGTCCTTTTTGGCGCGGCCCTGCTCTACGGCGATGGCATGATCACGCCGGCGATTTCCGTGCTCTCGGCCGTCGAGGGACTGAAGCAAATTCAGGAGGGACTCTCCCAAAACATTGTCATCGGCGTCTCCATCGGCATCCTCGTCAGTCTCTTTTTGGTGCAGCGCCACGGCACCGCCCGCATCGGAGTCGCCTTCGGGCCGATCATGATCGTCTGGTTCATCACGCTCGCGGCACTCGGCGTCTACCGTTTCCTGGAACATCCCGAGGTGATCGTCTCCCTCTCGCCCCATTGGGGGATCAGCTACCTCCTCCACCACGGCAGCCACGGTATCGTCATCATGGGTATGGTTCTCCTCGCTGTCACTGGATGCGAGGCTCTCTACGCCGACATCGGACACTTTGGGTCGAAGCCGCTGCAGCGTGCCTGGTTTCCCCTTGTCTATCCCGCCCTTGCCCTGAATTACCTTGGCCAGGGTTCTCTCGTCATTCACGATCCCGAAGCGATCGAGCATCCTTTCTTTCATCTGGTCCCGAGCCCGCTCCTCATCCCGATCGTCATTCTCGCCACCGCCGCCACCATCATCGCCTCGCAGGCCATGATCACGGGTGTCTTTTCCCTCACCCAGCAGGCCGTTCAACTCGGCTACCTACCGCGACTGAAGATCATTCATACCAATCCCGATATCCGCGGCCAGATTTACATGCCGCAGGTGAATTTTCTCCTCATGATCTCGTGTGTCGCGCTCGTGATCGGTTTCCAGACATCGAGCAACCTCGCCTCTGCCTACGGACTTTCCGTATCGCTTGAAATGTTCCTGACGAGCGTGCTCTTCTTTTTCGTGGCACGCCACCACTGGGCGTGGGCTCTGTGGAAAGCGGGCCTGCCGGTCGCCCTCTTCCTCTGCATCGAGTTCGGCTACGTGGCCGGGAGCCTCGTGAAGTTTTCCCAAGGTGCCTGGTTTCCCCTCGCTGTCGCCGCCTTGATCTGGATCGTCATGAAAACCTGGACCGATGGCCGGGCCATCCTCTTTCAGGCAATGCAGCGCGGCCGACTCCCCGTGAAACACCTCATCGACGATATCAAAGCCGACCGGGTCATCCGCGTTCCAGGCACTGCCGTCTTCATGTCGGCCACGGCGGACGGCCTGCCTCTCGCCCTGCTCCATCACCTGAAACACAACAAGGCCCTGCACCGACAGGTCGTCCTCCTCACTGTCGTTTTCGAGAACGCTCCCCGTGTTCCCGCGGAAAGGAGAAGCGAGATCGAGGAATTCCACGATGAGTTCTACCGTGTCCTTCTCCGCTACGGCTTCGCCGAGTCGCCAAACGTCTTCAAGGATCTCTGCAAAGCCCTCGCCGGAAAGGGGAAGATCAGGCCCGCTGGCATTACCTTCTACCAAAGCCGCGAGGTCCTCCTCACGACCGGTCCGGGCAAGATGTCAGCCTGGCGAAAAAAACTCTTTGTCACGCTCTCGCGCCTCTCGCGTCCCGCCACCGGCTACTTCGATCTACCGCCGCGTCAGGTGATCGAGTTGGGAATCCAGTTGGAAGTGTAGTGGTCACGAGTCACCGGTCACGGGCAGATACTTGAACAGGCCTATTGTTCCCCGCAAGGGAACATGGTGGAATGGACGGGTTCATCGTTCCCGTGAGCGGTGACTCATGACCCGTGACTCATGACGCATTTTTCCCCGCTCGACTACACCCTCTTCGCCCTCTATCTCGCCGTCTCGGTCGGAGTTGGTCTCTACTCGGCACGGAAGAAGTCGCAAAACCTCGGCGACTACTTCCTCGCCGGACGCGGGATGAACAGCGTCCTCGTCGCGATGTCCATCCTCGCAGCCCTCTTCTCCGGCATCAGCTACCTTGCCGGACCTGCCGACGTCTACAAGAACGGCTTCGGATTCGCCTACGCGATCCTCGCCTTTTTTATCGCCACGCCGATCACAACAATCTGGATCCTTCCAAAGTTCTATCAATCCCGCTTCTACACCGCCTATCAGTTCCTTGAGGAACGCTTCGCCCTCTCCGTCCGCCTCCTCGCCTCCGGACTCTTTCTTTTCCGGGTTTCGCTCTGGCTGGCCGCCGCGACCTACGCGCCAGCCCTTGCCCTGGAAAAAGTCACCGGGATTCCACTCTGGCTGACCATCATCGCCTCCGGCACCCTCACGACCCTTTACACCGCCCTCGGAGGAATGCGTGCGGTGATCTGGACGGACGTGATGCAGCTCATCGTCCTTGTCGGCGGGCAGGTTGTCATCACCCTCGTCGCGGCAGCCAAGATCCCCGGAGGCCTCGGCGGCGTCTGGGAGACCGCCCTCGCCGACGGTCGCATGGACCTCAGCCTGTCGTTCGCGTTGTCCGAAAGGGTCAACCTCGGATCCGTAGTCATTGCCGCCGCCTTCCTCCACCTTGTGCAGATGGCGACCGACCAGGTCTCCGTGCAGCGCTACCTCACCGCCGGGAGCCTCACCGAGGCAAAACGATCGCTCTGGATCAAACTCTCTTTCCTCCTCCCCGTCGTCGTTCTCTTCTACGGCACCGGACTCGTCCTCTACGCCTTCTACAAAATCGATGGCGATCCCCTCGCCTCCGGCCTGATCCAGAAGGAAGATCAGATCCTTCCCTACTTCGTTGTCACCCAACTACCCGCCGGACTGCCCGGGCTCCTCATCGCCGCAATCTACGCCGCCAGCATGTCGACGATTTCGGCCGGCCTGAACTCGCTTTCCTCGGCGACCGTCGTGGATTTCAAGCAGCGGCTCTCAAATTCCGCCGGAGCGTCCGATGCAGCCCAAGTAACCAACGCCCGCTGGATCACTGTTGCCTACGGCCTCCTCGTGATGCTTCTCGCTTTTGCCGTTTCAACCATGCCCGGCAATCTCGTCGAGTCAGTCAACACCGTCATCGCCATCGTCGGAGGCCCCCTCCTCGGACTCTTTTTCCTCGGCATGTTCACGCGACGTGCCGATACCCGGGGGGCCCTCGCCGGTTGCCTCATCGGCTTCCTCTCCCTCCTCTCACTCTATTTTTATCAGATCGGTCTGTTCACGCCTGCCCCCCCAACTCAGCTCGTTTCCTTCATCTGGTTCAGCCTCTTAGGAGCGCTGCTCACCGCGGGCGTTGGCCTGATCGCCTCCCGGAGCGGAGTGAAGAGCACCGCTTGAGCGAGGGCCGGTTCGGCCTTAGCTTCCGATCCACTTACCCCGCCGAGCCAGTGAGCAAACCCTCGTCCCCCCCCTCCACCCGGCCGCGCACCGCGATACTCAACGTCGTCGGGCTCACCCCGCGCCATCTCACGCCGGACATGCCTTTCCTGCGACGATTCGTGGCGCGGGAGGGAATGAAACTCGCCCATATCAAGCCGCTGCTGCCCGCCGTCACCTCGACGATGCAGGCGACCTATCTCACCGGCACCCCCCCCGGCGAACACGGCATCGTCGGAAACCTGTGGTATGACCGCGAGTATTCGGAACACCGCTGCTGGAAGCAATCGAACCGCCTCGTGAAGGGGCGCAAGCTCTGGGAACACCTCCGCGAGGGCGACCCGGGCTATACCTGCGCGAAAGTGTTCTGGTGGAACAATCTCTACTCCTCGGCCGACTATCAAATCACCCCCCGGCCCATCTACCGGGCCGACGGCAAGAAGCTCTTCGACGTGCAGACGTGGCCGATGGAACTTCGGAGCAAAGTGACGCGCAAACTGGGCAAGTTTCCTTTTCCGGCCTTCTGGGGACCCACCGCCGGGATCGCCTCGAGCGAATGGATCGCACAATCGGCAAAGTGGTTTGAGGATCAGTTTTCTCCGAGCCTCAATCTCGTCTACCTGCCCCATCTCGACTACAACCTCCAGCGGATCGGTCCCGAAGCCCCCGCCATCAGCGACGACCTTCAGGCGATCGACCGGGTCGTCGCCGACCTCGTGACCCACCTCGAATCACGCGGCGTGCGTGTCATCATTCTCAGCGAATACGGCATCACCCGTGTCGACCGTGCCATCCATTTGAATCGGATCTTCCGCGAAAAAGGCTGGATCACTTGGCGCGAGGAGCTGGGACGGGAGATGATCGACATCGGCAACTGCCGGGCCTTTGCCGTGCCCGATCACCAGATCGCCCACGTCTACGTGAACGATCCCGCGATCCTCGACGAAGTCGCGGAAACACTGCGCAAGGTCGGCGGCGTCACCGACGTGCTAGACCGGGAGGATCAGGAAGCCCTCGGCCTCGGCCACGAGCGTGGCGGTGACCTCGTCGCGGTCTGCGACGAGCGGAGCTGGTTCACCTACTACTGGTGGAAAAAGGATCGCAAAGCCCCCGACTATGCGCGCTGCGTCGACATTCACCGCAAACCCGGCTACGATCCCGTCGAGCTCTTCGTGGATCCAAAGATCCGTTTTCCAAAACTCGCGGTGGCTTGGCGGCTCGCCAAAAAAATGCTCGGGTTCCGCATGCTCATGGACGTGATCCCGCTCGACGCATCTCTTGTGAAGGGCTCACACGGCTGCATCCCGAAAAGTAGAGAAGATCATCCCGTCTTGATCGGTGCCTTCCCCGGCCTCGAAAACGGATCCTCACTCGAGGCGACGGAGGTGTTTGCGCGCTTGTTAGACTATTGCCGGGCGGATTGAACTCAGTCCCCGCCCTGACCGTAATAGGCCCCCGGACCGTGCTTGCGCAGAAAATGCTTTTCGAGAAGGTGAGCGGGGAGGGGGGGCGACTTCGGACGGAGTTGCCACATCCCCATCGCCATCTCGGCGCAAACCTCGAGGGCGACGCTGTTTTTTACCGACTCAAGGGCGCTTCCTCCCCAAGTGAAAGGCGCGTGAAACTTCTGGAAACAGGCCGGCATCGCGATCGGATCGAGGCCCTCGGCCCGGAAACGCTCCACGATCGCAAGCCCGGTGTTCGTCTCGTAGTCGTCCGCAACCTCGGCCGCAGCCAGCTCGCGCACGACCGGCACGGTGCCGTAAAAATGGTCGGCATGAGTCGTCCCAAAACAGGGTAGCTCCACCCCCGCCTGCGCGAACAGGGTCGCCTTCGTCGAATGCGTATGGGTCACTCCGCCGATCTCCGGGAACTCTCGATAGAGGATGCGGTGCGTTGGGGTGTCCGACGAGGGGCGCAAGGTCCCCTCGACGATCTTGCCCTCGAGGTCGAGGACGACGAGTGAATCGACCGTCAGATCTTCGTAGGCGACCCCGCTCGGTTTGATCACGAACAGGCCACTGGCCCGGTCGATCCCCGAAACGTTTCCCCAAGTGAGCCGCACCAACCCCTCCTTCACGAGCCGGAGGTTAGCCTCGAGCACCTCTTCTTTCAGATCACGCAACATGTCCGGAACGAAACCCCGAACGCGCCCCCCGCAAGAGAAGATTTCCGCGGGAAAAAAGCCCGATCCAGTCTACCCTGTGCTCGTCCCTCGACAGGACCACGACCTCCCATGTGGCGAACCATTCAAAAGACCCTCGCGACCACGGTCCCACCGCTCCTGCTCCTCAGCTACCTCGCCGTGGCCACCTGCCTGCTGAACCGCTGGGACGTCATGGTCGCAGTGACCCTCGTGCCGGTCTGGATCTGGGCTTCCACCGGAGCACTCGTGGCCTTGGTCTGCTGGATCATCACCCGCGGGGTGGTGCCCGGCGTCCTCTTCTGCGTTTTCCTCATCACCGGCATCGGCTTTTCCGAGGAGGCGGCCGGCATCGTCCGAGAGCTCTTCGTCTCCCTCGAGAAAAAGCCCGCCAACGCACCGACTGAAAAACTCCTGCGAATCGTGAACGTTCGCTGCGGTGGCGAAGAGGCCTCACTGCGGAAAGCGGCGGAGTCGAGTCCCGACGTCCTTATCGTGCAGGAGGCCCCTGAGAAAACCATTCTCGAGGCTGTCGCCGACCAGCTCTACGGCGTCGAGCGTTCCGTCACCCTGGTTGGGAAAAAGGCGATCCTCGGCCGCGGGGAAGCTCTTGCCGTCATCGGTGAGCCGGATTCTCCCGCCCTGCATGTGCGCCTGAAACGTCCCGACGGTCTCGTCCTGGATGTTTCCAATCTCGACCTTCCCGGGTGCGCGCCGAACCTCCGGATGTGGCAGCCCGCCGTCTGGAGCCAACTGATCACCGCGCGAATTGAAAACCGCCGCCTTGTCCGCACCCAACTCGGGGAGCATCCCATCAACCGCCAGAGCATCGGGCGCATCATCGGAGGAGGCTTTGGAACTCCTCCGGGCGACGACGTCTTCCGCCCCCTCGAAAACAGTGGCATGCTCGACACCTACGGCGAGGTCGGAACCGGCTGGGGAAACACCCACCCCCCGGACTATCCTCTGCTGCGTCTCGACCAAATTTGGGTTTCACCCAACCTCCAGCCACGGCACTCGATGGCGCGGCTCAACTCGGGCGCCAAAAACCGCCTCGTCGTCTCCGATGTGCGGCCTTCGACCCGGTGAGCCGGTCAACCGGCCCTTCGTGGTCGAACTTCAGCCGATCAGGGCCTTGAGATCCCAGCCCTCGCGATAGTCGCGCGCAAGCCAACGGTTGGCGTCATCGTTGTTCGAGAAGCGCATCTTGGCGGCGTCCCACCGGAGCTTCGTGGCGGGATAACGCACCGCGATGTTGCCGAGCAGGATCGTCTCGGTGAGACGCGCCCCGTATTCGAAATCATCCGACGGCTGCTTCCCTGACAAACAGCCATCGATCCATCCGTGGTAATGGTCGCGATCGTCGGCCATCTCGTAGTTTGTGCTTGCTTCCCCGCCCTCGAGATAGAGAAGCGGTGCAGCGACGTGTGGCACGATCAGGGTGCCGCCCTCGCCGATCAACATGGATCCGCTCGATGGCAGCGCCTCACGTTCGGGAAGGTGCGACCCCTTGATCGAGGGCATCATACCCCCATTATACCAGGTGATTTTGAGGCGCTCCACCGCGGTGTATTCGGTGCCGGGCACGGTGAAGCTGTAGGTCGTCTGCGCGGGCCAGACCTCGTCATTCATTCCGGAGTGCTCGGCGATGAAATCATCGGAAGAGCCGGTGATGTTCAGCGCGGTGTAGACCGGGTCGAGAATGTGGCAGCCGAAGTCGCCGATGGCGCCCCCGCCGAAATCCTGCCAATCGCGCCAACCCCAGGGCGCATAGCACCTGCCCCCGACGTAGGGCCGCACCGGAGCAACGCCGATCCACTTATCCCAATCGAGCGTCTCCGGGACGGGATCAGTGTGCCTCGGCCGGCTGATGTGGCCGCTGCGGCAGTGGCCGGGCGTGCCCACCCAGGAGTGGACCTGGACGATCTTTCCGATCCGTCCCGATTGCACGATCTGCACCGCGGTTCGGTAGAACTGGTGGGAATGGATCTGGTTGCCCATCCGGGTGATGAGTCCGGTTTTCTTGGCCATCTTCGCCACTTCGCGGGCCTCCCAGACGTTGTGGGTGAGAGGCTTCTGGCAATAGACATGCTTGCCCAACTTCATCGCGCTGATCGAACAGTAGGCGTGCATGTGATCGGGCGTCGACACGGTGACCGCATCGATCTTGTCGCCCAGCTCGGCGAACATCTCGCGGAAGTCCTGATAAACCGGCGTCTCCGGACTGATCTGTTTGACGTTGAGGGTGCGGTTCAGATCAATGTCGCAGAAAGCCACGTATTGTTGCCTGTCGTGCGTCGACATTGCCTTGATATCGCTCAACCCCTTTCCATCGGATCCAATGGAGGCAAGTTGGAGCTTTGAGTTCAAGTTCTGTCCGCGGACAATCGCGGGCGCGACGGCGAGGACGGAGGCGGCGGCACCTCTCTGGAGAAATTTGCGGCGTGTCGTCATGGGAACCTTATCAAAGCGGATCGATCCCTGCCGGTCGAGACGGAAACCGGACGCATTCGCGCGCGGCACCCGCACGGATGCGCCACCTCCACCAGGTGGGTCGCCGATTTTTCGCGCCTTCCAAGTCGCGATCCGTTATAGATCGGACCACAAAAATGATCGGACGATCCTGCTCGTCCCCACCACCCTGCCAGGATGACGTTTTCAGCCGATACTCTTCCCCCAAAAACTCCCCGCGGCTCGATCCGTTTCTGGAATGCCTGCGCCGCTGCCGGGCTCCTCTCCTGCTCCGGATGGACGCTCTGCGCCGATCTTTCCCACGACGCGCACTTCTTGCTGCAGCCGTCCTTCAGCTCCCTTTTCCTGGGGCTCCTGATGATGGTCTGGCCCGTTGCCGCGATCGCCTCAGCGTGCTTTCCGAAGCGCTACCTCACTCCCGCCATCGTCCTGGTGACCCTGCGCCTCTCCTTCGCCTGGCCCATCACGATCTGGTTCGATCTCCGCATTGCCTCTCTTCTTCTCGACGGTTTCCTCGTTCTCCTTGGTCTGGTTTATCTCGTCGCTTCTTTCAAGAGCAAGACCCTTGCGGGAAGGCCGGGATTCCGCTGGCAGCACTCGCTCGCGGCGGGAGTCATTGCAGCGAGCGCCTTCGTCCTCTCTCTTCCGACCGGTGTTCTCGGACTCGCCAGAGTCATCGAAGACACCTCCGCCGGCTACGTGCGATTGACCCTGCAGGGCATCCGGCTCACTGAACGGATTTTTGAAAAAGACGGTCGCCGTGTCCACCTCATCGGCATGGCTCACATTGCCGACGGGGGCTTTTACCAGAGCCTCAACAGCAGACTCGCCGAGCCAGTGGGGGGGCGTCGCCTCGTCCTGCTCGAGGGAGTCACCGATCGGGAGAAAATCCTCCCGCAATCCTTCGCCTCGGGTGAGACCTATCGCGTCATGGCCGAGAAACTAGGACTCGCCGAACAGGCGCTCGGCTTCGCGATGCAGTCGGACAAATCAGAAGCAGGCGGAAGTCGGCTTGAGGCTTGGGCCGAGCGCGGTGTCGACTTCCGCCAAGCTGATATCGACGTGAGTGAGCTGGCTCCCGCTCACCGCAAACACCTCGTCGACCTGCTCGCCGCGGCGGCCGATCTCGATCTCGAGCGCTTCTTTTCCATGCCCGGCGACATGAGTGCGAAAGAGCTTGAAGACCTCGTGGTCGAGGGACTTGTCAAACGTCGGAACGCTCACCTCATGACAGTCTTCGCCGAGCATGAGAGGCAATACTCCGAGGTTTTCATCCCCTGGGGTGCCGCACACCTCCCCGATCTTGAGCGACGCCTTACCGCCCTGGGATACGTCACTGTCGCGGAGAACCGCCGTCTCGGGATCGATTTCTGGAAGCGCTTCCGCTAAATCCAGCCCCCTTTCCCTCTCCCCGGTCTACCCCAGAAGGCTTGGCTCACGATCTCACGGCCCGATGCCGTCTCCGTCGATCGGCTCAACCATCCGACCGAGCGCCCCGCCGCGCCGCCGTTGCTTTTCAGCGGATCGTCTTTGCCAGCGATTCATTTTCCAATGACAAAATCCCTCTTTCACCCCAGTTTGTCGCTTTCATCATCGACCCTGCCCCTCCCGTGTCCACCGACGCCTTCAAGCCCGTTCCCGCCGATGCCGCCCGACAGATCGACCGGCGCCGCACCTTCGCGATCATCTCCCACCCCGATGCGGGGAAAACGACTCTGACCGAGAAACTTCTCCTCTACGGTGGCGCGATCCATCTCGCCGGCAGCGTGACCGCCCGGAAGAACCAAAATGCAACCGCCTCGGACTGGATGGCGATGGAAAAGGAGCGTGGCATTTCGGTCTCATCCACCGTGCTCCAGTTCGACTACAACGGCTATTGCGTGAACCTGCTGGACACTCCCGGTCACCACGATTTCTCCGAGGATACCTATCGCGTACTTTCGGCGGTCGATTCGGCGGTGATGGTGATCGATGCGGGCAAGGGCATCGAGGCGCAGACCCTCAAGCTCTTCGAAGTCTGCCGCAAACGGGGGGTGCCGATTTTCGTGTTCATCAACAAACTCGACCGCCCCTCGCGTCCGCCCCTCGAATTGCTGGACGAACTCGAAAAAGTACTCGGCCTTCCCCCCGTTCCGCTGAATTGGCCGCTCGGAGACGGTCCGCGCTTCCGCGGAGTCTTCAATCGAGAGACGAACGAAGTGAACCTCTTCGAGCGGACGCCTCACGGCTCCTTCAAGGCCCCCCTCTCGGTCGGTGGGATCGATGATGACCTCGTCAAAAACGCCCTCGACTCCGAGATCTACGAGCGGGTGAAGCAGGAGGTCGAACTGCTCGACGGCGTCACCGAGCAACTCGACCTCGCCAAGACCCTCGCAGGCAGGCAGATGCCGGTCTTCTTCGGCAGCGCCATGAACAACTTCGGGGTCCAACTGATGCTGGAGCGTTTCCTCCAGCTCGCACCTGGCCCCGCCCCGCGCCTCTCCGCAAGCGGGTCCATCGATCCGCGTCGCGACGGCTTTTCGGGGTTCGTCTTCAAGATCCAGGCGAACATGAATCCACGCCACCGCGACCGGGCGGTCTTCATTCGCATCGTCTCGGGTGTCTTCGAACGCGACATGCAGGTGACAGACATCAAGTCGGGCCGCAAGGTGCGGCTGGGCAACGCGCAGAAGCTCTTCGGACAGGATCGCGAGACCCTCGACATCGCCTACGCCGGGGACATTCTCGCTCTCGTCGGGAATTACGAATTCCTCATCGGCGACACCCTCACAAGCGAGTCGGGAATCGTCTACGATGAGATGCCACGCTTCAAGCCCGAGTGTTTCTCCTACCTATTCAACAACGACACCGCGAACATTAAGCGCTACCGCGCCGGCATCGAGCAGCTCCTCAAGGAGGGCGTCGCACAGGCCTACGACGTGCACGGCAGCGCCCAGCGAGTGCCGTTACTGGGAGCGGTCGGGCCGCTTCAGTTTGAGGTGATGAAGGCCCGCCTCGAGGGTGAATACAACGTCGACTGCCGGCTCGAAAGTTCTCCTTGGTCCGTTGCACAGTGGGTGAGGGCGAAAAATCCCGCGCCTGACGCCAACCTGCGCGACGCGCCGCCATTGACCCTACCCTCGGGTTGCTCGCTCGCCCTCGACCAAGACCAGCAGTGGCTCGTGCTGCTGCCGGCGGCCTACCTTGTCGGCATCCTCCACGACCGCAACACCGGCTACGAGTTTTCTCCGAGCCCCTTCGACAAGAAGTGAACCGATGATGGCGAGGGGATGGATCGCGTGGAGCGAGTTTGGACTCGTCCTTTCCCTCTCCGCGCTCCTCGGGATGCTCGTCCGACGCCATCGCCTCCGTCGAAGGCGGCGCGACGAAAGGCTCGCGCGATCTTTCAGCGTCGCGGAAGCCGCCGTTCTCGACCGTGATTTCCCCCGATGGCGATGGATTCCAAGCGATCTTCAGTCTCGCTTCGCGGGCTACACGCGAGTCCTCATCGAAGAAAAAAACTACGAACCCTGCGGCGGCCTGAGCGAAGTGAGCGATGAAATGAAACTCGTCATCGCGGCTCAGGCGGGGCTGACAATCCTCGGGAAAAGCGGCCCTGATTTCTTTCCCCGCCTTCATTCCATCCTCGTCTATCCGGGAGGATTTCGCGACCGGGGCAGACGCCGCTTCGGGATCGATGACGAGGATCGCGGCCTGCTTTACGGCGAGTCCTGGGAGACGGGATCGGTCATTCTTTCGTGGGACAATGTTCTCGCCGGTGGCCGTAATGACGATGACGGAATGAACGTCGTCATTCACGAGTTTGCCCACCAGATCGATCAATATAACGGCGTCGCCGATGGCGTGCCCAAGCTGAGAACGCGCGAGGACTATCTGCGCTGGGGGGCGGTGATGGAAAGACACTACCAGGATCTCAAGGAAGCGTCGAAAACCCGGGATCCCGAGCCCTTTCTCGATCCGTATGGGGCGACCGATCCCTGCGAGTTTTTCGCCGTGGCCACGGAGGCCTTCTTTGAAGACCCTCTCGATCTCGAATACGAGCATCCCGGGCTCTACGAAGAACTCAAGAGGTTCTACGGACTCGATCCGGCGGGCTGGAAAACACGAACCGGATTCGACTAGGGTCGATCCCAACTTTTCTCACGCGCCGATCTCAAGGATCTTCAGCAGTCTCGAATGAGCCTCATCGTTGCGCATTAGCGCTGGGAACTCGCGGCTGCCAGGACCGAAGGCACAGAATTCAACGAGCTCGCCGGTATGGTTCGCACTCGTCCAGCCGACACCGGTGTGCGCCTGGATGACGTCCTCGTAGGCCGCCTTCATTCCCTGAGAGGCCTTGATCTCCTCGGGCGTGAATTGGAGACCCGTGTATTTGGCGATCGCGGCGGCGAGCGGCGGCCCGCTGAGCCCGTCGACGCCGTTCTGTTTCATCCATTCGATCGAGCGGTTGAAGCCTCGCAGACGTTCGAAATAGGTGTTGCTCGCATTGTAGAGCCCGGGGGCGATCCCCTGGTCTGCCTTGGCGCTGACGCCGTTCATCTGGATCCCGCCGCAGCCGTGGTCGGTGGTGATGATGACGAGGGTGTCGGGATGTTTTTCCACGAAGTCGAGAACGGTTCCGATGGCATCGTCGAAGGCAAGCTGATCGTGGATCGAGGCGGCTGCATCGTTGGCGTGACCGGCGTGATCGATGCGGGCGCCCTCGACCATCAGGAAAAAACCCTCCTTCGCCGGGGCGAGCCGGTCGAGGGCGATCTTCGTCATCTCGGCGAGCGTGGGAACAGAGACCTGCAGCTCGGGCACGTTCAGGTGATCGATGCTGAAGGGCAGGTGGCTCTCGTAGAAGACGCCAAGGAGCGGTTTGTCAGGGTCCGACGGTAGTTTTGTCAGGGCCTCGCGCGACTCGACGACCGCATAACCGGCCCCGCCGTAGCGCTTCTTGAGATCCTCGCTGAAAAATTTCCTCCCGCCTCCGAGGAGCAGATCGACGCGGCGCTCGAGGTATTGTTCGGCGATGATGGCCTCGTCGGCACGGCTGTCGACGTTCACGGCGAAACCGGCCGGAGTTGCGTGGGTGATCGTCGCGGTCGAGACAAGACCGGTTTTCCGTCCCTTGGCCTGGAGCTTTTGGTGCAGGGTCTCGACACGGATCTTGTCGGGGAGAACGTTGAGAGTCCCGTTGTTGACCCGTTTACCGCCGCCCCAGGCGCTCGCCGCGGCGGCGGAGTCGGTGACGCAACTGTTCGCCGAGAAGGTCTCAACGAGGGCACGGACAACGGGCTGTTCTCGGTAGAGCCGGGTCCACCGGGTCGTGCCGCCGGAATTCTCACGGAATTGTCGGGCGAGGGAGAGGGCCCCGTGATTCATCCCATCACTGACCATGAAAATGACATTCCTCGCGGTGCCTTCGTTGACCTCCGCGGCGCGGGTTTTCGAGGTGACGAGAGCAGACTCAGCCCCGAAAATCGCCGAGGTGGCAAGGGAGGCACGGAGAAAGTCGCGACGATTGGTGGAGGGAAGAGTGGTCATGATAGAGACGAGCC
>Ga0172372_10002183_pt1 | contig 30048 bp, 25 predicted proteins | sample LakKiv5m_2_FD_114544 | JGI IMG/M metagenome (GOLD analysis project Ga0172372, IMG submission 114544) | Freshwater microbial communities from Kabuno Bay, South-Kivu, Congo - kab_092012_9.5m | ecosystem: Environmental > Aquatic > Freshwater > Lake | place: Democratic Republic of the Congo...
AATAAATTTTGACGATTATGACTCCCTAAAAGCTGCCAATGGGAGATCGGGCAAACTGGCTCACCACGAAACTTAACCCAACCTTTGTCAATGCAAGCACCATCAGTGATCGCCTCCACCACCTGATCATCAATCCCTGTCCAGATCGCTTTTGGCCACATGGCTGCCCCAAAATTCTCTAAGTACGGATCATTACCGTTGAGAACGATATGGGCAGACTGATCGATCAAGCTTGCCTTAATATCTCGATAGGCTTCAAGGGTATAGTGGCGATTGAGGTGATCTGGGGTAAAGGTAGTCCAGATACCAATTTGAGGCTTAACATTTTGCGTTGATTCAATCTGATAACTGCTTAACTCTGCAATAATCCAATCGGGCTGAAGTTGTTTATGTAAGACCTGTAACGCTATTTCGCAAGCGGGAAAACCAATATTGCCACAGGCGATCGCTTTTAGCCCCGCCGCCTGAAAAATTGCTGCCGTCAAAGATGTCACAGTCGTCTTGCCGTTAGTTCCTGTGATACCTACCCAAGGAATATGCTTGAGGTAGCGCCAAGCTAGCTCGATTTCCCCGATCGTGTCAATACCAAGCGATCGTGACTGTTCAACGGTAGGGCAGTCCCAAGGAACTCCCGGACTAACAGTGACGAGATCCACACTTTGTCCCGACTCAATTAATTGGGCAAAGTCAGGAAATCCACCAAGCTCTACTGCGATTCCTGCTGACTCTAAGGCTTGCTTACGTTGCTCTAAGTTAGAGCTTGTCTGGCTATCACTAACTGTCACTTGCCAGCCATCAGCTTTGAGGAGTTTTGCCGCAGAAATTCCAGACTGTCCCAGTCCCAGTACATACGCTTGATGCATGGCGATCGCTTGATTGATAAATTTATTAAATTAAAAAGTTACAGCGCTTTTCGGTCAAAAACAATCCAAGAAAATCATTGAAATGATTGCCTTGTAATCATTTCAATGATTTTCTTGTAGTCTGTTTGAGTAGCAATTGCTGTAATAGTCAAGAATACAGGAACTTGCTGACATTTGCTTTATAGCTACTTAGAGAGCAGCAATTCTCATTATAAAAATCGTTTTTTGAAAGCCCGCCGTTGGCGGGCTTTCAAAAAACGATTTTAGAATTTTCAAAGCCCTAGGGCTTTGAAAACTCTAAAATTGGTTTTGACATTGTTGCGAAGTACACTCAAGAGTTTCAACACAAAGCTGTATGTTGTTAATATCTAACCCAAAAAGACAAGATAATTGACGGTTTACTAATTAGCAAACCTCAACTTATTCTGATCTTTGACATTTCTAATCTAAATTGTTGAATATGTTTATATATGGCAAATAAACCTCCCTTTTCAAACAAAAAAGCGAATGCAAAAAAAAAGAGGAAGGCTGCCGTTGCTGCTGCCCCGATATCTAGACATGCTTCCAATAGGAGTAGCTGGTTAAATAATCTACCAATTAGCGTCAAAATCCTGTTTGCGATCGGATTAACTAGCTTTTTGTCTTTAGTTGGCTTCGCGATCGCCGCCTTATACTTAAATAATAGTCTTGCGCCGATCGTCAACCAAGAGGCTCAAAGGCAATTATCCGATGCCACATTATTTGTGTTTGGCATAGGGGTGATTTTGATTGTGATTAGTGCACTATTTGGTTTATTTATAGGTAGTACACTGAGCAAAAGGATTCAGGGGCTAGAAGCGATCGTTAGACAATATGCCGCAGGGGACTTTGGTCTAACTGTGGAGCTTGGTGCAAAGGATGAAATTGGCAAGTTAGCTGATATTTTTAACCAGATGACCTTTAACCTTGCTCAAAATAAGCAGGAGCAGTCCACAGCTCAAGCCGAGGCTGAAGTTCAAAATAATATTTTTCAAGATGAAATTTCGCACTTGCTGGATGTGGTTTCAGAACTGGAGTTGGGTGATTTAACGGCTAAGGCTGAGGTCAGTCCCCATGCAACTGGTTTAATTGCGGATACGCTCAATCGTTTATCAGAGCAATTAGCGGAAGTGCTGGCAACTGTGTTGCAGACCGCACAACAGGTAACGATACGCACTGATCGTCTTGAGCAGTTATCAATTACCGTATCCCAAAATGCTGAGCAACAGGAAGCACTGGTGGTGCAAGCCCGTCTTGGCATTGAGGATGTAAACCAATTAGCTCAAGATGCAGCCCAACAGGCGATCGCCGCCAACAAAGCTGTGCAGAGAGTGCGATCAGCAGTTAGACAAGGGGAGGAGCAAATTATTTACTTGACGGCTTCGATTGAGTCTCTGCAAGCAGCAACGGTGCAAATGGTGCAAAGAATTAAAAATCTAGGGGAATTCGTGGCGCTTGCGAAACAATTTGTGTTAGATCAAAAACGTCTCGCTTCCTTAACTCAGGTTTTAGCAACCAATGCCTCCATGGTGGCAACAAGAGCTTTAGAACAACGCGATCCTGAACAATTTGTCTCCGTCGCAAGGGAATTTGAAGCGATCGCCTCACAGGTAAATAACTTGGCTACCCAAACCAATCAAGGACTAGTGGCATTGCAACAAAGGACGGGATTTGTGGACGTGGTTGTGTCGGGGATTGATCAAGATGTGCGTGACGTGAATAGCCTTGTGTCGGACTTCACTAACAGTGTGAATAGTTCGGAGCAGTCCTTTACCAACATCGCCACTGTAACTGAGGAACTAGCTGAAATTGGCGTAGCTGTAACTGATTCATCACGATCAATTGCGGAAGCTGTAAAATTTAGCTTAGCCTCGATTCAAGATATTGAAGCGATCGCAGAACGCTCTGCTTCTCAAGCCCAATTTACACGCGATCAATCGGGCAAGATGGGCATGTTAGCAAGGCAACTACTAGAAAGGGTGCAATTTTTCCGTTTACCACCAATGCTAGAAATGCAGATTACGGAAATGGATGAGATGCAATCAATTACTGATCGATAGATTTGTTGTGGCTCGGCTTCGCTGAGCCACAACAAATCTATCGCATCACCTTAATCACAAATTGACAGCAAATAGCGAAATAATGCCAAATTCTGAATTTGATGATTTACAACTGCAAGAAGAACTGCGTACTCTATTTGAATTAGATACCCAGAAATATTTGCAACTCTATGTGCAGACTGTCCATCAGTTAAGCATAGCCAGTTGGCGCGAAGATATTCAGCAGTTATATCGCTGTGTACATACGATTAAGGGTGGTTCTGTCACCGTAGGATTTCAAACCGTACTTCAAGTATCGACAATATTAGAGGATGTCCTTTCCGATCTGCGTTACCTAGATGTTGCTCCACCTTTAGCTGATGGCGAATTAGCGAAGTCTTTGATTGAAGCTGGTGAGTTACTAATCGGTGCAGTTCAGATGGGGGAACTCAGCGATCCCGAAGCAGCAGTTAACTATATTCAAACTCTACGCGATCGCATCCAATCTAAATATCTACCTGAATGGAATGAAATGCGTCAAGTTCAGCAGGAATTTGCTGATCAAGGGTTTGATTTGGTGACGCTTGAGCTAGAAATGGTGATCGAAGATTTACCACTCACAGGTGAGGTTCCTCAAGAAGCTTGTGAGATCGCTAAGCAAACTATTGCCCAGTTGCAAGAAATTGGTACAGAAATAAGCTTGGCAGCAACTTGGCATGAATTTTTACAAAAGGGAAGTGAGCTATGCGATCACCCAGATTGCGAGAAATGGCACACAGAATGGATGCCATTTCTGCAAAAGGTCAAAGAAAGAGCTCGTCAAGGTGGAGTTTTTGAGATTGAACAAGAAGCAATAGCCCCTTCTGTAAGCATAGAACCAACCTTAGTCGCAGGAAATGAAGTTCCTTCTACAACTAATTTACCAGTTTCGCCAACGGCGGACATTCAAATTCCTGTGCCACTTGATCGCCTAGAGCGATCGTCGCAATATCTAGTTGAAACCTTAATGGCAACTCGTGCAACACAGGGATTTTACCAATCGGTTTACTCGAACCTATTGCCGCTAGTCTCACTCGCACAAAACAGTGTTCAATACATTACCCAATTACGCGAAGTTCAAGATGATTATGCATTACTAGATGCATCAGGGGAGCAGGATGGACTAAAAATTGAGCGCTATCGTCAAGGATATGCTGCCATTAACCGCTTACTAGAAATTAGTCTGCGCTTGATTGAACTAGGTTCAGAAACTGGTGAATCGGCAAGGCGCACAGCCGACAGCATCCAAACTCTTGACCGCAGTTTACGCAATCTCCAACAAACCATTGAAGAAAGTCGCCTTGTTCCCTTTTCAACTCTTGCTTTTAGATCGAGAGGGATTTTACGAGATCTAATGACTCGTGTTGGCAAAGTCGTTCAATTTACAATTATTGGTGAGCAACTGGAACTTGATGCAGGCACACTTCGCAACTTAGAGCCTTTATTACTGCATTTATTGCGTAATTCCTATGATCATGGCATCGAAGATGCGCCCGAACGAGAAAAATTAGGCAAGCCGCTACAGGGCAAAATCGAAATGTCCCTAAAACGACGTGGTAGCGTGTTTGACCTTAGTATTCGTGATGATGGTAGGGGCATTGATCCCGATCTCGTTAGTCAAATTGCCCAATCCAAAGGATTACCCCTGACGAATACCAGCACTTCTGAGCGACTATTAAGTGTCCTATGTCAATCGGGCTTTACCTCTACGACAGTCGTTAGCGATATTTCTGGCCGGGGTGTAGGCATGGATGTAGTGGCAAGCCAAGTCGCACTCATGAATGGCAAACTTAGCCTTATCTCTCAACTTGGCAAAGGTACAGCTTTTACGATTCAAATTCCTGTACCACACTTGTTTGTACGTTGTATGCTCCTGCAAGCAGGTGATCGCACCTTTGCGGTTCCCACTTCCGAAATTTACACAACTACCCTCGTTGAAAGCCTACTCTGGCAAAAGACCGATCGCTCTGATTACACCATTGAAGTACAAGAGGAGAAAGGGAAAATACCAGCGATTGATCTCTATCAATATTGGCAAGGGCAAGCTGAAACTCGCGTCCTCTTACCATCGGCGATCGCTGTGCGAACAAAACAATCAGATCGGGATGATCGCGGTGTTTGGTTAATTGCTGATACTTTAGTTGGACAGAGTGATCTATTGGTAAATCCAATTCCCACGCCTCTGGTTGCTCCAATTGGTTTGATCGGGATGAGTTTGATGCCTGACGGGAAGCTGATTCCTGTGATTGATGCGCTTTCCTTTGTGGAAGCCTTCTTCTCATCAGGGACTGAACTCCTTACTATTTCTAGTTCTCAGTCAACGCCTTCTTTCCTTGAAATATCAAGCGATCGGCATATTTTAGTAGTAGATGATGCCGCGCTAATGCGTCGCCGCATTGAGAGTAGCTTGTCGCCACAGGGCTATGAAATTACAACCTGCGAGGATGGGATGGAGGCTTGGCAATGGCTACAATGTCACAGTCAACCAGCTTTGCTAATTACGGATATTGAGATGCCACGTATGGATGGATTAACGCTGATTGATCGCTGTCGTCAAGCAGGATTCGATATGCCGATTCTGGTGATTTCGTCACGTCTTGCCGAAGAATGGTCACGGGAGACAAGTCGCCTTGGTGCAACTGATTATCTTACTAAAGGATTCTCAACCATAGATCTAGTCAATAAAGTAAGCTCTCTAATCGACTGGAGTTTAGACTAAAAAAGGAAAAAAGGCAGAGTAAAAGGAATACAAACTGCCTAAAGTAACGTCAGTTCGACGAAATCGAAAAATGGTAAGAATCGCTAAGCGATTCTTACCATTTTTCGCCATTTGCGCCGTGCTTCGCACGCCGCAAATGGCTATATCGAACTCACGTTAAAGTAGATGAAAAAGAAAAAGGACATCTACAGCCATGATTATTGAGAAATCATCCACTTCACAGAAGATTTGCGTGATATCCAAGTGCGATACGATATTATCCATATTGCTGAGGCTTTTAGTTCTTCAAACCTAGTTTCAGCTTTTCTTTTGCTTTTATCTACTCCGTCGAACTCACATTAAAGTAACAGCAACGCGAAAGCCTGTGTAGCGATCGCCTTGATTGGTTGCATTTTTAAAACGCTTTGCTGAGCGACAATAATGGGCAGGATCGCGCCATGAGCCTCCACGCACTACCCGACAACTGAGATCACCCCCCTGTGTCCATGCCGAGCCGTCCCTCGGCAAAAGGTCATAGTCATCATGCCAATAATCCGCGCACCATTCCCACACATTGCCATGCATATCATGGAGTCCAAAGGCATTGGCTGGATAAGTACCAACTTCAGTAGTTGACGAGTTACTAAGTCCTTGTGGCGCGTATTTGTAAGGACTTGCCCCATTGTAATTAGCCAAATTAGCAGCGATCGTTTCGCCAAAGCCAAAAGCTGTTAATGTTCCAGCTCGACAAGCATATTCCCATTCCGATTCGCTCGGTAATCGATAGGGTTTCCCAGTTCTCTCCACTAATTTCTGACAAAAGGCTTGAGTATCCTCCCATGACACCATCTCCACGGGGCGATCGCTTTTCCCAATAAACATCGCAGGATTATTATCCATTAATACTTTCCATTGTCTCTGAGTAATGGGAAAGCGTGACATAAAGAAAGCAGGAATATTTACAATATGGCGGGGGGTTTCTTCATCGCTACGTTCTACTTCATTAACTGGTGAACCAATTTGAAATTTACCTGCGGGAATGAATATCATCTCTAAGCCTATCGGTTTACCTTGGACATGACCTAGCGTCTCAATATAGATTCTTCCTGTTTTCTGTCTTGTACTAATTTGCAATTGATGTTTAGTAAGTTTGCCAATCCCCAAACGATGTACTGTAATGATCGCTGTCTCAAAGGAAAATTGTGATAACGGCGGCGCGATCGCCTGAGTTGGTTGAGCTTTGGGGGTGGAGATTGGCGTAATTTTAGTTTTAGCAGATGCTTTGGCATAATTTGATCTTTGAAATCTTGGAGTAGAGGCTTGAGGAGAAGAAGAAGTTAAATTTTTAAGATCATTTAAAACTGCTTGAGCTGTCTGATAGCGCTGACTGGGAGCCACTGCAATCATCCGATCGAGAATCTGACCAAGAGCAGGACTAACAGAAGTATTTTCTAAAAAATCGCGCCATATCCATGATCCATCCATATCCATTAACTCGAAAGGTGAGGCACAGGTGAGCAGATGAATGCAGGTCACTCCCAAACTATAGATATCACTGGCAAAAATGGCTTTCCCTCGCACTTGTTCGGGTGCAACATATATGGCACTTCCAATCCGAGTTCCTGTTTGCATTAATGCTGCCGATGTCACAAATTTGGCTGCCCCAAAATCAACTAACACATGACTCCCAGCTACCGTAGAACCAGATAAAGAACCAGAGATACTTGGCGATCGCCGACGGATAATATTTTCAGGCTTGATGTCGCGATGGATTACATTGCGTTCATGAATAAATTGCAGAACTGGTAGTAAATCTTCCAGCAACATCCGAATCTTGGCTTCACTAAAAGCACCTTGCTCTTGCAGTTCCTTTAACAGATCCTGCCCATCTATAAATTCTTGAATCAGATATTGGCGACCATCATGTTCTAGATGGGCAAATAATGTTGGTATTTGCGGATTTTTCCCCAAATCATCAAGGCGAATTGCTTCTTGTTGAAATAACTCGGCAGCCTTCGCTGCACTACTAAGATCGGCAGGAAAGAACTGTTTGATCACACAGTGTGGATGGGAAGGAAGTGCTTCATCTATGCCCATAAAAGCTTTGCCAAATCCACCTTGACCGAGAATAGCGATCGCTCGATAGCGATCGCCAATCTTCAGTTTTGACCCACATTGACTACAAAAAATCAGAGTAGGATCGGGATTTTGATAATTGCAGTTAGGGTTGAGGCATTGACTCATACAGTCTATCTAGATGTTATGTAGTAAAGAGAAGTTTTCAAAAGCTTGCTTAATATGCTTTTTAAAACTTCTCTAGGGTTTGATCAGCAACTATTGTTCGGGCAGAGCATCCATTTTGGCAAAACCAATGACTTGCATTTTCCCTTCCGTAATTTCTAGTCTGATCACTCGTGCTGTAATGCCCTTACTCTCCAACTGGCGCAAATCTAGAACTTTATTCAATCCATCGGTAAAAGCTTTAGCAATTCGCTCAGGTACTGGCGTGCCTGACAGTTCAATTTTAGGATTAATAATCTGTAGTTTTGTACCACCAATAGTTTTTAGTTCTGCATTTATAGAGACATCCAGTTTACTGGGATTAGGCTTAGAAGGAGTTGGTTTTGCCTGTAATGAAGCAGTAAGGCGAAGGTGATCGCCTTCTAAAAAAGTTATTTCAGGATCGATCAAATCCAATATTTCGGGATTTTTATTACTGGCTGTAATGTCAATACTGAGGTTTTTAAAGGAAGTTTGCACATTAGGCGATCGCAGGGCGGTATTAATATCTTCAGAGCGCATGACGACGCGCACAGCCGCTTGTAATGGACGACGCAAAATAACTTTGCCCGATTGCAACACGTTGGGATCAATGCTAATCGGATCGGTTTCTAGGTCAATCTGATCAATGCGTAGAAATTCTAAGATGTAAACACCACGACCTGCTACTCGGATGCGATCGACGTTGCCTAAAAGAATTTGATAGTTAGGAGCGTTATCAACGCGAACTTCTAAGACATCAGCTCGTACAATTTGCCCACGCAAAAAATCTGCTGCAATTTTATCAATTGCAATTCCTGGTGAGCCTGCTAAACCTAAAACCGTCGTAAGTAAGCCAGCAAATAATTCCATAAAGAGGAGATAACGATCTCTCCAATCATAAACTAAAACCCCAAAATTAAAAGCGGCACTATAGCGCAACAGCAATTCTCATTATACAAATCGATTTTTTGAAAGCCCGCCGTTGGCGAGCTTTCAAAAAACTGATTTTGGTGTTTCCAGCACCGAAGGCGCTAGAAACACCAAAATCGGTTTCATAATGAGAATTGCAGATAGCGCAATGCAAAAGATGAGTGGCAGCGCAAAGCGTCGCCACTCATCTTTTGGTTTTTGATTTGTTCTAGCTATCTCTTATGTTGCTATAGGTAATGCTTTTAACAAAAATGATGTATTTTAACTGGTTGCAAATTGCGGTAATGTATATTTTTTAATGACACAATTTTGTGTGATGCAGTAAAGTCGCCCCACACAAAACGGTTTTGGCAAAACCATTAGGGAGTATGTGTTTTATGCAAATTCGGTTGGCAGTAGAGACCGATTTACCCGCAATTATTGAGATTTATAATGCTGCTATTCCCAGTCGCCTTGCCACTGCCGATCTTGAACCTATCTCTGTTGAGAGTCGTCGTGCTTGGTTTCGATCGCATGGCGATCGCTATCCTGTCTGGTTAATGGCAATTGGTAGTCACGATATACAAAGCGATCAAAACGAGCAGATTTTGGGTTGGCTCAGTTTACAGATGTTCTATGGTCGCCCCGCTTACCATAGAACCGCCGAAGTCAGCATTTACATAGCTCCAAAATATCAGGGCAAGGGTATTGGCAAAAAATTACTTGGTCATGCGATCGCCCAATGCCCCAGTCTCGATATTACAAAGCTCATTGGCTTTGTGTTCGCACACAATGCTACTAGTCGCAAGTTATTTGAAAATTTTGGATTTACAGAATGGGGATTTTTGCCTAAAGTTGCCGAACTAGATGGGAAAGATCAGAGTTTAGTAATTTTAGGCAAAATAATTTGAAAAGATGAGTAGCGGCGCAAAGCGCCGCTACTCATCTTTTAGGTTTTAGGACTACTTTAACGTGAATTCGATATAGCCATTTGCGCCGCGCTTCGCGCGGCAGGGCAACCGCATAAAAAAATTGCGATTTGAGGCTTTGAGCAGTACAGAAATATTTTTGAAAGTGACGCTTCGCGCCACTTTCAAAAATATTTCTGGGTTTTAAGTAAGCGCAAAGATCTGTAATGTTTGTTGGGCATCTGAAGAGTGATGTGGTAATGCGAGTTACAACCTATGGGATTAAATCGTATTCAAAATAACTTTTTTTTGCAAAAGAAAAATGTATGTGACTTTATTAGCTTCCTTGAGAGCCAACAAGTTATCCCCAAAAAACAAGCGATTATCAAAGATGAATAGTGATTTGTCTGATCAATCTCAACAGTCTGTGTATGCCCTTGGTACAGCCCCCAATGCTTGGCTCGTCAATGAGCAATTAGCCGATCTGACCCGTTCGCCCCTATCTCCTCAACCCGTCACCATCTCTACCCAGACTAAAACACTTCGCCTCGATCTCTCCAAAACCGCTATCATCATTGTCGACATGCAGAATGACTTCTGTCATCCCGATGGCTGGTTAGCCCATATAGGCGTAGATATTACCCCTGCACGAACTCCCATTGAGCCTCTGCAAAAGCTGCTACCACCATTGCGATCGCACAATATCCCAATCCTCTGGCTCAATTGGGGCAACCGTCCCGATCTCCTCAATATCAGCGCAGGTCTACGCCATGTTTATAACCCTTCAGGTCGGGGCATTGGTTTGGGCGATCCCCTGCCCGCCAACAGTTCATCAGTCCTAACCCTCAATAGTTGGGCAGCCGCGATCGTTTCTGAACTCATTCCAGAATCCACCGATATTCATGTCGCCAAATACCGCATGAGTGGCTTTTGGGACACACCCCTCGATAGTATTCTCAAAAACTTAGGCAGAACCACCCTACTTTTTACAGGAGTCAACGCCGATCAATGTGTCATGGCAACCCTACAGGATGCCAACTTCCTTGGTTACGACTGCATCTTAATTAAGGACTGCTCCGCCACCACCTCCCCAGAATTTTGTATGCAAGCCACCATTTACAACGTTAATCAATGTTTTGGCTTTGTCACTGAATCAGCCCATATCCTAGATGCCCTTGAGTCTGTTGCGATTCTGCAATGAGTTTTCTCTCAGAAGTTTCCCTTGTTAATATAGCGGTTTTCAAATGAGCGCATACTCATTTGAAAATAAAAAACCAGTTCCAGTAAGAGTTTTGAGTTTTCATTTTGCCTACGGCAAAACGAAAACTGCAAGTAGAAACACAAACTAAAAAATATAGACGTACATTACTATGGTATCAAAACATTGTGTTATTCCCGTAGCCAAGACTCCAAAAGACTACCAAGCCTTCCGCATTAGCCCAGACGATACTAATCGACTAGCGATCGTTTTTGATTCCAATTCAGCAAATATATCGATTACAGTTTGTGTGGAGATTTTTGATATTGGTGGCAAAACACCACCCAATCGGCATAACTTTGCTGTTGAGATGTTTTTTGTACTCAAAGGAGAAGGAATTGCATTTTGTGATGGCAAATCTATCCCGATTCGTGCGGGTGATAGTTTGCTAGTACCACCGACGGGAATTCATCTCATCCAAAATACTGGAAATAGTCGGTTGTATGCACTTTGCATTATGGTTCCCAATGAAAACTTTTCGGAATTAATTAGACGAGGAACACCAGTGACATTAGATGAAGAAGATCTGTCTGTTTTAACTCATTACTCCATGCCACAGGGCAACTGCATAAAAAAATGATAGGACTTACGCAAACCGAACGAATTTATTAGGTTTGAGGTAGATGTGGTGCGGGCTTCGCCCGCACCACATCTACCCAATGCGTAAGTCCTAAATGAATAAAATAAGGAGACAATAAAAAAGTCAAGCCTTAATGAAACGTGAGTTCGATATCGCCATTTGCGCCGTGCGAAGCGCGGCTCAAATGGCGCAAAATGGTAAAAATCACTCTGCGGTTTTTACCATTTTGAGAGTTCGTCGAATTGACGCTACTTTAACAATGGAAAGAAATGTCCAACTGGCCCCTGTCCTTTACCGATCGCTAAGGCATATTTCAAGGCTTCCGTCACGTAGTTCTTTGCTTCCTGTACTGCTTGAAACCTTGGTTTGCCTAGTGCTAAATTAGCGGCGATCGCGGCTGAGAGGGTGCAACCTGTGCCATGGGTATGGTTTGTATCAATTATCTCAGTCTGCAAAACTTCAAGGCGATCGCCATCAAACCATACATCAACGGCTTTAAGATCACCCGTCATCCCGCCGCCTTTCACCAAAACCGATCGCGCTCCTAATTTGTAAATATTTTGAGCCGCCGTTTGCATATCTTCAAGAGTATGAATATCCATATTGGCGAGAATTTGTGCCTCATAGCGATTGGGTGTAGCGATCGCCGCAAGGGGAATTAATAAATCTCGCATTGTTTTGATAGCTTCATCATCAATTAACTGTGCCCCTGTCCGTGAGACCATCACAGGATCGACCACCACATTCCCAAATCCAAAGGCAACTAGCTTTTTGGCAACAGTTTTAATAATCTCTTGATTGAGCAACATCCCCGTTTTGATTGCGCCAATTCGCATATCAATCATCACAGCTTCAAATTGTGCGGTTATAGATTCAGGCGACATCGCATCTACCCGCGTCACTCCCTGTGTATTTTGGGCAGTGATGCAGGTAAGGACACTGGTTCCATGAACACAATGAAAAGCAAAGGTGCGTAAGTCAGCCTGTATGCCTGCGCCACCGCCACTATCAGAACCAGCGATCGTCATGGCGATCGGAATTTGGGAATTATGAAAATTGGCCATAATATGAGTAAATTCTAAGATCCTGATTTAATATTTAATCCTGTTAATACATCTTTACCGATCGCAATTTTTTGTTCGCAAACTAAAAAGTCAAAAAACTTTTTGACAGATGTATTAACTTCACTCTCCGTAAAGTCCCCTATCTTACTGCAATACCATCGCCGAAAGCGACTACAGACGATACTGCGGTGAATCTCTTGAAAATTGCTGACATTGCAACCAAAACACAGGAAATCAATTAAAGTGCCAATCACACATAAATGTCGATGAATAGTTCTCGGTTTTAGCTTTTGCTGAAGATATACCTCAAACTGAGCTAAGTGGACTTTTAGCTCAGTTCTGAATCTTTCATTATCATATATAGACATGTTCTCTAAAATGCTTTCAGATTTTAACAATGTACAATTTTATTCTTCAAACTGCCAACGATCTTGAGAGGCGGCTTCGTCAAAGAAGCGTTTGGGACGTATAGTTAAGGTGATTTTGCCTAAGAGTTCTACTTCTGGTTGAGACTCAAACCATGCAAACTTGAGATTGCCATCCTCACCAGCGATCGCAAAATAGCTATTCTCATCCCATTCCCGTTGTGAGCGATCAACCAATATCAAGATATCCTCAGCGCGATCGCGGACAGAACTAAGAACTTCTTGATTAATCGCCGCCTGTAAAGTATCAGTATTGCAGCAAACCACTACTCCATCTTCTGCTTCATGGACGACAAACCAACCAGGCAGAGTTGCCCAAGTGGATACGACAGATGAGCTTACAATTCCAAAGGGTGCTAATTCTTCAGTTTTTGGAGTTGACTTAAACACATCAATTGATAGGGGTAATGTACCCACCACAGGCAAGATCCGAGGAATATTGTCTTCGGCATCGTAACGGAAGTTTGGCAAATTCGGAGCTTTTTTCTTTGCTGGTGCTGACATATCCATGAGCAAACGCTCGATCGCTGCACGCGCTTTCTCACTATGGGCAAACCGCAATCCCCTCGCTATCAGCCTAGTACGTTCCTGTGGATCGATCTTGCCCTGCGCTGCTTTCAAGATTTGCAACACCACAGCATCCCCAGGATGGCGGGTAAATCCTTCAGGCAAATTGGCAACATTAGAAGCTTCCTTAATAGCTTTAACGACATCCTTAGCTTCCAAAACATCAAGATTTTTTTCAAGGGCAAAGGTTGCCATCGCGACACGTTCTGATTGATTGAGTACGCGCAACTCATTGAGAATGTCACTACCTTTCTGTTCAAAATGGGCAAGGACAATATCCGCAGCATTACCTGCTTGCAAACTAGCATAAACCTGTGACGCAACCACAATCTGGTTTTGTTGAATTGGTTCAAAGCCAGTATTCTCAAAAATTGCGAGAGAATTCTCACCCATTTTTTGGAGCATTTGACAAGCAATTCCCCACTGCACCCAAGTTCCTTCCTTATGGCGTAAGAGTTTTAATAGTCCTTCGGAGTCAGTAGGAAGTGTAGGGACGGGGGTTGGCATAATTGTCTTACAAAGTTAAGTGAGCGAGATTTCTTTATCGTCTATATATCATCGCACTTTAGGGTAGTGCTGAAAAGGAAAGGATTTATTTTAGTAAGGATGGGCGGCGCGAAGCTCCGCCCATCCTTACCTATTTAGCACTACCAAATACAGCTATTGAGGCTTTGAGTAGTACAGAAATATTTTTGAAAGTGGCGCTTCGCGCCACTTTCAAAAATATTTCTGGGTTTTAAGTAAGCGCAAAGCGCTGTAATTATTCACAGGCAAAAGTAACTTTATAAATAATCAAGAATCGAATCGGCAACGCGATTAATCGCGCCTTTCTCTCCCAAACTGTTCTTTACTCTGATGTATCCATCAAGCATAGTTTGTCTTGCTAGGGGATTGATTAATAGGTCTAAAGCAGATTCAGCGATCACTTCAGGAATTGCGTCATCCTGTACAAACTCAGGCACAACCGATTCCATATTGACCAAATTGACTGGCGAAATAAATGGTAATTGGAGATTGACAATATTGCGGGCAATCCAAGCGGTAATCGCACTAACTCGATATAAAATTACCTGCGGCACATTGAGAAGAGCCGTCTCTAGATTCACGGTTCCAGACTTACTCAAAACTAAATCAGCAGCGCTAATCGCGATTTGAGATTGAGCCGAAATAATCGTAGCTTTGATGTCATACTCTTTCAGCAACTTCTCAACATCAGGGCGATAGCGCTCTAGGGAAAGTGGTAGCCAAAACTTGACATGGGGTAGCTTAGTTTGAATAATTTTAGCTGCGGCAAGAATAATCGGCATTACCGATCGCAGTTCTTGGGTGCGAGAAGCGGGAAGCAGCGTTACTACTAAGTCATCTTCAGCAATACCCAGTTGCTTACGTGCTGACATGCGATCGGGAACCTTTGACATCAGGTCTACAAAGGGATGTCCGACCCATTGCACATTTGTCCCCTGCTTCTCATAATAAACTGCTTCTTGAGGGAAAATCGCCAATAACTTATCGGTAAAAGCGGCGATCGCTTTGGTGTTTTTGTCATTAAACGACCAGACCCATTCCTGTGGTGCAATGTAGTAGATGACAGGAATCTTTAAAGTACGCTTGGCATAATAGCCAATTCCTTGATTGGGCATCATGTAGTCAATTAAGACTGCTACATCGGGAGGAGAAGCCTTCAACCATTTTTTAGCATCTCGCTGCACCTTGATCGTGGGCAAAATATAAGGCAAGGCTTCAACTGCACCGATGGAACCAATCCCAACTGTATTACCAAGGAGTTTTGCCCCTGTGGCTGCCATGCGATCGCCACCAAGTCCAACGATCTCTAATTCAACATTTCTAAGAGCGGCTCGTTCACGTAGAGCTTCAATCAACATTGCCCCATGCCAGTCGCCTGAAACTTCCCCCGTACTGATAAACACACGGCGTTTGGTCTTAATTTCTGAACTAGATTCCATACTTAAGTTGTAAGAGCAGGTTGTGCCATAGAGTTCGATGTGAGAATTGCTGGAATTTCATCCTAAATGCAATAAGTTGCATTACCTTATGGTACACTCGTAAAGGTCAAAAATTTGGACTAGAAAGAAGTGCCTAAGCTCAAAACTCGTAAATCTGCCGCCAAGCGATTCAAGGTGACGGGTAGCGGCAAGTTTGCTCGCCGCCACGCTGGTCGCAACCACCTACTAGAGCATAAGCCCACTGCTCGTAAGAGCAGATTGGGTCAAATGTCTATAGTTGATGAAACTGATAATGACAGAGTAAGCGCAATGATGCCTTACGCCTAAGAGCTTTTTACAGGGTGTAAAGCACCCTGTAAAAAAATCGAATAATTAAACAAATCACGATAATAACGAAGCCATGACGAGAGTAAAACGCGGTAACGTAGCTAGAAAGCGCCGCAACAAAGTACTGAAATTAGCCAAGGGCTTTCGCGGATCGCATTCTAAGCTGTTCCGCACTGCTAACCAGCAGGTAATGAAAGCTCTACGTAATGCCTATCGCGATCGCCGCAAGAAGAAGCGCGATTTCCGTAGTCTCTGGATTACCCGCATTAATGCTGCGGCTCGCCAACAAGGTCTGAGCTATAGCAAGTTTGCAGGGCTGCTCAAGAAAGCAAATATCGACATCAACCGTAAGATGCTTTCTCAGATTGCCATTCTCGATCCCCAAGCATTTACGGCGATCGTAGAGAAAGCTAAATCTGTTGTATAAATCCAAAAAGAAAAACGCGGCGCAATGCGCCGCGTTTTTCTTTTTGGGGGCTTGGAGATGTTGTAGGAGGTTGTGTGAGGAAATCTCAGAGAAATACTGTGGCGTTAATAATGATCGCCATGATTGCTTTATTTGATGGCGGAAATGCTCTCAAAGGGATTCATACTGATCATTTGGCGATCGCTGCCGAAACCAACTCAGGCATTACTCCAGATATAAATACTCTTAATAAAATTCAAAAACGGGGCAAGTTAATTATTGGGGTCAAAGATAATTTGTATCCTTTAGGATTTCGCGATCGCAGTGGTAACTTATCAGGACTAGAAATTGATATTGCCCGTGAGTTAGCAAAAGAGCTAAATTTCCCAGTTGAACTAGTGCCACTAAAAAATCGCGATCGCTTAGTAGCATTACAAAATAATCAAGTTGATTTGGCGATCGCCCAAATCACAGTTACCAATAACCGTTCGCGTTTAGTTGATTTTTCGTTGCCCTACTACACCGATAGCACGATTGCCATTGCCAAGCGTGGTACAACCTCTCAAGAACTCTATTTCCCTGTAGCAATTGGCGTACTCAAAAATTCCGCAGCGATCGCCGTAATTCAATCGCAATTTCCCAAGGCGGCGATCATTGGTGCAAGCTCATATGCAGATGGTTTAGATGCTCTGCAATCTGGCAAAGTCAAAGCTTTTGTGGGTGATCGCATTAGTCTGACCCAATGGCTAAAGGATCATCCTGATTTTGCAATTATTGGTCAACCTCTTGCTGTGCATAGCTTAGGGATTGCCTTACCGCGAGGGTTACAACATTTAGATTTACGCGATCGGGTCTTTGATATTGTTGGCAAGTGGCGCAAAAATGGCTGGCTCAAAGAAAGAGCGACTTATTGGGGCTTATAAAAAAGAGAGTGCAATGCACTCTCTTTTTTTAGTTACGAGCACCAGTATAGCCAGATGCGTCTGCTAATTCATCTAAACTTCGTTCACCCGAAAGTATTTTGCCGTTAATCTCCCAAGTGGGAAATCCCTGAACGCCCTTTTGTCGGCATAGGTCAGTTTGCGGATTTACACCTTTAGGATCACACTCAATGTAGGGAATCAGCTTTTGAGCTTCGCCAAATTTCCTCTTTTGGTTTTCACAATGTGAACACCAGTAAGCACCATACATTTTGGCATTGGTTGCGGTTAAGTGTAAGGCTAGCCGTCCTGCAAATGAGTTACTTTGAGCCGCAAGTTTACCTTGATTTGCGTAAATACCAAGGGTTGCGGTCAGAGTGATGATCGCCACGATCGCGCCTGTAAAGAAGAGATTGCCAACATCCTTCCAAGTACTTCCGAATACTGTTAATACCCAAATAGCTGCCATGGTGACGGCTGAGGAAATGCAATAGAGGCAAACCTGAGGCTGTCCACCGATGCTGCCTGAAGCAAGTAGATACATCAGGTATCCACTAAACACAAATGTTGCCGAAGAAACTATGAACATCAAAAAATTGGCTAATTCCTTGATTTGTGCTTGCACCTTGGGCTCATCTTTCTTTAAAATCAGCGGCAAACCTGCCAAAAGCCCCAAGGTGAGATAACCTAAAGCACCAAAAATCGTTAGTGGGATTCCAAAAATCTTGGCATACTCACTGCTCAGCACCAAATCACAGCCACTGCCTTGAACATCACAGAGGACAGCTTTTTGACCAAAGAAGTGAGTTACGGTCAAATAAGTTGTTAGAGAAAAGCCAAATAGGGTCAAAGCGACGATCGCAGGGCGCGACCACCGATGCAACCAAGGCTCAGATCGTTTTCTTGTAGCTGTTCCTGACAATTTTGTACCTACCTGTTCAAAATTAAAGCTTAGAAACAAGGGGATTAAGCTCCTTGCCTCCCATGATGGATTAATAAGATTTTACCCAATTGATAAGGGTGGCGATCGCCGTATTGGTTCTTCAGCAACATGCTTATTTTTTTTATTAGCAATGTCTAGGCGTACTGCATCAACAAAACGACTGACCCTGATGGGATCGATCGCCTGTTGAATCTGACCATTACGCTTGAGTGAGCTAGAGACGATTACACCATCAGCATATTCCATCAACTGCGGTACGTTATCCCATGTTGCACCAGATCCCACTAATAGAGGTGTATCACCACAAGCAATTTTGGCTTCCTTGAGATCCTCAGATGTTGGTGCATGTCCTGTCGCCCATCCCGACAAAATTACGGCATCAGCAAGTCCACGATGGACAGTATCATGAACTGCGGCTGCAATCTGCGCAACTGAAATAGGCTGAGCATGTTTTACCAAAACATCAGCAAAAATTTTCACATCTGATCCTAGTTCACGGCGATATCTCAGGAGTTTGTAAGCATCCCCTTCGATAATGCCTTGATCCGTTGCCATTACGCCCATGAGGACATTGACGCGAATAAACTTTGCACCGACACAGGAAGCGATCGCTAAAGCACTATGACCATCATTCCGTAACACATTAATGCCAACGGGAATGCCTACCATCTGCTTGACACGATGCACAATCAGACTCATGGAACTGACCACCGCAGGATCAACTCGATCTTTGGTAAACGGAGCATCAAAAAAATTCTCTACGATAATTCCATGCACTCCGCCTGCGGCAAGGGCAGTTGCTTCCTGTTCGGCACGATCAATGACCTCTTTAAGGCTGCTCCCCCAACGCGGCGAAGTAGGCAATGGTAAAAGATGGATGACCCCGATTACGGGTTTTGGTGTATCAAATAAACTACTTAAATCCACATGCGTGACGCTTATAAAAAACTTGAGTAAAAAATTGGAGTGAAAAGCTTCGTTACTAGCTTTTAATTTAACTCACTCATAAGTGCATAATTTTATCGTGAATTCGATCCCGCCATTCCAATTTCTAGCAATCAACCCATAAAGTAGAGAAAGCGCGAGTTTCTCTGTCTAACCTTACAATTTTATTAATGCCAATTCGACGAACGCGCAAAATGGTAAAAATCGCAGGGCGATTTTTACCATTTTGCGCCATTTGCGCCACGCTTTGCGCGGCGCAAATGACTATATCGAATTCATGTTTTATTAACCAAGTTTATTAACTATGATTAACAATCCTCAGCCTACCGATATTTTCACAGATATTTTAATTCTGTCGAATGGTCCTGGGGAGTTAACAACATGGGTATATCCTTTTCTCAAGGCTTTGCAACTCGAGCAGCAGCGATCGCCTGAAGCCCAAGCGAAAACCCGCATCTCGATCGCCCTCTCGCCTGATCAGAATGCCAGTGGAAGTGAGTCACAACTCGCTCAAAGCTTTCCTAATGTTGATCGGGTATTGCCACAGGATCAGTTTTTTGATTTTTTGTTGTGGGGACGAACCCCTAAATGGGATTGGGCGAAGCAAGGGATTGTGATTTTTTTAGGTGGAGACCAATTTTTTACGATCGTGATCGCCAAGCGGCTAGGTTACAAAACTTTAATCTATGCAGAATGGGAAGCAAGATGGTATCGCTGGGCAAATTTATTTGCTGTACGTAATCAAGCGATCGTCGATAAGCTCCCAGTAGAATTTCGGCAGAAAGCAACTGTAATCGGAGATTTGATGGTTGATCGGGTAGAACCAAAGTCAGTTAGTGATTCTGGCTCTATCTTACGCATCTGCTTTATGCCTGGTTCCAAAGGACATAAATTACAGATTGGCGTGCCTTTAGTGGTGGCGATCGCCGATATCCTCAAGCAAAAGCGTCCTGAACTGGAATTAGTAATTGCCCTAGCTCCAACAACTACCCCAGAGACTCTAGCTCAGTATGCTCAAAATAGTTTTCCTACAGCTGATAGTGAAGCAGCAACCGCAACTTTGATCGATGAGAATTTAGTAACTACCAAAGGCACAGAAATTCAGATTCATCGTGAGTTCCCAGCCCATGCCCTCATCCAAAGCAGTCAACTCTGCATCACAACTGTTGGCGCAAATACTGCCGAGCTAGCAGCCCTCAGGCAACCAATGATCGTCCTATTGCCCACTAATTTGGTAGATATAAAGGTGGGGTGGGATGGAATTGTCGGTTTACTTACTACTGCACCGATTTTGGGTAAATTTCTGAGAGTTTTAATTAATTCTACCTTAATTGCCCAAATTCAAAAAAAAGGTCAGTTGTTAGCTTGGCCGAATATATGGGCAGGTACAGCGATCGTGCCAGAATTTTTAGGAAATTTGACTCCAACCCAAGTTGCTAAGGAGATCTTATTTTATCTTGATCATCCTGATGAACTAGATAAAATGCGCGATCGCTTAAAACAAGTATGTGGAGAATCAGGAGCAGCCACAAAGCTAGCGAAAATGGTGATAAAAGCTCTTTCAAAAAAATGAAGTACCGCACTCCGTGCGGCACTTCAGGAATAAAAAAAGCCTCGTAATACAAGGCTTTTTTTGGGTTTTAGCTAGCTGCGACAGTAGGGGGATAACAGACATTTGTACCACCTAGCCCGCAATAGCCACCTGGATTTTTGGCGAGATATTGCTGATGGTAACCCTCAGCATAATAAAACTCACTAGCATCACGAATTTCTGTCGTAATGCCCTGCTTCATCCCTGAAGCCTTAAGAGCATCCTGATAAACTTCTCGCGAATCTTCCGCAAGTTTGCGTTGGACATCGTTGTATACGTAAATACCTGATCGATACTGCGTACCCTTATCATTGCCCTGTTGCATTCCTTGGGTAGGGTTATGAGATTCCCAAAAAACCTTAAGTAAATCAGCATAACTAATCACCTTGGGATCGAATACGACCAACACAACTTCATTGTGTCCTGTCATGCCCGAACAAACTTCCTCATAGGTTGGGTTAGGAGTTAGCCCTGCAGCATAACCTACCGCAGTTACATATACTCCTCTCTGTTGCCAAAACTTACGTTCTGCTCCCCAAAAACAGCCCAAACCAAAAACAGCGGTTTCCATACCTTCGGGAAAAGGTGGTTTCAAGGCATTCCCATTTACAAAATGGTGAGGCGTTGTAGGAATTGCTGAATTTCTTCCTTTAAGAGCTTCAGAAGCTGTTGGAAGTGTTAACTTTTTGCCAAGTCCAAATAACATATATGTATTTATCTAACTAAAAAAAAGGCGCTTTAGCCCCTAGTCTAATTCATAGATTTAGTGGTTTTAGGATTGACCGCTAAATACAAGAAAACGGTCAATCTTAAAATCCAGCGAATCATCATAAATGGTAAGTTTTTCAGGCTTACAACGCTTGATTGTAATAGCTAGCCCCTTAGAACCTTCTGCTTCCAAATCTTCGATATAACCGAGTTTGGCAGATTCAGCCTCAGCCTCACTAACAAAAGGGCCAAAGTAATAGGTGCAATGAGGTGAATCGGTAACAATTTCGATCCACACAGCCAAACTAAATGTTTCGAGAATTGATGTAAAAATGTTCTTAAACAAAATACCACCCATGATTTTACAAAACTAAAGTGAATGGTTTCGATGAGTTAAAAAGATTTAGATCTAAATTTCTTATTTATTTGATATAAATTAGAAAATGGTGAATCTATGTGTCTTTATTTTTTCTTCCATATCTTTATATAACTTAAAACATGGCTTCAAGACAAATTGTTCAGGTTTAACGTATTAACCCAGCGTTGTCTGAAAATCTCGTACAGAGCCATTCCTGTGGCTACAGATGCATTCAAGCTTTCCACTTTTCCATCTAAAGGTATAGAAACAAGGAAGTCACAGTTTTTTTGAACCGAGAGGCTAAGCCCTTCATCTTCTGCTCCAATCACTAAAGCGATCGCCCCTGAAAATTTGGTTTTGTGGATAGGTTCGCTTGCCCCTGCCATAGTTCCATAAACCCAGAATCCTGATTCCTTAATTTTTTCAAGGGCGCGATTGAGATTGACAACACGAGCGACTGGCAAAATCTCTAAAGTTCCAGCAGCGACTTTGGCAACGGTGGCTGTAATTCCTACTGCACGACGCTGTGGGATTACTAAGGCTTGCGCTCCGAGTGCCGCAGCACTTCGGATAATTGCTCCCAAATTGTGGGGATCGGTGATGCCATCAGCGATTACAATTACTGGCTGAGTGGATTTTTCCTTAGCTTGGACAATCAACTCATCAAGATCAGCATATTCGTAAGCAGAAACTTGAACGGCGATACCTTGGTGTCTGCCATTGTCTGTAATGCGATCCAGTCTTGTATTATCGACTTCATCAACGACGGCTCCTGCGGCCTTGGCTTCATCAATTAGGGGTAAAAAATCTGGTGCATAACGCAATCTTGCCGTTACCCAAACACGATTAATACTGCGATCGCTTTGTAATACAGCTTCAACTGCATGACGGCCATAAACAATGTCAGGATTTTCAGGATTATGAACGGGTGGCTCAATTCCCAGTTCACCATCGGGATCAACATTACGTGAGACGAGCGGCAAAGAGCGCCGCTCAAAGTTGGGAACTTTGTGATCGCCGAAGTTGCGATCGCGGTCAAATTTACGATCAGGACGATCACCGAAATTACGCTCACTTATACGTTCAGAACGTTCAGGACGTTCGCCACGATCAAACTTTTTATCGCTGAACTTTTTATCGCTGAACTTTTTGTCACCAAACTTTTTATCGCCAAATTTCTTTTCGGCGAATTTGTCACCAAACTTTTTGCCAAGGGGCTTGTCAAATTTGCGCTCAAACCTCGGTTCAGATGATGAGTCACCACGCTTTTCAAAAGGCTTGTCAAAACTCTTCTCGGGACGACGATCTGTGTACTTGTCAGAGTACTTGTCAGATTTACCTGCGTATCCTGAGTATTTAAAAGAGTCCGAACGATTGTCAGATCGCTTGTCAAAATTTCTGTCTGTACCTCGATCTGACGATTTGTAAGGCTTATCAAAGGATCTCGCAGTTTTTTCTGAACGGCTATCGGATCGGCTATCAGAGCGTTTGTCGCTATATTTGCTATTGCTGCGATCGGATCTGCTGTCAGAGCGGTTATCAGATCTCTTATCGGAATATTTATCAAAGGACTTTTCGGAGCGCTTCTCGTAACTCCTCTCTTTGTCTCGGTCAGAATTTTTGTCGGATTTAGATTTCAGTCTGGGTTGCATTGTCATAGCGGCACTGGGTTATCGATGTGGCTAAGTAGCTGTGTGAAAATTTGGTCAAGGCGATCACAATCGGTTAAGTAAAGATAACCAATCAAAGCTTCAAATCCTGTGGCACTTTGGTAAATTTTGGGATCAACTTTACGTGGCGTAGATCCCGCAGCATTGCGTCCACGTCTTACGAGATCGGACTCAAAGTCTGTGAGATCGATTGTTTCAAGAAGTTTTGCTTGTTGCTCGGCTCTAACTTGACTAACTACAAGTTGGTGATACTGTTTTGCGGTGCGTGGCGGGAGTAAATAGTGCAACCGCATTTGCATTTCATAAACAGCGTCTCCTATATAGGCAAGAGCCGAGGCTGGTATCTCAGCAATATTGTCAACTGTTGGGCTAAGAGACATTACAAAAGAATGCCATTACAGAATAATTAGGTTAATTAGTTTGTATGTAGACAAAATGTTTAGACATTCAACATTTACATTTATTTCAGACAAGTATGGGCAGACGTAGCCTGCCCATACTTGTCTATAAATTTTATCTTATCTACATTGTATAGCAGTTTTCTATCAACAGAACCATAAGAAATTTTAAAAGCATTGCTAAGCAATGCTTTTAAAATTTTTCTTCGTTCGGGTTTAAGCGCAAAGAACCGTAGCTTGATTTTGACTAAGCTATGACAATATCAAAGCCAACAGAGTTATTCATCCTATGCCAAAGAAAAATCTAAGTTTAGAAAATTTACCCCACGTAATTTTTTTGATTATCTGATTAACTTTTTTGAAAAACTGGTTACAAAGTTTAGCTCAAGTGATTAGTTAATCTAAGCCTAAGTTATTAGGTTGAAATTTTAGATTGGTTGTTAAAGTGAGCAATTGACTTTGATTAGCTTTTTTTAGTCTGGTCAAGCTTGGCTAGAGCTTCATCAATTGATGTTTGTAGTGATAAGAACTGATCTAGACGAACCAATTTGACAGTTTGGGTGACTCTTGCATTGGTAATAATCTGAAGAGTACCACTCAAAGTTTGAGTTTTTTTTGCCATTTGTACTAAAACCCCAAGTCCAGAGCTATCGACAAAATCAATGGTTGACAGATCTAGTATCACGTTGGTAGGCCCATCTTCGACGCATTTACCAATTACCTTTTTAAATGCTGGCTCAGAAAAAGCGTCTAGAAGACCTGTGAGGCGGATCAATTGATAGGTGTCCTTGACTTCGCGGCTGCCTCGTAAACTCACAGTCAGGGTTAGCGGTTCAGGAATAATGACCTCCAAGCGGTGCGAACGTACCTTAATTTGCGGATGTATTATATTTGCTTTCTCCACGCTTGTCCAGAAGATTGTTAAATTACCAGCAATTCTCATTGTTAAAATCGGTTTTTTGAAAGCCCGCCGTTGGCGGGCTTTCAAAAAACCGATTTTGGTGTTTCCAGCACCTTCGGCGCTGGAAACACCAAAATCGGTTTCATAATGAGTATTGCTGTTAAATTACCCCATCGTTAGCATTAGCTAGTTTGGTTTTATAATTGGGACTCTGCCCAATAACCCATCAGTTTGTTTATGTCATCGATCGCCCAAATTCGTCAAACCTTAATCAATAAAGAGCGATCAGCCACCGAAATTGCTCAAGAGTTTTTAGATCGCATTGATCGGTTAGAGCCAAAATTACATAGTTTTGTGACAGTTACACCCGAAGTGGCGATCGCTCAAGCAAAAGTCATCGATGCTGCGATCGCCACAGGTGAAACTTTACCAGCACTGGCAGGTATTCCCTTAGGTATGAAAGATAATATGTGTGTCAAGGGGATGCCTACCACTTGCGGCTCCAATATGCTGAAAAATTTTGTCCCGCCCTACGAAGCGACAATTACAGCAAAATTGCGAGCGGCTGGTGCTGTCATGGTCGGCAAAACTAATCTCGATGAGTTTGCAATGGGTAGTTCTACCGAAAACTCGGCGATCGCCCTCACTGCTAATCCTTGGAATACAGATTATGTGCCTGGTGGCTCCTCAGGCGGCTCGGCGGCAGCAGTCTCTAGTGGTGAATGTGTAATCGCCACGGGTTCAGATACAGGTGGCTCAATTCGTCAACCAGCTTCCTATTGTGGTGTCGTTGGCTTAAAACCTACCTATGGACTAGTTTCCCGATTTGGGCTAGTTGCTTTTGCTTCATCATTGGATCAAATAGGCCCCTTTGCCAACTCTGTCGAAGATGCCGCAATATTTTTAGGAGCGATCGCAGGTTACGACCCCAAGGATTCTACTAGCATTAATATCGAAGTCCCTGACTACGCAGCTTTATTAACCCCAAATTTAACCCAGTCACTCAAGGGTAAAAAAATTGGTGTAATTACCGAAACCTTTGGTGAAGGGTTAGATAGTGAAGTAGAAGTTGCAGTCAGAAAAGCGATCGCCCATTTCGAGACTATGGGTGCAGAAGTCTATGAAATTTCCTGTCCTCGATTTCGCTACGGATTGCCTACCTATTACATCATTGCTCCTTCAGAAGCTTCTGCAAATCTTGCTCGATATGATGGTGTAAAGTATGGTCTTCGTGATCAGGAGTCTGAGAACTTGCTGAGCATGTATGAAAATACTCGCGAACAAGGCTTTGGGGCAGAGGTAAAACGACGGATTATGATTGGGACATATGTTCTATCGGCTGGTTATTATGATGCTTATTACCTCAAAGCACAGAAAGTTAGAACTCTAATCGTTCAAGATTTTCAAAAAGCTTTTGAGCAGGTTGATGTTTTAGTTTGTCCAACAGCACCAACTACTGCTTTTAAGGCAGGCAGTAAAACAGAAGATCCGTTGGGAATGTATCTCTCTGATTTAATGACAATTCCTGTAAATTTGGCGGGTCTACCAGGGATTAGTATCCCCTGTGGATTTGATTCAAAAGGATTACCAATTGGCTTGCAGATGATCTCTAATGTCTTAAGAGAAGATGTGTTATTGCAAGTTGCCTACGGCTACGAGCAATCAACGGAATGGCACAAGCGCCAGCCTTCTATATAAACAATAAAAGCCTTGCTTAGCAAGGCTTTTATTGTTTATATATGATTGCGCCGCAAATAGATATATCTAACTCAAGTTACATTGAAAGCAAAAAATGGCGTAGCCATTTTTTGCTTTCAATGTAAGGGTTTTGTTTTTAATTCACAGAATTGTAGCCACAATTCTGTGAATTGGGATTAAATAATCGTGTTGTCAGGAATAACGGCGTTTTTGACAACGACAACAATGCCATTACAGATGCAATAGCCTTGTTCTTCACGATTTACATCTTGAACTCGATCCTTGTTGATAATTTGCACATTTTTGCCAATGCGAGCATTTTTATCGATGATTGCGTGGCGAATGATCGTATTTTCGCCAATGCCCATTGGCACTCGGCTGTTTTGGAGATCTGAGGCCCGCTCCTCTTCAGGTTGATAGAAATCACAACCCATTAGTAATGTGTCTTCAATTGTGCAATTGGCTTCAATATGCATCCGAATACCAACGACTGAGTTAGTAATTGTGGACTTGCTGAGGATACATCCTTCGCCAATGATAGAATCTTTGACTTTACTATCATGTACTTTGCTAGGGGGCAAATAGCGAGCACGAGTGTAAATGGGTTTTTTGGTTTCGTAGAAATTAAAACCAGTGGCAGGATGACGTGTTAGTTCGAGATTTGCTTGGTAGAAAGACTCAATAGTTCCAATATCTTCCCAATATCCTTCATAGAGATAAGCCTGAACATTCAAATTATGAATTGCACTAGGAATAATTTCTTTACCAAAATCTGTATGTTCGGGATTCTTGCTGAGCAGATCTAACATAGCCTGCTTGCTAAACACATAGATCCCCATCGAAGCTATAAAAGGGTTCGCGATCGCGGAAGCTTGATCCAACCCGAGTTTAGTAGTGTCAACACGCATTCCCTCTAGAGCTTCACCTTTAGGCTTTTCTAGAAAATTAATTACTTTGCCATTACTATCAGTTTTCATTAAACCAAAGGCTGAGGCTTTTTTCTGATCCACAGGTAATACGGAGAGGGTAATATCTGCGCCTGTTTCGCGGTGATGTTGGACGAATTTTTCGTAGTCCATATTGTAGAGATGATCACCAGAAAGGATCAAATATTCACTGACATCCCAAGATTCTAGAAGCCATGCATAACGACGAACAGCGTCGGCAGTACCTTGAAACCAATCTGGACTATCGGGGGTCTGCTGTGCAGCAAGAATTTCCACAAAGCCATCAGAATAGGATGCAGGTCGATAGGCTTGATTGACATGTCGATTAAGTGATGCGGAGTTAAACTGCGTCAGGATATAGATTTTTTCAATACCTGAGTTAATACAGTTACTCACAGGAATGTCGATCAATCGATATTTGCCTGCTACGGGGACTGCGGGTTTAGCACGGGTCTTAGTGAGGGGATATAGTCGGCTTCCCTGTCCGCCGCCCAGAATGATAGCCAGTATGTTTTTCATAAATTATTCGGATTATCTTGGCTTTTTTATTTGCATATTTTTTCTGAATGCAAACATTGTCTATCTTTGCGGGGATCGTTGCAAGTAATGTAAGAACACAAACTTAATGTCAGTTCAACAAAATCGAAAAATAGTAAGAATTGCCAAGCAATTCTTACTATTTTTCGCCATTTGGGGAGTGTTTAGCAAGTCTAAATGGCGATCGCCAACCTATCCTACTTTTATATCAATTCACAGAAGTATCGCCACACTTCTATGAATTAATGCCAAAGCACAAAATAGCGTAGCTATTTTGTGCTTTGGCATTAATTCCCGCAACTATAAAAACACAAAATGTTTGGTGGATTTGCCCCACCAAACATTTTGCAGGAACAATATGAATTACAGATACGTCTGTCGGGGTAAGTTTAAGCCTATGCGATTAGGGAGATTTTATGATGCTTGTCAAGACAGCGCTGGCGAATTCATGTTTTACTTTACTGAGTTTGGGCGCGATCGCCTTTTCTGCCATAGCTTCACCACAGGCAGCTAGAGCCTCAGAGCAACCTAGTTTAGACAGCCTTGTACAACTAGCGACTTCCAAAGATCAAGCAACGTCCCAACAGGCGATCGCTAAGTTACGTGAATTTAAAAACGAGGGTGTGGATGCATTTTGGAATGCTCATCAAAAGGATTTGCCTAATAATCCGCAATTACGAGCGACTTTAGACGCAATTTGCCAGCAAAAGGACTGTGATGCCTCAAAGTTGTATTGGTACAAAGATTTAGAAGCGGCTAAAACTGCATCAAAAGAGACGGGTAAGCCGATTTTGTCTTTGCGGCTGTTGGGAAATCTTAATGATGAGTTAAGTTGTGCTAATAGTCGATTTTTCCGCACAGCACTTTATCCTAATGCGGCAGTGTCACAAGTGCTGCGCGATCGCTTTATTTTGCATTGGCAACCAGAACGCCCTGTACCAAAAGTGACGATTGATTTTGGGGATGGTCGCAAGCTAGAGCAAACCCTTACAGGTAATAGCATTCACTATATTCTTGATAGTGATGGTCGCCCAATTGATGCAATTCCTGGTTTGTACAGTCCTCAAGCATTTTTAGAGAATCTTAAAGATGCCGAGAGATCTGAGCAATTACTTAACAATACTAACGATGTAAAGTTGCGCCGCGAAGTTTTGGTTAAATATCATCGCGATCGCCTTGCGAAGCTTGAAAAAAATTGGCGAGCAGATCTCACTCGCTTAGGCTTGCCATTGCAACCATTACTTAGCAATCAAGATATGGTTGCAGGTACCGCTTTTAGTGCTGACGCGAGGGCTGCAAGTCGTCTGACTATTGGTAAAATGGTTGTCGAATCGCCAACTTTAACGCGTACACTTAGTGAGCCTCTGGCTGAAGTTACACCTCCTTCGCCGTTTGCCAAACTCAGTGATGCTAATTGGGCGAGATTAGCAAGGCTTTACCAAAATCGAGTCTATCTCGATCAAGGTAGTCTGAATGTCATGCAACGTAAATTGTCACCAACTGCTTCTATGACCACGGTGGTAAGCAGCTTTGAACGGGCGATCGCACAGGATACTGTTCGCAATGAGTATGTATTTCACGCGCGGATTCATAGTTGGTTTGCCAATGGCGAACTTCTAAATGGGGTTAGTGACGCTATCACTTTAACCGCCCTTAATCGTCGAGTATACGATGAGCTCTTTCTCACTCCTGCCAGCGATCCTTGGCTGGGATTAGTAAATGAAAGTGTTTATACAGGGCTTAGTAAAGCAAATTAACGTGAACGAGTTGCGGCGTGCGAAGCACGCCGCAACTCGCTATACAGACTATTGAGGCTTAAATATTTTGAAAGTGGCGCTTCACGCCACTTTCAAAATATTTCTGAGTTTTAAGTAAGCGCAAAGCGCTGTATCGAATTGACGTTAACGTGAATTCGATACAGCGCAAAACAGTAAAAATCGCATAGCGATTTTTACTGTTTTGCGCCATTTTCGCCGCGCTTCGCGCGGCGAAAATGGCTATGTCGAACTCACATCACGTTAACCCAAACTGGGGTTTAATTAATGTAGTCAACACTTGGGGTTGACTACATTAATTTGGGGATGCTTATGGCAAGTCGAAATATT
>Ga0172372_10002184_pt1 | contig 30045 bp, 22 predicted proteins | sample LakKiv5m_2_FD_114544 | JGI IMG/M metagenome (GOLD analysis project Ga0172372, IMG submission 114544) | Freshwater microbial communities from Kabuno Bay, South-Kivu, Congo - kab_092012_9.5m | ecosystem: Environmental > Aquatic > Freshwater > Lake | place: Democratic Republic of the Congo...
CCAGGATGCTTGGGCGGATTATCCCTACCGTGTTCCGGCCGATTGGGTCCAAGCCGTTACCTCCGAGGAGGGTCGTCAAGTGGTGTGGAACGGTGGTCAACCTCTGTTGGTGTACCGAAATTCTTCGGGTCAATGGGCGGTCCAGACCTTGGTATGGCCATCGTTATTGCTCCCAATGGCCTTTGGTGCCTTGGTGTGGCTGTTGTTGGGATGGATGGAGCGCTGGGGTAAGTTGGGCAAGATCGACCGTTGGAGCTATTGGATTCGTGCCGGTGCTTGGGGGGAACTTCGTTTTCAAACCAAGGTCCAGTGGGCCTCAACGGCCTTGGTTTTTGGGGTGATTGCCCTGCTTGTGGCCTTCACCACCTGGTTCATTACCCGACGATTTGATCGGGAAGCCGAATCGTCCAAGTGGTCTCAAATGAATCAATTCTATCGGGTTGCCCAAAGTGTTTTGAACCAGGACCCCGGTTTATCGGAAGCTAATATTCGTTCCCTTAGGGAATGGGCCTCGGTCAATGATCTGGATTTTTATGTTTACGACCGAAAGGGTCGATTTCAGGGGGGATCGCGAAGCCTTTGGTTTGATCAAAAACTCCTTTCGGATTGGATGCCCTTTGATGTTTGGCGATCCTTGGAGCGTGGTGAAAGCCCTTACCGTTCCGTCGATGAACGCTTGGATCGCTTGGATTTTGGAATGGCGTACCAAGCCGTACGCGGTTACGATGGGGAACTCCTCGCTGTTTTGGCTTTACCGTTTTTGAATCAAACGGATCGTGGAGGGCTGAGCGAATATTTAGCGGCCGTTTTTTCTTTTTTTATTCTGGTTACCTTATTGGCCGTGTTTTTGGCGTATCGATTGGCTATCGGGGTCGCTGCTCCTTTACAAACCCTCACCAAAGCGATGCTCCAAACCAAGTCCGGGCTCAAGAGTACCATTAACGAAGAACAGGGACGTGGCGAATTGGGGCTTTTGCTCAAATCCTACAACCAAATGGTGCAGTCCCTGGCCGAAAACGAGGCCAAATTGGCTGCAGCTGAACGAAATACCGCCTGGAAGGAAATGGCTCGTCAAATCGCGCATGATATCAAGAACCCGTTGACCCCCATGAAATTGCGCATCCAAAAAATGCTTCGAGATAAAACGCATAATCCAGAAATTTTTACCCAAAAGTTTGAGACCGATGCCGGTTTGATTCTAAGACAAATTGATTTTTTGACCGAAATAGCCGATACTTACCGGGAATTCGCCAAAGAAAAAGAACCCAACAAAGAGGTTTTTGAATGGACCGAAGCCGTTGAAGAAGTGGTTTCGTGGTATGCGGTTTCCATGGAACTGCGTTGGGTAACCTGTAGTGAGGACTCAAAAAAAGCCTTGGTCTGGGGCAACAAAAGCCGCCTTCAACGGGTGATTCAAAATCTTTTTCAAAACGCTAGCCAAGCGATTGCCGACAACCAAAGGGCACGTTTGGATTTGAGTATCACCTGCGATAAGGGATGGATAACCACCCGTATCCGTGACTACGGTACCGGTATCGATCCGGCATTGCAGGAAAGGATTTTTGAGGTCAGTTTTAGTACCCGGACCCAGGGCATGGGATTGGGTTTGTCTATGGCTCGGCAAATTGCCGAATTGCATGGAGGTACCCTGGATTTGGAATTTTCGGACGAGAACGGAACCAGCATGCTACTCCGCCTGCCTCTTCACGTAGAAAATTCCGAACGTAATGTTTCGTAAACGAGGGGCAGGGGAAGGCCCATCACGTTGAGTGGGCAGCCTTGGATGGATTTTATAGCCCGCAGACCCATCCAGTCCTGAATGCCATAGGCACCGGCTTTGTCCAGCGGCTGATACGATTGGACATACCAGCGAATTTCCTGGGGATCCAAGTCCAACCATTCCAAACGGGTGCTGGATTGCCAAACGATTTCTTTTTGGTGGGTTCGTAGGCAAACCCCGGTAATGACTTCGTGATAATCCCCGGACAATTGGGTTAGCATGGCAATGGCATCCGCTTCATCGCGGGGTTTGCCCAAAATTTGACCCCGATGAAAGACCAAGGTATCGGCGGTCAGCAACAGTTCATCGTCTGCCAAGGGAATAACGCTGGCTTTGAGACGAGCCAGATGTTCAGGTATCTTGGTTGTTTCCCAAAGTGGATGGGGAATTTCCTCCACCGGAACACAACGTATAACAAATTCCAGACCGGACTTTTGTAACAATTCTTGGCGTCGGGGGGATGCCGAGCCCAGAACCAAGCGGTAAGGCAAAGAGAGAGGGGGACCAGGGTATTTCAAGCGGTGGTATAGAGAAACAAAAGATAAAAAACCAAAAGGGAACCCAAGCCCAACCCCAAATAAACCTTAAGCAGACCGGAAACCAGTGCTGCGTCTTTGGGGGTTTGGATTTTGAATAAGCGCCACGTAATCACCACGGCAAGTATTCCTGCCATGCCGGAATATGCGGCCTCGGCATACGCCCCGGCAAGGCCTTGCTGCGCCAAAACTGCTGCATTCATCAAGGGAACTGGAAGCCAAAATGTGAGGGTGAATCGAATGGTTCGGGTCCAGCCCCACCGAACCGCGACGGTTTGTTTGCCTGCCAATTCATCGCCTTTCTGGTCTTCCAAGGCTTTGACTAGTTCTCGGCTCATCGTGACCAAGGCAACCAAGAGGAGGTAGACCATCCAGGTCCGATTAAGTACCTCGGCGTCGGCAGGATAGTATCGGTAAAGTACTCCCATGGCTTTGAATTCATATAGCCAGGGCAACGCGGTCCAAAGCAAACACAAAAAAACCACCACCATGGGACCCCAAATCCCTTGTCCCTTCCAATGTTCTGAATAACGAAACAACAAAAAAACAGCAGCCAGCGGAATGAGGGTGAGGTTGAGTAGCCCGGCTTGCCAGGAGGCCCAACTGCAGAGAGCCAAACCCAGCAGGTTAAGGGAGGTATAGGCCGACCAAAAGACAGGTTCCGGAGGAAGTGCTCGCTTTTTTTGGTTATGGCGATCACTTTCCTGATCAAAAAAATCATTGATGAGGTTACCGGCACCAGCAATGAGGGTGGCTCCTAAAACCAAAGCGCCGAAGGCGGTATCGGAGAGACCAAAATTGAGCAAGCGGGTTTCCATCACCGGTAACATCAAAAAATACCGGAAGGAAGGAAGGGCCACCATCAACAAAAGTAAATTCACAGGCCTTAAGGCCTTGAAAAGTAGCAGCGATGTGTTGAGGGCCTTCATGCTTTACGATCCTGGTTGGGGGATTGCCGCAAACGCCGAATCAACGAACTGAACCATCGGTACAAGGCCGTTCCTTCGGGGTCATCCTCCAGTAATTGCTGTTGTAAATCCATGGTTTTCAAATCATTTCGCCATGCAGGGCCGCTTTGCCTGGTCAAAGGGTCGTTGTTCGTTCCTTCAAAATCCCGAAGTTGTTGTAACAAGATGGGAACGAGGTCTTGATGACCCTCCAAATCGAGAGTCAAACGATGACCCCAATGCAAAAGAACATTGTTGAAATTAGCGGTCATTACCGCGGCCAAATGAAGTTTTTGCCGTTGTTTTTCGGTGACCCATCGGGCATGGGCTTGGAGTCGTTGGGACCACCCCAACAAGGTTTCACGCAGGTTGGGGTCCTCGCTTTGAATCAGGATGGAGGCCCCATGCCACGAACCCTCTTCGGCCCTGCTTAGGTTCAGCAAGGGCCAAAAAACACCCCGAACCGAATGAGCGGCCAAAGCATCCAGTGTTACGGTCCCGCTGCAGTGAATCCAAGCTGCACTCCGACCCGGATCCATGGCTGCAGCGACCTCCTGAATGGCATCGTCCGATAGGGCAAACAGGGTAATGCAGGAGGTGGAGTTCGGGTCGTTGTCGGGGAGTAAGCGGGTTTCGGTGGGGGTCCAACGGACCCATTCGGCCTGAAGACGTTGAGCCAAAGCGGCTCCTCCGCTTTGGGGCCGGGCAATGACCCTTCGAATGGGAATGCCTTGGGCATGCAGGGCTAACCCAAGGGCCCAAGCCGCTTGACCGGCACCCACCAACTCAAGTCCATCAAAGCCTTGGCTTGGCGTATTAGTCGGCCGTACGTTCACGTTGGTATTGACGGTTTCGGTGGATTACACTGAGGCTAAGTCCTCCAACCAACAAGAAACTGCCGTACCAAACGGCGTTAATCCATGGAAATCTAAGCATTTTGAGCACAACATAAGCCCGTGGTGCGGGTTGAAGGCTCTGGATGGATAACGCGATTTGTTCGGTTTGGGGATCAATTTTTTGGAGTTCAACCCGAATGCCGGGTTCTGTGGTCTGATCGGGGTAACGAAATTCCACGCCCTGACGTAGGATATAAACCGGTTTCAACTGAAATTCTTGGTTGAGTCTACGTATTCTCAACGGCGCGTACACGGCAATATCGGCCCCGGCTGTTTCTTGGGCCCAGCGGTCATCCACCAACTTTTGGAGTCCTCCAAATAGGACCAAGGACTCCTTGAGCATCAAGGTATCACCCCGGGCATCGAGGTAATGCAAAACCGGATCGGCATACGAACGGGATTGTTCCTCAAAATTAGCGGGATCTGGAACCTGGGTCACGTGCATGTACAAATCGTGATCCCAGAAATGAAGGGTGGCCGGTGATGCAATCAAACCCATCTTGGGGTTGATTTGGGCATTGGGGTACAGGGTTTTTTGAAAAATAAGCTTGCCTTGGGGGTCCTTTTTTTGAAACAGCAAGCGATAATACCGGTTGGGCCCTGCCACGGAATCGCCGGTATACGTCACCAGGTATCCGGCCATGCCTTTGGCTTGATTTTGGTATAACAAAACGTTTTCTCGGGCTTGGGCTGGGGAAAAATTTTCCCCCAACGGAGTTCCTTCCAAATTGAGCGAAACCACCTCTTTGCGCGCCGAAGACACCAGGACACCCAGCATTAGGAGGGCAAAACCCAGGTGGGCCAGGAGTCCGCCTTGGCTAGGCAATTTTTGACGAGCCTGGAACAGTTGATGCCCGTTGCCCACCAAGGCAAAGCAAGCGGCAAAGACCAAAAGGAGGTAGGACCAGAAGCCTATTTGTTGGGTATAACCGACCACCAAGGTCATGACCACCGCGATGGCGGTTACCCCCATCATCCAGGTTAAAACTTTGGCCGGTTCGCTACGTCCAAAACGCAAACGAAAAGCCGTGGTGCCCATCAAGAGAATCAAAACGGCCAGGGGTAATTGCCAACGGTTGTAGTAGGCTACGGCATCGGTTGGAGGGGCCATGTTGCTGCCGGCAATCGCATTAAAAACCGGAATGGACGTGGTGAGTAAAATTTGGAAAGCCGAAACCACCAAGGTCATGCTTCCGACAAAGAGCCAGAATTCACGGGATGTTCCGGATTCTTCGCCGCCTTTTTCTTTACCGGGAATTTGCTTCCATCGGTACACCAATAAAATCACGGTTAGGAGGGTGAATAACCCCAAAAAAGCCAGCAATTGTCCCGACAGCCCCAAGTCGGTAAAGGAGTGGACTGAACTTTCACCCAAAATCCCGGATCGGGTAAGAAAGGTGGCATAGAGCACCAAGACAAAACCCATCATGACCATCATGAGGGTGGATTTGAGGGAATACCCGCTTTTGGTAAAAGCATGCATGCCGTGGAATGCACCCACCATGAATAGCCAGGGCAAGAGCGATGCGTTTTCGACCGGATCCCATGCCCAGTATCCCCCAAAGTTGAGGGATTCGTAGGCCCATGCCGCGCCCATAACAATACCGCTACCCAAGGTGAGCACCGAAACCAAAGTCCATCCCAGGGCCGGTCCCACCCATTCCCGGTAAAGCCCTTGAACCAAGGCCGTAACGGCATATCCAAAAGGCAGGGTGCACGAAGCAAAGCCCAAAAAAAGCACCGGGGGATGGATAACCATCCAAGGGTTTTGGAGCAAAGGGTTTAAGCCGTTGCCGTCGGTAATCCACTTTAGGTAATCCGGACGCTGAAACAGCGGCGCATCCAAGGCATCCCGAAGCAGAACAAAAGGACTACTCCCAATTTTGAGCTCACCTAAGGCGGGGATCTCCAGCAAAGTACCCAGGAGCATGCTGCTCAACATCAATTGAGCAAGGCTGAGGACGGTCATCACCCCGGCTTCCCATCGACGACCGGAGCTGAGGATAAAAAAGTTCCCGAGGAGGACATGCCAAAAAATCCATAACAAAAAACTACCTTCTTGACCTTCCCAAAAAGCAGACAAAATATACCGAACCGGCAAGGCTTTGGAGGCATGGGACCAGGCATAATGGTATTCGTAGCGATGATAAAAAATTAGACCGAACAAAACCCCAATGACCGTTAAAACCGCCACGCTATGCAAACCAAAAGCCCAACGGCCCCAAGTTTCCCAACGTCCTTGGGGCAAGCGATGGCCGAACAAGGCATGGCCATACGTTAGAACCCCCAACAGGGCCGCGCAAAAGGCCACAATCACCGCCCCATGTCCAAGATTACCCAGCCAAAGCCATTCTCCTTCGTATACCATTGCTTTGATTCAGGGGTTTATAGGGTGTCCTCCGTGTATTTGGAGGGGCATTTGGTCAAAATTTGTTCCGCAACAAAGGTGGGTTGCCCCTTTAGGGATTGAATGGCACCGACCACCACCACTTGTTCGGATCGCTCAAAATCTTGGGGTTTGGCACCATAAAAAATCACCGAACGGCTTAAGCCTTTTTGGTCAAGGAGGGAAAACTGCAAAAGGTTGGCATCCGTTTCTGGATTGTAAATCAACGGTTTGGACCGGTCCAGCGTACCCACAACGTGGTAACTGTGGCCAGGGTCTTGGGCGGCTGTTTCAAAATCGACATAGGAACTGCTTTCGCCCAGGGTACTCACCAAAATGGCGAGTCCGGTGCCCAGCAACATGAGGAGGAGGATTGCGCTTCTTTTCACGCACCAAAGTTCGTTCATAAACGGCTCCCTCCCCAAAAAACTTGGGCGAATCCTTCTTTTGGGATAGGTTTATATCGTTCTTTTGGGCATGAAGTGGATTTTTACCTTATGGACCTGTTGGCATCTGGTCTCCCTGGCGCAGGCCCAGTCCTCCGCTCAACCACCTTCGATACCGGTTCGTATTGGGGGCAGGATCGTGGACTCGGTTTCGGGGCAAGGCTTGGCCGGGGTCCATGTGGTGGTGCTTTCGTTGAGGGATAGCAGCAGACGATGGGGGGCGAGCAGTGACCTGCAAGGCACTTTTGACCTTCGTCTGCCTCGCCAAGGGGGTTACCTGCTGCGTTGCACCTATGTTGGTTACGAGGGCTTGCAACGGGTGTTTCGGTGGACGTCCGATACCGATCTGGGGACGTTGCGTTTGATTCCGGTAATGACTTCGTTGGGAGAAGTGGAAATTCAAGGTACCGCTCGCCGTGTGGAACAGCGGGGGGATACCACCGAGATTAGTGCCTCATCGTTTCGAACCGCGCCCGATGCCGATGCCGAACAGCTGATCCGAAAAATGCCCGGTATCACGGTCGAAAACGGCCAGCTCAAAGCCCAAGGTGAAGAGGTCCGTCGGGTATTGTTGGATGGTCAGGAATATTTTGGAAACGATGCCACCGCCGCTTTACGCAATTTACCAGCCGAGGTCATTGATAAAGTTCAATTGATCGATCGTCAAAGCGACCAAGCACAGTTTACGGGAATCAACGACGGTAACACCGAAAAAACACTTAACCTCATAACGCGCACGGGTCTCAACAACAGTAGATTCGGAAAATTGTATGCCGGTCTTGGCGATTTTACAGGCAGCGCAACATCACGTGATGACCAGGCTTTTGAGAAACTGGTTTTGCCGGAATCGACATCGGGATCCCTAGCGCCAACCGCTGGATTTTTGGAGCCGACCCGGGGTGTTCGGTGGATGGGTGGTGGTCAAGCTTCGTATTTCAAGGGCAGGCGAAGGCTGAGTGCAGCTTTGCTCTTGAACAACATAAATCAACAGAATTTTTCGGGAGCAGAATTGAGCGGGCTTTTGGGCGGCGGGGGCAACCTGGGCGGAACCGCTATGGGAGGCATGCGGGGTGGTGGAGGCCGTGGCGGAGGCATGCCGGATCCCGGTGCTGCTCTGCTCAATCCCAGCCAAAGGGGTTTGACTACCACCCTAAGTTCTGCCCTTAATTACAGCGATCAATGGTCCGGCGGTTGGAAATTGAACAGTTCGCTTCTGGTCACTCGGTCGGTTAATGCCCAAAACGCGGCATCCTTACGTTCCTGGCTCAGTATCCCGGGTTTGACCCAAAGCGATAGCAGCCGACAAATTCAGGATAACCTCCAAAACCGTTGGACCGCTCGCTTGGAATGGAATCCGGACAGCAATCGTTCGATGATTTGGACCCCTCGCTTCACGGTGGCCCAACGAACCGGGTTGTGGGCCTCCGCGGTATCCGTGGACAGCACCTGGGCAACCGGGAGCACCTTGGAGCGCTCCACCCGAAAGCTGTCTCAAAATTTGCTGAGCAACACCAACGAAAATCTCCAAACCCAAGGCGGGTTTGAGGCCTTGTATCGCCAACGACTGGCCAAACCGCGTCGGAATTTTTCGGTGAATTGGGCGTTGGATTTTCAAGATCAAAGCACGCCCAGGGACCAGGTTTCCGAAATTTTTGAAGCCGCACAAGGTCCGGTCATGCCTCCCGTTTGGTGGTCGCGCCGAGACACCACCCGTCAGGCTTTTGACCAAGAGCGAGGTTTTTTGCGTAACCGATGGGACCTGAATTATGTGGAACCTTGGGGTAAGCGTGGGTTGTTGGAATGGACGGTTTCTCCGTTGGTTCAGCAGAGCCTTGCCGAACAGCGTTCAAGCCCGGTGGATACAAGTCCTCGCTACGGTTTGTACAACCAGGCCTTGCAACAGAATCTTAGCGGTGCCCAATACGGCCTTCGTTACCGATTGGGCGACGAGCGTCAGGAATTTTCCATGGGTATGCAACGCCAGGACTATATCGCCTCTTTGGAGGAAGTGGCTGATTTCAGGGTGAATTTACCCCGAGAAGTGGGATGGAGAGCTTGGTTACCCAACGCATCGTGGCGATATAACCCCACCAAGTTTCAACAATACCGAATTTTTTACCGCTCTTCGACCCAGACCCCATCGGTCCAACAAATGCAACCGGTTTTGGATAATACCAATCCACTTTCGTTGTCCGTTGGCAATCCGGATTTGGAGCAAGCCTTAACCCATACCCTTGGCGGTCGTTTTCGTTGGTCCGATGGTCTCGGTGGCCGTTCGGTTTTTGTGTTTATCAATGGGAATTTGACCCAAGACGCCATTGGCAACGAAAACCTGGTGGTACCCGCGGATACCAACCTCATGAATCAAGGGTGGTTGGCTTGGAAAGGCCTCCAACATTTGGGCGTGGATTGGCGGGTCTTGGGCCTTGCTCGTGGTGCTCAACTAACGCGACCAACGAATTTGGGGAATCAAATAAATGGGCGATGGTACAGCACCTACGCGCATCCTTTTGCCGCGCTTCAAGCCAATATGAATTGGACCCTAACCTTGGGCCACCTCGACCAACCGGTTCGTAACAACGGATTGGATTCCCGGGTCAAAACCCAAAACCTGGGTTTGTTATGGGGGCTGAGCAGTTCTCGTTCCGAACGATGGGATTATAACATCAGTCTCAATTTGGGTTTCAATCGTTTTCGTAACAGCACCACGGCCAACCGGGGCCATTGGTTGAATTATGCAACGCATTCGGCCAATGTCCGGATTCAATACACATGGCGTCAACGTTGGGTCTTGGGTAGCGATTATGCGTGGACCTATTGGGGCGGGCTCGACCAAGGCTTCAATGCCAACATTCATTTGATGAATTTATCCTTGGCTACCAAGGTATTACCGAACAAATTGGGGGAATGGAGGATCTCCGTTTTTGATCTTTTGGGTCAAAACCGTTCCGTCAGTCGAACCGTGAGCGAGCTCTTTGTGGATGATAACCGGAACACGGCCTTGGGACGATTCTTGATGCTCACCTTTACCTACAATTTTCGGAATTTCGGTCAACCATCCCGCATGCAACCCGTACAGAATGGGGCACCCATGGGTCATCCAGAGATGATACGTCCCATCGAAGGCTGGCGTTAAGGCCGGGGGGGGTCTTGGTCCGTTTCCGCTTGGAGGGGGTACTCAGGCCAATGTTCCTGCAGCCAACGTTGGTACCCCCGTTCTCGGTCGTTGGCGGCCGGCTGGTAAAAAACCCGACCTCGCAATGCATCGGGCATAAAGTTCTGATGGATAAAGTGGTGCGGTCCTTCGTGGCTGTATTGGTAGCCTTGACCGTATCCCAAGTCCTTTTGCATGGACGTTACTGGATTGCTTAAGGCTTCGGGGACCGTGGGTTGTTGGTCGGCTTGACGAACCGCATTCAAGGCTGCATCAATGGCCAAATATGCCGAATTGCTTTTGGGACTTAGGCTGAGGTACAAAGTCGTTTGGCTGAGTGGAATGCGAGCCTCGGGGTAGCCAATGCGTGCAACCGCATCCATCGTCGCCGAAGCAAGCACCAAAGCTTGGGGATTGGCCAACCCGATATCTTCGGAGGCCAACAAAACAAGACGCCTTGCGATAAAAACCGGGTCTTCGCCTCCTTGGACCAATCGAGCCAAATAGTAAACGGCAGCTTGAGGATCCGAACCACGTACGGACTTGATCAGGGCCGATATCAAACGGTAATGGTTATCCCCATCGCGGTCGTGGTAAACTGCAAAATGGGGGAGAACCGCCAAGACGGCTTCATTGGTTATGCGACGCACGCCTTGTTCCGGCTCCAGACTTTCGGCAAGCCATTCCAACAAATTGTACATTCGGCGAGCATCCCCTTGGGCATGCCGAACCAAAGCCTGGCTTTCGATCAATTCCAAGCCTTGGGCTTGCAGTACGGGGTCCTTGAGGACGGCTTGTTGGGCGAGTTGATGCAATGTTTCGGGACGCAACGATTGGAGGATAAGCAACTGACAGCGCGAGAGCAGGGCCGGATTGAGACCAAAGGAAGGGTTCTCCGTGGTCGCCCCAATGAGGGTCAATTGGCCGCTTTCGATCGCCCCCAAGAGCGTGTCTTGTTGCGCTTTGTTGAACCGATGGATTTCATCCAAAAAGAGCAAAGGTTTGAACAGCCCGTTGCCCTCTTCGATGACCGCTCGGACTTCTTTGACCCCAGCGTCCACCGCGCTAAGAAAACGAAAACGTCTTTTGGAATGCTGGGCCAGCATCCGGGCCAGACTGGTTTTGCCTGAACCCGGAGGGCCCCAAAGGATTAGGGAAGGAAGGGCGCCGTCGTCCCAGAATCGTTTCAATAAACCCTGGGGGCCGACCAATTCTTCTTGTCCCAACAGGTCTTCGGGCCGGGTAGGACGCATGCGTTCGGCAAGGGGTGGATGAACCATGTCCCAAAGTTAGGTTCAGGTCAACGCGCCCCCATCGTGTTAATTTTGGAACAGTGAATTTCGATACGCCTCCAACGTTGATCCTTACCGGGGATGGATCGCATACCCTTCGTCATGGACCGGCTGCCCCAACCTTTCATAGCCTGCACGGTGCGGTCACCGAATCCAGACATATTTACCAGCGGGCCGGTTTGGAATACGCCTTGCAAGGGTTGAGGCTTAACGAATCTTTGGGTGGGGGCGGAGGGGTATTTCGTCTCCTGGAAATCGGTTTAGGAACAGGGCTCAATGCGGCCCTCGTTCTCGAATCCTGCAGGGAAGATTCCTTGGGTTTAACGATCGAATACACGGCATTGGAGCCCTTCCCGGTGGATCCGCTCGTGATTAGCCAGCTTAATTACGCTTCATTTCTGAAGGCGGGCGCTTGGGATGATTGGGTCCAACACTACCCCCCATTCTACGAATCGATTGCGACCATGGGTACCGCCGAATGGAGCCCCTACACCAGCCGGGGGTCGTGTCAATTCAAGGTTTTAACCTGCCCTTGGCCCTGTGTTTTGAACCAGCGTTTTGATTTGATTTTTTGGGATGCTTTTGGGCCGGGTGAGGCTCCTCACCTATGGGATGGGCCGGCCTGGGCAGCCTTGGATCGCGTGACCGATTCCGGGGCGATCATGGTCACCTTTGGGGCCAGCGGTGCTTTGGGGAGAGCTCTTCAAGGCAGGGGATGGGAAGTCCAAAGGCTGGCGGGTCCACCCGGCAAAAGGGAGATGATTCGGGCAAAGAAACCTTGATTTTCATTGCATCTTTGGGGCATGTATCGCTGGTTACAAGGCTTGCTTTTTTTGCTTGAACCCGAAAGGGCGCACCACCTCACCCTGGGTTTTTCCAAATTTCTACTCCACATCCCTGGCATGACCAGGCTCTGGTCTTGGTTATGGCCCAAGGTGGCGGATCCCTGGCAAGGGATGGGATTGAACTGGTCTAATCGGGTGGGTTTGGCGGCTGGTTTTGACAAAGATGCCCGTTATTTGGACGTATGGAAAGCGATGGGTCTGGGATTTGTCGAAGTAGGTACCTTGACACCACGACCCCAGACCGGTAATCCCAAGCCCAGGCTTTTTCGACTGGTTCAGGACAGGGCTTTGCTCAATCGTTTGGGTTTCAATAACGGAGGCGTGGAGGCCGCCGTGACCCGATTACAAAAAAGACCCCAAGGTCTGGTGGTGGGAGCCAATATTGGCAAGAACAAGGACACCCCCAACAGCGAAGCGGTCCAGGATTATGTGGCTTGTGTCCAAGCCCTGCATCCCTGGGTTGATTACTTCACCGTGAATCTTAGTTCGCCCAATACCCCCGGACTTCGCGATTTGCAAGAAGCCGGCTTTTTGAATACCTTGCTGAAGGCGATTGACGAATTGCCTTGCCAACAACAGAAGCGGCGTCCGATTTGGGTCAAATTGGCCCCGGACTTATCGGACCAAGATTGGCAAAATTTATGGCCCGTTCTGGCCCAACACCGGGTCGATGCCTTGGTTTTGACCAATACGACGGTGGACAGATCGGTGTTAAAACACCAGATTCAAGAGGTCGCCACCTTGGGTCCTGGTGGCTTAAGCGGCGCGCCTTTGACGCTCAAATCCCGTTCGATGTTGCAATCCATGAAGGCGTTTGGAAAGACACAAGGGTACGAGCCGGCCTTGATCTCGGTTGGCGGGGTGATGGACGGAGCCGAAGCAGCAGAGCGCGCTCAATCCGGCGCGGTCTTGGTGCAAGTGTACACGGGCCTTGTGTACCGTGGGCCTTCGTTGGTTGGAGAATGTGCTAAGGCGATAAAGCGCTAATGCTCAAAAGCATAGCGTATAATATTTGCGCCCATTTGCAAGGCCAACGTGCGTAGGTTTTCGGGATCACGATGCACAGCGGGGTCCTCCCAGCCGTCCCCCAAATCGCATTGGAAGGTGTAGAAAACCACCACCTTATTTTCCCAAACCAAGGCCAAACCCTGGGCCGCTTGACCATCGTGTTCGTGGATTTTGGGCAAACCTCCGTTCATGCGAAAGGGACCTTGGTACAGGGGATGTTCGGGCCCCAAGCGTACCCATTCCAATTCCGGAAAGACTTTTTTGAATTCACTGCGGACATAAGGATCCATACCGTAATTATCGTCAACATGCAAAAAGCCTCCTCCGGTGAGGTAGTTGCGGAGATTTCGGGCTTCTTGATCGCTAAACAGAACCCGGCCGTGCCCGGTCATATGCAGCCATGGAAAGCGAAAAAGATCCGGGCTACCGACTTCGGCTATTTCTTCTTGGATCTTGAGGGTGGTTCCCAAGGAGCGGTTACAAAACCGCGCCAAGTTGGGTAAAGAGGTTGGGTTGGCATACCAATCCCCACCACCACCGTATTGCAAACGGCCCAAGGCGATGGTGCCCCCGCCAGGGGCTTGGGCTGACGCCTTAGACGCTAAACCAGCGAAACCAAGGCAGGTGATGAACAGCCATAGCAAAAACCCTGCGCTTTGTTGTGCTGTCCATCGAGACAAAGCAACCAAAGCGGCCGTTTCGGTACGTAGCCGATGGGGACCCAGGTCCATGCCTACGCCTTGTAGGTTTTGGAGGTGGTCGATTTCTCTTTCGGTAAAATCACCTTCCGGACCCACGGCGAGGATGACGGGTTTTGATGCGTCGGTTTGATGCAAGGGGATTTTGGTTTTGTGAGGGTGGCAATGGGCGACGTATAAATCCAGCGCAGGGTCCGGTTTCCAATCGCGAAGGTGGACGGGTTCGTTGAGGACGGGCAAGTACAAGCGCAACGATTGTTTCATGGCTGCTTCGATGATACGTTGCAGGCGTTCAGGTTTCCAACGGTGATGTTCGGTGCGCTCGCATTGCAAGGGCACAATCCGAGTTGCTCCTAGTTCCGTCGCCTTCTCCACGAGCCACTCCCAGCGGCTTTCGTTGTGCAGGGGCGAGACTGCGATTTCGAGAGGCCTGGGCGGAGGAGATTGTTTGACCAATTCAAGATCCAAAACCGCTCCTTCAGGATTGGCCTTTCGTAAAACACACCGGGCCCAACGTCCCTGGCCGTTGGTGACCTGAACGGTGGCTCCCTCTCGCTCTCTTCGAACCCGAACCAAATGACGGCTCTCCTCGGAACGCAGAACGTGAGCCCCTTCGGTCGGTAGGTTGGCATCCAAGTAGAATTCGGTATTCATCACTCCAGAAACGAAGGTAAATTACGTCGTAACCATGCCCAACGCGAATCCGCGTCTTGCAATTCCGGTGGGACCCAATGCAGGCCTTGGCAGCGCCTAAACCACGTCAATTGCCGGCGTGCATAGTTCCGGGTATGTTGCCGTATCAAATCCAAACAAGCAGTCCGAGTAATCGCCCCATCCCAGTAGGCCGGCCATTCGGCATACCCCGGGCTTTGGAGTGCTCGATGTTCACCGTAGGGAAAAAGGGATAGGGCTTCGTTTTCGAGACCCTGCGCATCCATCCGCTCGACGCGCTCATTAATTCGACCATAGAGGTACGAACGCTCCGGCTGAAGGCCAATCCAGTGGCAATCAAAGGCTCGTTCTTGGGGGGTGCGGGTCCACAATTCGGTGACGGGGCGACCCTCCGTATCCATAATTTCCAAGGCACGGATCAAACGTTGATGGTTTTGCATATCCGCCTGCCATGCATAGGCAGGATCGCGCTCAAGGACGGCCTTTTGGAGGGCTTGAATGCCCTCGTTTTCAAAAACAGCGTGCCAGTGCTGTCGTAGATCGGGTTGAGCAGGGGTCAGAGGGTCAAAACCATCCACCAAGGCTCGAATAAATAATCCTGCACCACCGCAGACCACCACCGTGCGCCTGCTTTTCCACAGTGAAGAGAGCAGGTCCAATGCTTCGGTTGCGAAGCCTCCTGCGTTGAGGTGTTGATGAATGGAGCGATCACCAACGAAATAATGGGGCACGCCTTGTTGTTCGGTCTCGGTTGCAGCCGCCGACCCCACGGGCATTTCACGGTAACATTGCCTGGAATCGGCTGATAAAACAGCCGTGTCTAATTGTTGAGCCAACTGAACGGCCAAAGCAGTTTTGCCAGAAGCCGTGGGGCCCACCACCAACAAAAGGCGGGGACGGATTCCGAGTTCCTCAGTAATCGTCTTCGTCATAACCCCCGGAACGACGACCGCTGTCTCTTTCGTAATCGTCGTCCTCCTCATCGTCAAAATCACCATCCCCGTCTTCGTTATCGGCGTCTTCGTCGCTATCCTCGCTAAGGTCTTCGTCCAAGACAAATCCCGGGGGGACCTCATCGGCACTTGCCCCCAAATCCAGGCTGGAAGATTTTCGGGAGTTACCCATGCTTTCGATGGACTCAAAAAGTTGATCCTCCTGCAGATCATCGGCCTCTGGCTCGGAATCATCAACGGCCAAAGGAAGGGCGGCGGCGGGGGAGCTTGCAGCCGAGGTGGCCGGCTCGGACTTGGCCGGGTTTGCTTGACGTGGGTTGTATTGTTTGGGCGGCTCGCCTTCGGAACGCACGACCCTGGGCAAAACCACCTCCCCGCCGGGTAGGCCTTGAATCGCCATTAATTCCACCAAAAAAGCCCAGGAATCCTCTTCGGAACGGTAGACATAAATGAACCGTTGATGGGGGTCATCGATGAATTGGCTGAGTTTGGTCGCAATCATGGGTGTTGCGTTCCCGATCAAAGAATACGGAATATCCTTGAAGGCGATTTCGTCTTCCATGTGCCACAAGTCATCGCTGTAAAAAAACGAAGCCGAGTGTTTGAGGTCAAAAGAAAAAGCCTTGAGAATGGCGAAATGAAAATCCTCAAAACTTTGGCTGGCCTTGATTTCAATTTCCCGGAAGAGGTCTTCGTAATCTTCGATGATGACCTTAAAGCGGTATACGGACATGGGGTTTGGGAGGGGTGGTTAGGAGGGTGCTAATTTGCACAAGGAATGGCATTCAGTCAATACCCTGCCCTTCAGAAAAAGTTGAAGAGGTTGAACGGGGTTGGAGACCCATTTCACGCCCTAATTGGAGCATAAGTTCGGTGGCTTGGTCGGTGTTGTTTTCGATTTCCCCGTCCAGTATGGCCTGGCGAATCCGGTTTTTGATCTGGCCAACTTGGGGACCAGGCTCCAGACCAAAGCAAGCCATGATCTCGGCACCGCCCAAGGGCGGTTGCCATAAGCGCATTCGGTCCGCCTCGGATACGGCTTTGAGTCGTTGATCCAGGTCCTCGAAATTGCGGAGGTAGCGCTGAACCTTGGCTTCGTTCTTGGAGGTAATATCGGCTCGGCACAATTCCATGAGGTCGTCAATATCCTCACCGACCTCAAAAAGTAAACGCCGCATGGCCGAGTCACTGACTTTGTTTTTGGTCAAAGCGATGGGTCGTAAATGAAGTCGGACTAGATTTTGAACCTTGGTCATGGTCTGATCCAGCGGTAATTTGAAGTGCCTAAAAATTCGAGGGACCATCCGTGCTCCTAGTTCTTCGTGACCATGAAAGGTCCAGCCATGGTCCGGATCGTATTTTTGGGTTTGAGGTTTGGCAATATCGTGCAATAAGGCGGCCCAACGGAGCCAGAGATCCTCGGACCGTAACACCAGATTTTCAACAACCTGGAGGGTATGGTAAAAATTATCTTTATGCCCTTGGCCGTTAATGACTTTGACCCCATGCATTCGGGCCAATTCCGGAAAAATGATGGCCAAAATCCCGGTGTCAAATAAGATGCCCATGCCCTTGGCGGGGCGCTGACTCCCCAAGATTTTGTTTAATTCCTCGGTAATGCGCTCCATGGAAACGATGCGTATTCGTTCGGCTTCCCGGCCCATGGCCTCCAGGGTTTCGGGGTCCAAGTCAAAGCCCAACTGCGAGGCAAAGCGGGCAGCACGCATCATGCGCAGTGGGTCGTCCGAAAAAGTTAGGGACGGCTCCAGAGGGGTGACCAAGCGACCGTCTTCCAAGTCACGAATGCCGTTATAGCGGTCAACCCATTGCCCGTAGTTGGGGTACAATTCAAAGGCCAGGGCATTCACCGTAAAATCCCGCCGGGCCAAATCTTCGTCCAAGGTTCCGGCTTCGACAACGGGTTTGCGGCTTTGTTGGTCGTATGATTCTTTGCGGGCACCCACAATTTCAAAAGCTAAACCGGCATGGTTGACCATCGCCGTTCCAAAATTCTTGAAGGCATGAACCTTGGGGCGACCGGGTAGACGTGATGCCCATGCTTCCGCAAAATCCGGGCCCGAACCCAAAACCAAAAGGTCGATGTCTTTGACCGGACGGTGCAAGAGCGCATCCCGTAACACACCCCCAACCAAATAACAAGGAGTTTGGGTAAGCTCAGCCGTTTCGATGGCCGTGTCCAGAGCCTCCAGATTGAGAATTTCTTCGATACCGACCAGTCGCACAGCCCAAAGTTAAGGTTTGATTTCGTAGATACCCGATACGCCGGTCACTTGTTGTCGCGTTTGGGGATTCAAGAAGGTCCAAGTCAAGCGCGTGACCCGATGGGTCTGGATTTCCCGAAGAGGCTGGACGCGGATGCCTTGGCTTTGGAGCCGATCCATGCAGGGTTTTCCGCTGTAAACCAGGTAGGTTTGACCGGCTTGCAGGCCATCCCTACCCAAAGCAGGAATGACCCGCCCGCTATAAAAATGCAAAGCATGCACCGACTCGTTATCGCAGTCCCAGCGATACAAGTCTTGGGTAAGTTGGTTTTGGTGAGCCCATTGTCCCAAACGGGACGAGCCCTGGTAGGTCATCAAGGCAGGCCACGCCCAGGTATGGAGTACGATTAAGCCCAACCACCATCCCCCGGCCGACCAACCCAAAACAGCAGAAGAACGCAGGGAAGGAAGGAGGCCCCGATAGCGCCCCCAAACAGCCAAGAGAACAGGAACCGCAAGCCAAACCGTTGGCGTAGTGCCCATGATGTAGAAGCAAAAGACCAAGGAAGCCAAAACAAAAAGGAGGGTGCTGCCCAACAAGGGCCAGGCCCAGGTTTTGGTCCTATCCCCGGCGGTCCACCAACGGGCCAAAAGCAAACTTTGAAAAGGCCAAAGAATATAAACGTAGTGGGGTAATTGAAAACGACTCAGGCTTAGGCCCAGAGCCAAAAGGCCCCAGGCCGTTAGCGTTTGTCGCACCGTCTCGGCTTGATGATGACGATACCGCAGGGCATGCCATAGGGCAGCCGGTAACAACCAAGACCAGGGGGCGAAGGACCAAAGCAAATTATGAAAAACAAACGTGGGATCCGCTTGATGAGCCCAGGGATTTTCTCCGCTGATTCTCCCAAAATTTTGGGTCCACAGGTAATAGCGTATCCCCTTATGCCAACCCCATTGCTCGCCCAAGGCCCAAAGCCAGGGGGTCAAAAGCAAGAACATCCAGGCCAGGCCCCACCAAAAAGCGGGGCGGCGTAGCAGTTGATAACGACCGCTCCACAAAGCATCCCCGCCATGAACGGCCACCAAAGCCATGAGAGCCAGCGGTCCTTTGGCCAGCATACCCAAGCCGGTCAAACCAAAAGCAAACCAGGCATTTATGGGGCGTTGGTGGTTTTTCCATTCTTGGGCCTGCCACCCGGCCAAGGTCACCATAGCCACCAGCAGGGTGTCGGTCCGTACATCCTGAAGCATCAAGCCCATGCCCAAGTTAGCACTGTAAAAAAAGCGAGCAGGCCATAGGGCTTGGGCACCCATCAACGCAGCCGCCCAGCGACCGATCGCCCAGCAACCCAAAAGCCCCGCCAATACCGAAAACAACTTGGCACCCAAGGAGGTTGACCCCAACAGCCGGGTCCCCCAAGCCGCACACCAAAACACCAAGGGAGGCTTATCGGGATACCCTCGGGATTGGTACAGGGCACCGTGCTCCTGCAGGGCAAACCATGAAGAGCCATGGTTCATCTCTTGTCCCATGGAGGCGTATTGGGCAGCATCCACCTCCATCAAGTCCACGTTCAAACCGGACCAGACGGCGATCACTGCCAAGACGCCCAATAACCAAGCCCCCAGGCCCATGCTTCGAAGCCTTACCGCGACCAAAGGTTGTATTTTAGGATGCAATAGATGGCCCTGAACCCGTCTTTCCAGTTGATTTTTTTGCCCTCATCGTAGGTGCGACCGTAATACGATATCCCCACTTCGTAGATCCGAATTCCGGGTACCCTGGCTAAACGTGCGGTGATTTCCGGTTCAAAGCCAAAGCGATTTTCCTGCAGGTTCAGGCTCTGTGCCAGGGGCGTTCGCATCATTTTGTAGCAGGTCTCCATGTCCGTTAGGTTCAGGTTGGTCAGGGCATTGCTCAAAAAAGTCAAGACTTTGTTGCCCAGGGTATGCCAAAAGAAGAGGATGCGGTGAGGCTTGCCACCCATAAAGCGCGATCCATAGACGGCATCGGCCTTGCCCCGCATGAGGGGCGCCAACAAGACGGTGAACTCCGCGGGGTCGTATTCCAGGTCGGCGTCTTGGACCACGACGTAGGATAGGGTGGCCATGGCCAGGCCGGTTCGAAGGGCGTGGCCTTTGCCTCGGTTCTGGTTCAAATGCAGAATTTGTAGGGGCCTGTCGCGATGCTCGGTTTGGTACCGGTCCAGAAGGGAGCCCGTTAGATCGGTCGAGCAATCATTGATTACAATGACCTCTTTGTTCATATTATCAGGCAATTGCGTTTGAAACAAAACGTCCAAAATTCGAACAATGGTCTTTTCTTCGTTGTAGGCCGGAACCAAAATGCTGAGTCCGGGGGGATAGGTTGGGGTGGAGGTCAACGGGTGTCTTTTGACCGCAAATCAAAGCAAGAATACCGGGACCGCTGCACTTGGCCTTTACTTTGCGTCCCAAACCACCCCCTTATGGCCAAAAATCTATTAATCGTGGAATCCCCGGCGAAAGCCAAAACCATCGGCGGATACCTGGGCAGTGATTTTGTGGTCAAGTCATCCTACGGGCACATTCGGGACCTGGCCAAAGGGAACAACGCGGTTAAGGTGGACCAAGGGTACGCCCCGGAATACCTGGTTCCGGACGATAAGAAAGCCGTGGTCAGCGAACTCAAAAAATTGGCCAAAAGCTCGGACCTCGTCTGGCTTGCATCGGATGAAGACCGGGAAGGGGAGGCCATCGCTTGGCACTTGCAAGAAGTTTTGGGTTTACCCGACACCAAAGTAAGGCGCATTGTTTTTCACGAAATCACCAAACCTGCGATTACCAACGCCGTGGCCAATCCCCGCAAAATTGACGTGGATTTGGTGATGGCTCAGCAGGCCCGACGCATTTTGGATCGGTTGGTGGGCTTTGAGTTATCGCCCTTGTTATGGCGCAAAGTCAAGCCCGGTTTATCCGCAGGTCGCGTCCAATCGGTCGCCGTCCGTCTATTGGTCGAAAGGGAGCGGGAAATCCATGCCTTCAATGCGCAGGCGGCTTTTCGGGTTAATGGATGGTTTCAAGCCGAAAAATCCACCTTCAAAACCGAGCTCAATCGGCGTTTCGAAAAAGAAGAAGAGGTTAGCCTCTGGTTGAGCAAGGCCATGCCTTTGGCATGGACCGTCAGCGCCATCGAAAAGAAGCCTTTGACCAAAGGCCCTGCCGCTCCGTTTACCACCTCAACCTTGCAGCAAGAAGCCTCCCGCAAACTTCGTTTTGGGGTCAAGAAAACCATGCGGGTTGCCCAAACATTGTACGAAGGAGGATTTATAACGTACATGAGGACCGATAGTGTCAATTTATCCCAGACCGCTTTGGCCGAATCACGGGATGCCATTCTGGAGGCTTACGGTCCCACCTACCATCAGCAGCGCCAATTCAAAACCAAATCGGCCTCGGCCCAAGAGGCCCACGAAGCCATTCGGCCAACCGATTTTAAGCGCCCCCAGGTTTCCGACTTGGAAAAAGACCAGCAAGCTCTCTACGAGCTTATTTGGAAAAGGGCCGTGGCCAGCCAAATGGCCGATGCCAAAATCGAAAAAACCAAAATTACCGTGGGAGCCAAGGAATTGCCCGAGGTTTTTGGGGCAGAAGGCGAGGTCGTGCTTTTTGATGGTTTTCTCAAGCTTTATTTGGAGGGGAACGATGAAGAGGACAACGACAAGAACGAGGACCAACAGGCCAACGGCCTTCGACTTCCGGTTTTGGTCCAAGGAGCCTCTACCCCCGTCGAACGGATGTTGGCCACCCAGCGCTATACTCGACCCCCATCCCGTTATACCGAAGCCAGTTTGGTCAAGAAATTAGAAGAACTCGGCATAGGCCGTCCGTCCACTTACGCTCCCACCATTTCTACGGTCCAGGACCGCGGTTATGTCGAAAGCACCCAACTGGAGGGAAATGTTCGCGATTACATCGTTTTGGAAATGGAAAAAGGCCAGCCTCAGCAAAGGCAGGTGATGCAAGAAACCACCGGTGCCGACAAAGGCAAACTGCGCCCCACCGATATTGGGATGATTGTTACGGATTTTTTGTTGGCCAAGTTTCCCGTGGTCATGGATTACGGTTTTACCGCAGGGGTCGAAGGTAATTTTGACCAAATAGCGGAGGGTAATCTGGTCTGGACCAACATGCTGGATGAATTCTACGGGCCTTTTCACAAGGCGGTATTGGACGGGACCGAATCGGATCGGGTGAACGGGTCCCGTGTTTTGGGCCAAGTGGGCGACCTGGAATACAGCGTTCGCATGGCCCGTTACGGGGTCGTGGCTTGTCGGGTTTTGATGAGCGATCCGGAGGCCAAACCCCAATACGCCAAACTCAAACCGGGAATGAGCATGGAACAATTGGATTTGGACCAAGCGTTGGACCTGTTCAAATTGCCACGTCAACTTACCCCATACCAAGAAAAATCGGTCAAAGTGGCTTCCGGTCGTTTTGGACCCTACGTGCAATGGGGGGACCTCTTTGTTTCCATACCCAAAGAATACGACCCGCTTAGCCTCACCGATGAGGAGGCTGTGTTTTTGATTCAGGCCAAAGAGCGCGCTCTTGCCGAACGATTGATCCAAGATTTTCCGGACAGCGGAATCCAAATTCTCAAGGGACGCTTCGGACCCTACCTAACGCGTAATGGTGAGAATTACCGCATACCCAAAGGGGCCGACGTGGTGACCGCGGACGAAGCACAATGTGTCCAATGGATTGAACAATCCCCACCACCCAAACCGAAAAGAGGGGCAGCGGGCAAGGCCCAGGCCAAAAAATCACCCGTAACACCCTCCAAAGCCAAGGCCAAGAAGGCCCGCGGTTAAGGGGCAGGGCCCGGGGCCTGGGGTGAATTTTGGGGAAAACTCTTCATCGAAACGCTAGGCGATCGCCCTGGGGTTTTCCGAAATTCGTCTTGAACTTTCCTCCATGTCTTCTCCCAACGACCGCGAATTGCAGGCCATGATCGGCCTTCTGGACGATACCGATCCGGAGGTAATCGCGGAAATTACGTCGGCCCTGTTGAAGCGGGGCCCCGCGGTGGTTCCTGTCCTGGAATCGGCCTGGGGTGGGCAACTTCCGTTGTTGGCCCGGGAGCGAATTGAGGATGTCATTCACCGAATTCAATGGTCGCAATGCCAACAGGCATTGATGGATTGGAATCAAAGCGATCAAAGTGATTTGTTGTCCGCTTTGATTTGGATTTCAAGAATTCGTTACCCGGACCTGGATGAAGCCGCCCTGCGCAACCGTATGGAAGCACTTCGCATCGAAATTTGGATGGAAGTCAACGACCGAATGACGGCGCTCGAAAAAGTTCGGGTGATGAACCATGTGCTGTTTCGTCTCCACGGTTTTCGTGGAAATACCGCCAATTACAACGACCCCCAAAATTCCTGCCTTAACAAAGTCTTGGAAAGCCGCAAGGGTAATCCCATTGTTTTGTGTTGCATTTACCTCTGGTTAGCCAACCGTTTGGGCCTTCCGGTGGTGGGCGTCAACCTTCCTCAACATTTTATTTTGGCTTATTTGGACGAGGAAACTCCAACGTTGGGCCATAACAAAGCTCTGTTTTATATCAATGCCTTCAACAAGGGCATGGTTTTTGGGGAGAAAGAAATCGAGCGTTTTTTGGAGCTCATTCATCTACCCGCCAACCCACGGTATTTTAGTCCCTGCACCCACCACGATATTGTTATTCGCGTTCTCAACAACCTCATTCACGGTTATTCCGAGGCGGGCAAACAGGCGGCGGTTAGCGAAATAGTGGAATTGCGGGATTGCTTAATTCAAACCAACCCCTGGGTACCCGATCAGGAGGATCTGGATCAGGACGACGACCCCCTCAGCGCATCCAACGAATAAACCACGACACCAATTTGGATTTGAACGTGGTGTACGGCGGGTAAAACAGCGAGCCGATATTGGGACGGTGTGGATGGACCATGACGGCCTTGGCATGCGAAAAGGTCTCAAACCCGAACCGGCCATGGTACGATCCCCATCCCGAGGCTCCTACCCCTCCAAACGGCAGCAGGGGATGGGAAATTTGAACGATCACATCGTTGAACGCCAGGCTGCCAGAAGAGGTTTCCCGAATCCAGCGTCGTTGCACTTCGGGATTGTTTGCAAAAACATACAAGCTGAGGGGCTTGGGTCGTTGTTGGACCCAGTCCAAGGCTTCTTGGAGGTGATTTACGCCGATGAGGGGGAGGATGGGTCCAAATATTTCTTCTTGCATCAATCGCATATCGGATCGAACCCCCGACACGATGGTCGGTTCCAGGTTCAAACCGCTGGGGTCCCAGCGGCCACCGCATTCGATTTGGGCACCCTGATCCACGGCCTCCTGGAGCAGGGACCGCATGCGGTCGGCATGGGCATGATGAACCTGGCAACACAAGGATGCGTTGGGGGTGCTTTGGTTGTTTAGGGCTTGTTCAGCAGCTTTTTGAAAGGCTGCGACCAAAGGAGGAACCATGCTGCGGTTGACCAAAACATAATCCGGGGCAATACAGGTTTGGCCCCCGTTCAGCCATTTGCCCCAATAGATTTTGGAGGCGGCCGAATCAAGGGGTGCGGACTCATCGACGTAGACCGGGGATTTGCCACCCAGTTCCAGGGTACAAGGAATCAGACGCTCCGCGGCGGCCTTGGCAACGACCCTGCCAACCCGATCACTACCGGTGAATAACACATGATCAAATGGCAGGCTGCTGAGCCAAGCACCGACCTCTGCGTGGCCGGTAACAACACGTACTTCGTCGGGTGGGGCAACTTGGACTAAGACCTCCGCGAGAACGGTAGCAGTGGCTTGGGCAAATTCCGATGGTTTAATGACCACCGTGTTGCCGGCGGCCCAGGCCGCTACCAAAGGCATTAGGGCCAAATTGAGGGGGTAATTCCAGGGCGCAATGATCAAAACAGAGCCCTTGGGTTGCCAGGTAATTCTGGACTTCGATAGTAGATAGGGAAAATGGGGGCGGACCTTTTGGTCCTTCATCCATTGTTGGAGATGCTTTCGGAAATGTTTGATTTCCAAATAAACCGGTAACAATTCGGTTAATTGGGTTTCGACATTGGGTTTGCCCAAATCCTTTTGCAAGGCCTCTTGGATAGCCTTTTCGTTGGCCTGCAATGCCTTGGACAAGCGGTCCAGGCGAGCCAAACGTTGCCCGGCATTTTCTTGGGCCAAGCGTTGCCCGGCCTCTTGCATTCCCGTCCACCAATCGGGGAGGGCACCCGGGGAGGGTGGGTTGGTGTACGCGTCCATCGTCGTAAGGTTAGGCGGAATTAGGAAGGTTGGGCTGGGGTTTGTTCGCTCATCAGGTAGGCCTTGATAAAAGGATCCAAATCCCCGTCCAGGACACCTTGCGCGTTCGATGTTTCGTGTTCACTCCGAACGTCTTTCACCAATTTGTAGGGGTGCAGAACGTAGGAACGGATTTGCGAGCCCCATTCAATTTTTTTCTTGCTGCTTTCGATGACTTGCCTGGCCTCGTTTCGCTTGCGCAATTCGAGTTCATAGAGTTGGGATCGGAGCATTTGCATGGCCCTCTCCCGGTTGGCCGATTGACTTCGCTCCACTTGGCATGTGATGACAATACCGGTGGGCTTGTGGGTCAACATCACTTTGGTTTCGACTTTGTTGACATTTTGGCCACCGGCGCCCCCCGATCGGGCCGTTTGCATTTCGATTTCCGAAGGATGGATGTCAATTTGGATACTGTCGTCGATAACGGGATAGGCATAGACCGACGCAAACGAGGTATGGCGCCTGGCATTGGAATCGTAGGGTGAAATGCGAACCAAGCGATGAACCCCGTTTTCGCCTTTGAGGTAACCGTAAGCAAAATCGCCCGTAATTTCCAAGGACACGGATTTGATACCGGCTTCCTCGCCTTCTTGGCGATCCAATTCTTGGATCCGGTACCCTTTGCTTTCGGCCCACATCCGGTACATGCGTTCGAGCATGGAGGCCCAGTCCTGGCTTTCGGTTCCTCCGGCCCCGGAATTGATTTCGATGATCGCGCTGAGCGGGTCTTCCTCGTCCTGTAACATATTCTTGAATTCCAAGGCTTCGACCGAGGCCAGGGTCTGGTCGTAGGCTTGGTCCAGGTCATCCATGCCCAGCTCGCCAGCTTGTTGAAATTCGTAGTATATCCCCAACTCATCGACCTGCTCGGCCAAATTTTGGTAGGCGTCAACCCATTGTTTGGGGATTTTGATGGACTTGAGCCATTGCTCTGCCTGTTCAGGCTGGTCCCAAAAACCGGGGGCCGTGGAACGAGTTTCTACATCCTTGATTTTGGCAATCTTGGCTTCGACGTCAAAGAAACCTCCTCAGCGCCTCAAGGCGCTCCCGAAGGTCTGTTAGGTGTTCGTATCGCATGCACCAAAAGTAAGCAGGGATAGGAGGACCTCAGCCTTAGGTCCCTAGGAGGTAAAACCGTTGGGCGAGGCCCTGGTCCAACCCCAAATTATCGTAAGCCCAAAAATCTTCCCAATGGCGGCAACGCCCCCCTTGGCCAGTGGCCAACCAGCATTCGATTAAGTCAAAACGAATTTGGCCTCGAAAGGTATGAACGCCTAAATACCGGTAAGCGGCACGTCGAAGGGATCGGCCTTTGGTCCAATGCACCCGGCAACGCGGGTTCCGGGTTCTGGTCCCGGCCGTGCTTTTGACTTCCACAAAGATCAAAAGGTCGTTTTTTTGGGCAACCATGTCTATTTCGTAGGGATGCGATCGCCAGTTTTTGTCCCGTATGCGCCAACCATGGCGTATCAGGTAGGCTTCGGCCAAGGTTTCCCCCCTGGTCCCCAGGTCCTTATTTTTGTGCTGACCTTTGAAACTCCCCATACCCCTTGCAAGATGAGCTTAAGCCTCCCTCGAATTAATCCCACCGAAACAAATGCGTGGAAACAACTCATACACCAAGCCCAGGTCCTCCAAGGACAACGTATCGAGGACTTGTTTGAAGGCGATGTTGATCGTGCCAAGCGAATGAGCGCTGACGGTGGGGGGTGGTTTCTGGATTATTCCAAGAACGCGATCGATGCCACCACCCTGGATCTCCTGTTTCAACTTTTGGAGGAATGTGGGTGGAAACAAGCCATGGAGGCAACCCGAACCGGAGTTCATATTAACGAAACGGAAGACCGTGCTGTCTTGCATACCCTGCTCCGCGATCCGAGCAATCCGTTGGAATTGGAGAACGGTCAACGCCCGGGTGTCTTGGTCCAAGAAGTCTTGGATCGAATGGAGTCGTTTGTGAACGGTATCCGAAGTGGGAATTTGCGGGGTTGTACCGGCAAGGCCTTCACGGATGTGGTGAACCTGGGTATCGGTGGTTCTGATCTGGGACCGTTGATGGCTTGCGAAGCATTGGCCCCTTACGCCGGGCCCTTGAAGGTTCATTTTGTGTCCAACGTGGACGGCGCCCATATTCAACGGACCTTGAACGGGTTAAATCCCGAAACCACGCTTTTTTTGGTGGCCTCCAAGACCTTCACCACCCAGGAGACCATGGCCAATGCCCAAAGTGCCCGGAACTGGTTTACCCAGGCCCTGGGCGTTCAAGCGGAGGTCGGTTTGCATTTTGTGGCCTTGTCCACCAACCTCGCCAAGGTCAAGGAATTTGGGATTGCCGAGGAACGAATGTTTCCGTTTTGGGATTGGGTCGGCGGGCGTTATTCGGTTTGGTCGGCCATTGGGATGTCGCTCGCGCTGTCCATTGGATACGAACGGTTTCGCGAATTTTTGGAAGGGGGTCGGCAAATGGACCAGCACTTTTGGGAAAGCGAGCCTGCGCATAACCTTCCGGTGATTTTGGCGATGGTGGGAGTGTGGAACCGTAATTTTTTGGGTTACGATTCCTTGGCGGTTCTTCCTTACGACCAATGCCTCTCGCGGTTTCCCGCTTACTTGCAACAAGCCGATATGGAGAGCAATGGAAAATCCGTGGATCGCAACGGACTTCCTTTAACGTACGGGTCAGGACCGGTGCTGTGGGGGGAACCGGGGACCAACGGTCAACATGCATTTTATCAACTTCTGCATCAAGGCACCACCAAAGTTCCCTGCGATTTTATTTTGGCCGCCAACACCCATTACCCAGGCGGTCCACATCACCGTTACTTGAGCGCCAATGCGTTGGCTCAAGCCCAGGCCTTAATGCAAGGACGTACCTTGGAAGAGGTTCGGGCTGTTTCGCCTGCCGTGAATCGGGCCGAGGCCTACCAGGTTTTTGAAGGCAATCGCCCCAGCAATTTTCTCCTGTGCCCTCGCTTGACCCCAGCGGCTTTGGGGGCTTTGGTGGCGTTGTACGAGCACAAAATTTGGGTACAGGGAATTGTGTGGAATGTGTTTAGTTATGACCAGTGGGGGGTGGAATTGGGAAAAATTTTGGCCAACCGGGTTTTGCCTTGGTTGGATCAGGGTATGGAGGTGGATTCCAATTCTGGTGTCGATTCTTCCACCCTCGCTTTGATACAGCGGTGGCGCCAATGGCAGGAAGGCCAAGAAAAGCCCAAGGCTTGAGGCCTTGCTAAGGATGCTTGCTGCTGCTCGTGGGCTCGAACAAGAGGCTGCCTAAGCGGATCATGGTGCTCCCTTCTTGGAGGGCGATTAAGTAATCCCCGGACATGCCCATGGATTTGGTCAAAAAATCTTCGTTGCCGGGGTAGTAACGTTCTTTGACGACCCGGTACATCGCCTGCAACGTGGCGAATTCTTGGCGAATCTGGGCTTGATCCTGGGTGAACGTGGCCATGCCCATGAGGCCCTTGGGTTGGAGGTTGGGGAAATCCCCCGCTTTTTGATTTTCCAAAAACGCATGGAGCGCATCGTGTTCAAAACCGTGCTTGGTTTCTTCGCGGGCAATGCGCACTTGCCACAGGACGCCTACATGGCGGTTCAATGCGGCCGCTCTTTTTTGGAGTTCCTCCGCCAAACGGGGGCTGTCCACGGAATGAACCAGGGAAACCCAGGGCAGGATTGTTTTGACCTTGTTGGTCTGCAGGTGACCAATAAAGTGCCAACGAATATCGTCGGGTAGAACCCGGGCTTTGGACTGCAGCTCCAAGGCGCTGTTTTCCCCAAAATCCCGAAGACCTCTTTGGTAGAGTGCGTGAATTGCTTCCACCGAACGGGTCTTGGAAACCGCTACCAGGGTGGTTCCAGGATAGGCTTGAAGGGTTTGGAGAACGCGGTCCAAGGGCGAGGATGGCTCGGGGTAGGTAGGGGCCGATAGCGGGTCTTGCATGGGTACAAAATAAATCATCCGTACCTTTGCCCTTATGTTCAGGCTTGGATTTTCGGGTAAATTAGGGGTTTGGGTTTGCCTTGTTCTTTTTGGGGCTTCGTGCCAAGGTCCAACCGAATCGCCAAAAATCCACGACATTCCGGGTCCCCAAAGTCCCAGCGATTCCTCGAATTTACCTCCGAATCAGGGCCCGCTACTACCCCACGATTCCATGGCGCTGGCCTTGGTGCGCGTTCATTTAGCCGAAGCCTACCGGGCCCGCTTTTATGTTTTGCAAAGCGGGGATACGCGCTCCACGTTGGGCATGGCCTCCCTTTACGATGCAGCCTTGGCCCCGCTGGGTATTCCAGTCCCTCGATTTGAGAGCAGTTATCGGCATTATTTGGCACAAGATCCTTTGGCCCTTCAACAGGTGTACGATCGTTGCGATCTGATGTTGCAACAACAGGCATGGTAAACGATTTGGATCCGTCCGGCGCTTCTTTGGAACCCAAGGGAGAAACCCTCCCTTCGCTGTACCCCGATTCGGCATGGACGACTTTGGAACTGGATCGTCTACGAGAGGCCGTTGCGGAGCGTTGCCATACCCCGTCCGGACCCTTGGTATTGGATGAATGGATGGAGCTGTTGCACGACAAGGATTCCTTGCGCCAAAGGCAGGCTTTGTACAGGGAGTGTTTGGCTTCCATGCAGCAGGGTCGCCCTTGGCCGGCTTTGCGCTGGGAGGCTAGTCGGGATCAATTGGTGCTTTGGTCCAAAGAAGGTTATGTCTTGACCGAAGAGGATTTATGCGTTATGGGTTCCGGGGTTCAATCGGCGGTGGCTTGGGAAAAAGCGATGGCTCAACCGACGGGAACCGGAACATCGGCCTGGGCCCAAGAGCGTGGTTCCTTGCTTTCTTTGGATACAGTTCAGG
>Ga0172372_10002185_pt1 | contig 30027 bp, 49 predicted proteins | sample LakKiv5m_2_FD_114544 | JGI IMG/M metagenome (GOLD analysis project Ga0172372, IMG submission 114544) | Freshwater microbial communities from Kabuno Bay, South-Kivu, Congo - kab_092012_9.5m | ecosystem: Environmental > Aquatic > Freshwater > Lake | place: Democratic Republic of the Congo...
CTCACACAAAACTAAATAAGAATCAATATAACCTTTGTTCAATGGATTCTCATAAACCCTTACAGGTTTTAATATACAGTCAGAGAAATGTCCTTCAGCTTGTTTAGTTGAGGAACCATCGAAAGACCATTCCGGTACTGTCTCAACTGCAAGAAATTCTAAATCACATACTTTGACTTTACTACGTAGATTTGGTTCAGGTGTGTAACCGTCTAACCAAACATATTCTAATTTAATTTTCATTTTATTTGTTTTTAATTTTTTACAACGTAATATCCCGATGCTAATGGTGATTCTATAATTAAATCATCATCAACTAATTTATTTAAAATTGATTCACATTCCTCAATTTCGTTTTTAAGAATGTACTTACAAATATAACTTTTATGTAGAGGTTGTCTCAGTTTTGAAACAAGAAGTTTTTCAATCGACTTATCCATGTCTTTTTATTATTACTTTTATTATTCCAAAGTTTTTTTCTAACTTCGTAACCTAATTGGTTATCGTTTGGTTGATTTAGAATTTCCTCTTCGCTTAGACATATCTTTTTCTTGTCCATCTTGAGATTGTTTTTCAGATTTATTGGAAACAGTGGTTTCCTCTTTTATAGATTTTTTATTTGATTTCCATTCAGATTTTGGACAGTAAATCCAATTTAAATAAGATACCGAAGGTAATGTAAGGTTGTTTGCGGTTTTATCATCAACTCGCTTAATTTCTCCTGTTTTAGTATTCTTGAGTGTTTTCATGTTTGAAATATAAATTATTTAAAGGTTAGTTTCAAGTGTAATATAACCTTTGGTTAAAAACTCTTTAACCTGTTTATCAGTCAAATTTTCTTTATAAAATTTATGATACGCTAAATTTGATTCTTTGTCTTGAAAAATTAGTAAATCAGTATTGAAGTATTTCTTCAAGGGAAATCCGCCATCGATTGATGCGATTATTGATTGTTTGGATATGTACCTTCGATTAAAACCCATTGACCGTCTGTATTAAGCCTGACTGTACAAATATAAGACATTTTCCATTCTTGTGGAGTAATCATTGATAAAAATTTTTGACCATTTTTTCTTTCATATAAAAAATAGGTATCTCCCATAATAGGTTCGAATCTTATTTCAGAATTATAAACAACCTCATTTAATTTATACGAATTAACCAAATTATTCATTTGAGTCATCAATTCATCAAATTTTTGTTCTACAAAGTGGTTGTACTTGGTTGTTGAATTTTGTAAAAAAACCGAAACATCTTCTTTAGTGATGTTTGGTGCACCAACGTTACTACCGTATGGAAGTAAGTTAAATTTAATCTCAACTTTATCTTTATGTGAAGGCGTACTCATTGTGTTTGAGTAAAATAAGTGTGAATCTTCCTTTTAAATAAAGGTAGTAAAGTAGTTTCTAATGGTAAATTTTGGCTTGAGAATACTTCAAATATTGGTACTTCCGTATTTTTAATGTTTGAAAAATCATTCACAACTTCAGTAAATTTTTTATCTCTACCAACATATATCTCCTGAAATTTAACTTTCGTATCATGTGGTGTTTTTGGATTTTTTTCAAACTCACATTCCCAAACATGAACTTTTTCAGCAAATAAATCTTGATAAACAACAAAAGACTTTCTTGATGGCATATTTTTTTTGTTTTTTCTGAGTTTAATAGATGTCGACTCATATGTAAGTTGCCATATACCCTTACATAACGCAAAATATTGTAATAATTTTTCGTGAGAGTGATTTAAAATGTTGTGGAGTTCTTCAATTTCTTGTGGTGTAAATTTTTTTCTACTTTTTCTTTGTTTTAATTCATATAACATGATTTCATCATCCACACAGGTTAATTCCCGTTTGATAAAAATATATTGGTTAGATTTCAAAAACTGTCCTATTGAAGCCATATGTAATGAAATCTCAGTAAAGTACGGATAAATTTCACCTCGACTTAAAGCTTCCTCAACTTTTTGTAAAAAAGAATTTAGAACATATTCTTTATGTTCAAAATCAATTGGTGATTTTAAAAACCAATCTGACGGTAAAATAAATTTTATTGGAGTTTGTTCCATAAACAAATTATATATAAAGTTTATGGTTTTCTGAAGTAATTGTTTTAAAAACCTTGGAAACTTTCTTCGTAAAAAATAAAGTACGGTACTCCATTTACACTTTCTTCATCCATAGACCCATCATAATGATTTAAAGTATTCCCCCATCCATCAGCATCAAGTACAGAATCAATAAAATCTGATTTATCAATTAAATCATTGTCTCTCAAAAAGTCGGTTAAATCTCTACCAATAAAATCGTTAACAAACCCACTTATGTCATCCTCATACTCAGAAACAATGTTATTAACCACTTTTTCCAAATCATCATCATTATAATCACCTTCAGGGTTTTCTTTTATTTCAGTAATTTCATCTTCAGTCTCATTTATTTCAGTTTCAGTTTCATCAATAAGTTCTTCTAACTCAGAATATTCGTCAGAATCTTCATCCATCGTTTTTAAATCGTCTCTCATTGAGAATAATTTCTCAAACAAAACCTTAATTTTTTCATTTAATTGAGATATTAAGTTTTCTTGTTCATTAGATAATTCTCGTGCGTCATCATCTAAATAACTTTCAGGATTATTATAAACATCTTGTTCAAAAAACTCTCTTAAATATGATTCGTATTCGTCACTATCAATGTGTGATTCAACAAAAGAAGAATTAAAACCATCATATCCTATATCATCAATTAAGGATTCAAGACTTTCTTTTGCAGCATATTCGGTTGTATCATAATCACCAATTTTCCAAGTATCGTTAAAGTCTGAAGTGGTAAAAAATCTAAGGTTTGTAAAATCTGTCGACATTGGTATAATGTCATACACATCTTTTTTATTATTTAGTTCGTCAAGTTCTTCTTCTGTTTCTTCAATTTCAGATGCCAAGTCAATGTTTTCATCGGCATTTTCCATTTCATCGTATTGTTGTTGAAGAGTTTCTAACTTAGACTCTAATTCTATTTTTCTTTGTTTGTCTTCTTGAGTTAGTGGTTCAATTATATTTGAGTCAACTAAATTATTGAATAATGCGTGTGCCATTGCACCTAAACTTCCTGGTTCAACTATTTCAAGACTCCACTCATTGTTTTCTCTTCTTTCTTGTGCCTCATTTAAATGTTCTTGAGTTTCTCTTTGTAATCGTTCTCTTGCAATTCGTTCTCTTTCTAATCTTACTTTTTCTTTGTCTTTATACAACTCAATTTGTTCACTGTATCTTGAGTTCATGTAATTATCAATGGCTTGTTTAATAGTTTTTAATTCTTTTTTACCAAAAATCCAACCAGAATTAAATGAATTATCGGGTGCGTCATAGTAAGTTTCATTACCGTCAAATTTCTTTAATAATGCAACTTTATAAAATCTATTAGAAGTTGGTTTTGTTTTATCTAAAAAATAAAACAATTTACCATCTTCCATATATCTACCAAATTGTGTGTTATCAGCACTTGAAGCTGTACACCATTTTGTACCCGCACCATAATAACAAGACGCTTTAGTTGTTAATGGAGCAACAACAGTAAATCTATCATCTTCATAAACTAAATCAGCACCTTCAATTGTTTGAACACTACGTCTTATTCTGTTCTCATAGGAGTCCAATGAGTTAATTAACTCTTCAATCGATTCATATTGGTTAATATCTTTTTTTGGTAAATTGGGTCCTAAAGAAACGAATTTTTTTAAATATTCTTTAACCTTACCGTCAAGAAGTTCATTACTAACATTCTTTGGTAATGTTTTACCTAAAAATGTTAAAAACTTAGTACCGTTAGGAAGTTGTTTTGCCAAATCAACAATCATCTGAAGTTGTTGTCCATTGAACTTTTTTGAGAATGAAACTTTAAAGTCATCCTCTCTACTTTCTAATAGTATTTTTAAAAATTTCATTTAATGATTTTAATATAAATATTGATAAGATTGTATTATACACTATTTATTAGTAAAACATTACTACTATGGGATGCGGATGTAAAAACAAAACAACTCAACAACCTCAACAACAAGGTCAACCAATTCAGAAACCTCAAGTACAATCTGAATCAATTCAAAGTGCAATTAAGAAAACCGTTCAAAGATATTATAACCAAAAGAAATAATTTTTTGAATTTCTTAAAATTAAATGGGAAGGTTAACTTCCCATTTTTTTTATATTTATTGTTATGTCTAATCAAGATAAGGTAATAGAAATATTAAGTAGATTTCAAGATGACCCTAAGTCCATTTCTAAATTGTTTGGAGGTTTTGATGGGGCTATGAAATTTTTTATAAAAAATGGTTTGGGTAATTATTTAGACCCTGAAGATGACTTTTGGTATCAACATGATTTACAAGATGGTTTAATATGGAGCCAGTATTTAAATGCCAAAGACCAAGAGTCTTATATAAGAAAATTTGCAGATAAGTTTTTTAAAAGCGATATCACTATTGATGGTGATAAAATATATTTAATAGTTTCAGACAAAGATGATTTATTATTCATGTTTGATGATAGAGGTAGGGACACAACTGCAAGAGATATTGCAAAGACAGTATTTGGTGAAGATTATCATGAATATTTTTATGGTGATGTTATTAACAATTTTTACGATGATTGCGTATCATCATTGAACTCTAATAACAAAAATTTATTAAAAAATAAAATTGTCTCTGAAATACCACCATTAAGTGCTGACGATATTGAGCAAACTGAGTTGTTAGGTGAGTTATGGGAAGTTCAAGGTCAACCAGAAACGTTGTCAATAACTAATGAAAATATAGACTCAATATATGATGATGAAGAAACTATGAATTATATTATGACAGACTTTTTTCCTGATTTGAAATCCGAAATGGAAAATGCTTACTGGAACGCATATAATTCATCCTATGAAGGCGAGCTTAGTAAAGAAGTTTATGAAGGTTTAGAAGATTTGTTGGGTAATAGTGGTGATTTTATCAATATGGGTAAGTACCCCACTGGTAAAGATAGATATGTGTATCAAATTGATATTACAAAAACATTTAAAGATTTTTTTATTAAGTATTTTTCAGATTGGGAGTCCCATTATAACCAAATAGAATATTATGGTAGTTTTACTCAAATGTTGAACGAGATGATGGAGAACGATGATGTTGAAAGGATTGATTTTAGAATACCTGACTATCCTGATTCAGACGATATAAAAAATAACTACAACGAATATGTAGAAATTTAATCTTAAACTATTTAAATTAAGAATAAAAATTCGTATTAGTTTCACAAATAAAAAATATGAAACTAATTATTCCAAGTTCGATTGAGGGTTTTATTAACCATTTTGCAAGTTACTTGATTGAGATTTTTCCAAACAATGAAAAATCATATGTGAATTTAAATCTAAACTTAGGTGAAAAAAATATTTTAGTTATAAATGGTGATTTAAACAAGACAATATTTGATTTAAAAAATTTGTGGTTGGATTTTTTAAATTCTCATGATGAATATAGAAATTATTCTCACTTAAAAGAAATTAAAATAATAGATAATACATACAATACAAATTCAAGTTATAATCAAAAATGGATGAGGTTTTATAACACACCAAGACCATTATATAATGAATTTCAAATAAGGAATTATGTTGAAATATCTAACTACCCAAATATAAATTCAATCACTGAGTCAGACATATTCGCAAATTCAATTTTACAAATAAGTAATAGACCTGAAATACCCAAACAATTAAATAATTTAACTTTTGAAAACTCATTTCCTCACGGATATGGTGTTGATTATTTAAAAAAATTGTATTGGGCGGAATTTTTTTCAAAAAACATATTTAGAGTTAGTAAATCAAAAATAATTGATATTGCACTTGTTGGTTACGATATTGACGATTTTATTCTTAACGAATCTTCAACACAATTAAAAACTATTTGTATGTGGTCGGAAAAAAAATTAGTATCACTTTTATATGATACTTTAACAGACTTTGATATGGAAGAATGTCTATTAGATTATAATCACAATGAAAACCTATTTAATCCAATATCCGATAAACCTTGGTTAGTCGAACATAAGCTTGGAGAACTTACACTCTTTTAGAATAACCAACCACTTGGTAAAAGTCTTTTTTACCATCACCAAATTCTTTCATCATTTGTAATAATGATTTAAACATAAACGCATTTGGTGTTTGTTTTTCACATCGGATAAATAATTCAATAATGGTTGAAATGAACTCAACACTATACACACCGATACCATCCATATCTGAATAATTGTCAACCATATACTGACGGTATAATAGACAATAATTATCGCGTTCTTCAACGTTTTGAAATGGTTCCATTACATCATAAATTCGTAACCACTCATCAAAATAACTTGACGTTTGTCGGTTAAACCATATACCTTTAATTACCGCATCGACAATCCAATGGGTGTGAGATGGTGCTCTAAGTCTTTTACCAGGTTCTCTGTATTTTACAATAAAATCCAAATCAGGGTTCGCACCACGCTCGCCCTGATATATTGCAACCTCAATACCATTATCCATTAACCAAGATTTAATTGGATAATGAGTAACCCCCTTTTTATTAAATTTAAGATAGTCCCTCTTTAATGAGTTTGACTGCTTCTTGGATGTCTTCAAAGTCTCGGTCTGGGGCATAAAATTTTGCTTTTTGTGTTTTTTCTTCAACTAACATTACCGCGGGTACGTACTCGTTTTTTGTAATCTCTACAAACATACGATATTCCTCTTCATTTTCATTGATGTCAGCGTCAACAAATGGAATATTTTCCTTAGTTAACATCTCTTTTAAGTCATGACAATGGGGACATCCTTCCATTGTAAAAATTACTGCGTGTTTCATTAGTTTAAGAATTGTGGGAATTGAGCTTCAGTCAAAATACCTGTATGTGTTTTAAGTACATTAGAACCTTCGTACAACTTTAAAGTTGGTACAGAACGAATTCCTTGTTCAGTAGTGAAATTCATATCACTATCTACATCGTACTTATATACGGGTAGACCTAATTTATGACCATCAGTTTCCAAGATTCTTGATAACATTTTACATGGTCCACACCAGGTTGCGAAATAATCCAAAACGAATTTTTCACCTGATTCCATTTTTAGTTTTACTTGTTCAGACGTTAATATTTCCATTTGTTTTCTTTTTTAACTTATCTACAAAAAATTTAACCTCATTCATTTGTTCTACATTAAAGTATATAACACAGTTGAAGTAAATATTTTGTATTCTATCTACATAAATATAGAATCCAGACTTTGTTTTATAAACAGCACGGGTTGGTTTAAATTGTGAATTGAACTCACCGTAGATGGATAACATTTTAGATATCTCATCTAAAAAATGAATGGGGACATCCCCCACATCAATTGATGATAGGGGACATCCTCCCAAACTTAGGTGTTCAATAACTTTATCAACTACTGAAACCTTTTCCATTAACCCTGACCGCGATAAAGTTTTTTATAATTTTTAGACTGTTTGTGTTTTGAAGTCTTAGTTTTGGCGTGAACACCGGGACGAGAAACTTTTGACTTTTCGTTGTAGCTTGAAGAAGCTGAGCTGGTTTTTGCTTTTGGTTTTGCCATGTTTTTATGTGATTATTTTCTTTTGTTATACAAAGGTAGTTAGTTTTTAGTAATTATCCAAATAGTCTTGAAGAAAAAAATCATAGTCATCTTCGTTTGTGGTTGTCTTGTCTGGGTCCTTATAAACAATATTTCCAAAATTATTTGTTTCCACCAAATATTCTGTTGTAGTATAGATAGTCTTGTTTTGGAATTTATATTGTTTAATGTTAAAAAACTTTAAGGCGTTGTTTAGAACGTTATCAAGTTCTTCCAAATAAAACTCCCATTTAACATTCAAAGGTTTATTAAATCTTCCAAGTGATTGTACTCGTGATACCGACCATTTGTTATTTGTATACTTTAATCTATATTCAATAGTTGCTCTTTCTTTAGAGTTAATACTCCCCTCTCTTAATGATACTATTACCGAGTTTATTGTTTTTATATAAGTTTTAACACAATTAGATTGAATAAAGGATTCATCAAAGAATTCTTTTTGTTCTTGAAGTAATACAGGGAAACAAACTCCACCTTGTGGACCATATAATGGTTTTACAATATTATCATAAAATAATTCAGGATAGAGCCTTGTGTAGTTCCCTTGCTTACATTCAGATATTTTATCTGAAAAATTCACATGCTCACGTGAGAATTCATTATCTGTTTTACTTTTCCAAAAAACTTCAATGTTATATTTGACTTTTAATATAACATAAAACCTAATATGGTCGATAAACGTAATTAACGAACCACCGTCCAAACTAAATTTAAGACATGTCAACATGTTTTTTCTTTCAGACTTACTAATAATTTTGTTAAAAACCTTACTTACATTTTCAAATGAATTAACATAATTTTCATAACCAAAATCAGATTCAATAATTTTTTTCAGTTGGTCATCTGTCAAAGACTTAAATTCATTTTCATTTAAAATTTGTTTAAACAACTCTATTGAATAGTGATTGAAGTACATTACTTGGTGTAAAACTCTGTGGAATTTTTTACCGGTAATCCCATATTTGTTCTCAATGGTTTTTAATAAATTATTTTCATTTTTTCTAATATCTTTAAGTAAGACTCCATTTGTAAAATTAAAAAAATGTTTGTAATTGTTTGGATAAACAATATTGTTCTTATCTAAGAAATTTTTTAAAAATATAGATTTTGGGTGAAACCTAAGTCTTTGTTCTTTAATTATCTCTTTAAATTCGTTTCCAATAATTTCATTAAAGAATGTTTCAACTATTTGAAAAAACATTTCGCTTTCACTCAAGTCAAAATTTGTGGAGCCGTTAAAAATATTTTTAATTGATTGGTATGCAACACCAAATACTTCATTTATGGTTTCACCTCTCCAATCATTAGCCCGTAATATTTTTTTATAATTTTTTTTGTTTCCCCATTTACCTGAATAAACAATGTTGGTCTTTAAATTATATGTTACATAGTGAACAAATTGAGTTGTCCTAAAATAATGAACACCAACACTACGTTTTTTTTCGAAATTGTAATACTTGAAGGATACTTTATCTCCCTTTCGTTCAACAACAAAAGTATATCTCCACAATGAAAAATCATGTAGTTTATCCCCATAATACTTTTTTATTTCATCCTTAGTAATTTTAAATGGTGCACCTGATGGTTTAAAAAAAAGTCTTTTGGTATCTCGAAAACTATCATGAATATCTTTATCAGTTAAATTAGAATATTCTTGATACTTCCTACATTTTATTTTTTCATATACATGTTTACACAATTCTGGCATGTGTAAATTATAAATAAAAAATATTAAACTTTCAATTAGTTAAGACCAAAAGTACCAAACTCGGTCTTCATAAACAATGTTTTTTCTTGATTTGGTTTAACCAATTTTGTCTCATCATAAAGTTCTTTGATGACATCAATCATTTCTTTTCTGGTGAGTTCCATGTCACTTTCACCTTTCTCAACATGTTCATAGACTTTATTTCTGATTTTATCAAAAAAATTGTCTTTACTCATATCACCAATTAAAATAACCAGTTGGTCAGGATTGGTGTTGAAAAAAGAAAAAAGTTGTTTTAAATAGATTTCAGCATCAACGTTCATATGACTTAGTCTTGAGGTCCAACAAACCAAATAGTACCGCCATTATGTGCGAATTTTTCTTTTAACCTCTCAGGAATTACCATATCAGGATTAGAACCCTTAACAGACAATGCCATAAGTTTTGGGTAATCCGCAATCCATTCAGGAAGTTCTTTTAAATTTTTATTATTTGGGAATGATAAAAATTCAATATTATCTAATCCTTTTAATTCTTTAGGTACCTCTGAAATAGCATTTTCAACATAAAAAGTATTCAAGTCTTTGAAATTAGCTAAAGATGGTGGGAATTTTAAATTTAAGTTGTCCCTTGATGAATTTGTAAAATCAAGTCTTGTTAATTGATTATCAGCACTATTGAATAGGTCATCCCAACCGTAAAGTGCAACATACTTAGCTGATGAATCCCTTGGGTAGTCAATGGTTAATTCTTTATTGTCAACACCACCTTTTGTTAAACCTTTAACAAATTCATGTTTAAACAATGGTTTAATCTCTTTCATTGGTCCATTTAAAAAATCAACCAAATCAATCTGACGGTCATGAACGTCCATAAATTGACCTGATGGGAAATGGAATTGATATCTGTCAGCAGGTAAACCTGAAACTTCACCTCTCTTACCTTCAGTTGTATTTGGAATTATAACATATAACGGACCATCTTTAATATAACGTTCAAACCAACTTAAACCAGGTGCTGATGTACACCATCTTGTTTCTCCTCTACTAGGTTCCAATTGATTACCACCATAAAAACAAGCAGCGTCTTTACCTAATTGACCTTTATCCTCAATTTTACTTACAGTCCAATTATTACCTCTGAAAATAACTTCAGCACCAGGATGTTCGTAAGTTTGTGATGCAACTTTTTTCTCATCTTTACTTGCTTTGGTTTTTTCCATAGAAAAATCTTTAACCAAATCATAAAGTTTTTGTGGAGTTAACTTGTTAATATCTCTAAACTCAGACGCAATTTTACTTTTATGTCTATCAAATTTTTTTAAATCACCAGTAATCTTATAAAGGTCTTCCATGAATTGAGATTTCATCTGACGTACAATTTCTTGATTACGTCTATCATTCATGTCAAACTCTTGACCATCTTCTAATTTAGGTTTTTGAGAAAGGTAAGTTTTTATAATCCATTGAGCATAAGGTCCCACTTTTTTAATCACACTAAAGTCATTATTAAAAGTATCGATATCTATACCGTCTTGAACTTTAGTTTGGGGGTCAGCAACTACCAGTGCGAATAACTCTTCAGGAGTCAAAAGTGGTTTTTTTCCTTTTTCGGCCTTTGTAAGTTTGTCAGCCAGTACATCCATTCTTGACTGTTCAACAATTACCGTTCTCAATAAATCTTTGAATTTCATTTCTTTACCTTTTGACATATAAATATTCAGTTATTTCCGTTTTTTCAATAATTCATGATAAGAAGTTCTTCGCCCATATTTTGAGTTTTACCTTTTGAAGCTGAAGCAGCCTTTGCAAACTTCTTCATTTGCCAAGTATACTCATCTTTTGGGAACCACAAAGATAATAAATCAAAGTCATAATATGAAAGAGAAAATTTACCTTTAATACTTTTTAATGTATTTGCAAGTCTTTCGTGGTCTTCCCTATTAAAGTCATGGTTAGAATAATATGAACCTTCACCCACAATATAATATGGTGGGTCTGTATAAAAATATGTTTCGGGTGAATCATATTTTTCAATAACAGTTTGAAAATCCATATTTTCAATATGTGTTATTTTTAAAAAATGTTCAACCCAATTTGGTTTACTTAATTTATTTTTGAAAGAAGTAAACTTAGAATGGTATTTACCTTTTAAATCAATGAATTTTGATTTTTCAGGATTCGCACCTGAAAATACTTGGGATATTACATAAGCGTATTTAGCCGCAACCTCATAATCAAATTGTTTTATTACAAAATTTTTATTAAATATTTCAGTTTGAAAACTTACAAATTGTTGTTCACAAATAGGATTAGTTGGAGTTACACCTTTTTTTTGTACTTCAATTTTTTCACATTCTTCTAATAATTTATCAGGATTACTTAAACACTGAAATAAATTATAATTAAGAGGGTTAAAGTCATTATAAACAACTTTTTTTAATTTTGGGTATTCTTTTAATTCCATATTAAAAAATACCCAAAACATACCTGAAAAAGGTTCAACATATGTTTCAATGTCTTTAGGAATAAATGGTGTAATCCACTTACCTATTTTAGATTTTCCACCAATATATGATAATGCCATTTTATATTATTTGTTTGAATTTTATAAATTTTCTTTCTAAGAAGGTTACCGCGTTTGAGTAAATATAGTCTCTAAATTTCGTAATATCCATAATTTTACTAATTTTTACAACAGAATAATTTTCATATCTATACGGTTTACCATATCCTAAAAAATTAACAATATCATCATTAAAATTATTATTTGAACATATACTAACAGAAAACGAATTAGGTCTGTCTTTTACTTTGTGAATACTTCCATCTCCATCAAAATAGCCCCTAATAAAATGAGACATGTAGGGTTCATCTAATTTTGGTAATAATATTTTTTGAGTTTTATTATTAACACATCCTAACTCAAATAGTTTGTCAACTAATAAATTTGAATATAATGTAACCATACAATATTCAGATTTACCGTCAACACCACATTTTATTGGTTTTTCACATTCTACGTCTTTGAGAAATTTTTCAATGTGGTTTTTATCAGTATTTTTTAATTTTAATTTTAGTTCACCACTTTTACCATCTTTCATTCTTACGTATCCATCAGCATATAAAAACCCCAACCAATACGCCGATTTTTCATTTAACTCATGAAAAAAATACTCATTAAAATTATATTTTCTCATAATATTCTTTAACTAAATTTTGAATGAATTTAGATACACTAACTTTTTCGTTTTTTAATTTGTCAAAAAGATGTTTATCAATACTAATTCCGTATTTTACTTTCTTATCTTTATCTTCTTTATTAGGTCTTCCAATTTTTGCCATATAGTATAAATATAACAAATAATAGTAAAAGTGCGTCAAAAATCAAATCTTTAAATAAAAAATTTCCAATGTTAAATTTTTAATGACCGCCTAATTTGTTAGACAAATGTAATATTTATGTTAAGAGAGTGTTAACACTTTCCATAAACCAATTAAATAAAAACAAAATGAAAAAGATAATGTTGGTTTTAATGATGGGTCTAATGGTACTACCATCATTTGCTCATGGCGGGAAAGGAAAAAAGAAACATAGAAGACATTCACAAACTGAAGTGGTGTCTCCAGTGCGACCAATTCATAGAGAACGTTGGGTTGAGAGAAATGGTGATTTGTATGTTATCGTATCAAGAACAACCTTAACCGAAGAGGATTATAGAAAAATCCAAAACAAAAATAGATAAATTATTTATAACAATTCTTATACGGTCTACATGAGGCCTTTTGAGTAAACCCCATGTCCCCACATGGGGTTTTTTTACAATAAGATTCTGAGTATTTTCTTGGTTTACTAAATTTTTTTTCTTCAGTAACTTCTTTCTTTAAACCACCAACAATCTCTTCCATGGTCGAAAATAACATCTTTAAAAATAAATTCCATCTTTTTGGGTTGTAAGTTTTAAGTAAGTATAAAGTTTGAATTGATAAAGGTAATTCACCGTTTTCAGAATCTTCCGATGTTATACTATAAATGGCTTCTTGAGCTATGTCATCCATTTGTCCACCTTTTCCAAAGTATTCAACAATAGATTTTAAACTTTGTTTTAATTCATCATTGGAGTATTTTCCACGTAGTTCATTATATTCATTAACTAAACCTTCTAAAATCTCATTAACATAGGCTCTAAATTCAAAGTCATGCCCCCAATACTTTTCTTCAACCTCAGGGTCGTACTTAGAAATTTGTTTTTTAGATAAAAAAGATGTTGTATTTAAATCAATCATATGTTGAAGTTCGTGGTACATCAAATTATATAACGATTTTTTATTTGGTTTCAATGATTCATCAGGATTTACAACCATCATTATATTATACAGATTCCTTGGTTTATCTTTATCAATATTAAAGACAGCACCTTGACTACCAAATTCTGATAGATAATATACAGGTATCTCAGCATATCCCCCATCAGGTTCAACTACCATAATATTTCCTTTTAACGGATTTTCATCATCTCTATTAAGATATGCGTTCCAAACCTTATCAACAACATAATTTAAATCAGAAATTGTACGAGGATGTAATTGGGTTCTTTTTGAACCTTCATTCAATTTACTTAACTTTATTTCGTTAATATATTGATTTAGAATATTTTTAATTAAACCCTCCATAATACATATAAATATGTCTTGTTCAGAATGTCAAAAGAAAGGTCAACAAAAGTTTAGTTGGATGATGGTTATGTCAATTGAAATCGTTATTGTTTCAGTCTATGGTCACGTTAAACTTTTTGAATTGATTAGTGATTACTTAAAGTATCTTTTCTAAACTTAACCACATTTTTCACATAAAGGTTTCCAACTTGGTCTCTTTTATATCCTTTACCTCGAACCCTTAGTGGTACTGAAGTGTCAAATACTTCAGGATATCTAACTTTTATTTTTCCATCGGGGTGTGGTACCTCAACCTCATCTTCTTTAAGTTGTTCATAATCAACATAATTTGTAAAAATTAAATCGTTATTAACTTTTTCCCATAGGTTGTCTTTTACCATTCTCATCTTAAGTAACAAATTACCATATATTCCATTATGATAATCACCAGCAGAATCTAATCTATAAAATTCACCATCATCAATACCGTGATGAAGATTCAATTTAATAGTTTTCATTTCGGGTTTTGTTCCATTACCACCACAACCAATACAAGCGACTTTTAATATTGTACCTTTTCCTCTACATGAGGGACACGCAGTTCTAAAAATTTGTTGGTACATGTCAGGTCCAACTCGTTGGACAATCTGTCCAGTACCATTACAAGTACTACAGTGTACTCTTTCACCACCAGTACCTCTACACCCTTCGCATTCACATTCTCTACGATAAACAACTTGTTTTTCAACACCCAAATAAGATTCTAATGGTGTAATGTCAAGTGTTATAATTTTTTCAGGAGCACTTGGTTTACGTCTAAATTGACCACCACCATTTTCAAATGGATTACCTCCAAATCCCATGTTTTTAAGAAATTCTTCAAAGTTCATTGAACCTCCTCCACCAAAAGGATTTGGGTTATCATATTGAGACTTTTTATTCTCATCACTTAAAACACCATACGCTTCAGCAATATCTTTAAACATTTGTTCTCCTTGAGGGTTTACATCTGGGTGATATTGTTTAGATAGTTTCCTATATGCCTTTTTTATTTCTTCAGGAGAAGCGTCTCTATTTACCCCTAATATACCGTAATAATCTTTCATGAATTACCAAATTGTCCTTTTCAAAAATAAACTCCAACAAAAAATAATAAAGAAGTTTGTAACTTCCAAAAGAGCAAATGATTTTTATAATGATTTGTTATTGGAAAGTAATGATGTTGTTTTTGAAACAAGATATGAAAATGGAAAAAAAGTGGAGTATGAATTAGCCTTATTAGAAAAGAAAGGAAACGTTTTGTTTCCAATATACACTAAAGATGAATTTGGACGAAACATTAAACTTGAATTTGATAATGATGAATTTAACATCATAAAAATATCACAATATAATGAGCCAGAAAAAATTAAAGACTATCAAACTGGACATAAAATTACATCTCAAACTTTTATAAACAAATATCTGTCAAAAGACGGTCTGAAGTTGGTGTCAAAATTAAATAATAAAATTATAGTACAAAAAGATGAAGAACTTTATCTTTTTATTTTAAAACATTCTGAAGATGCTCAAAGATTTATCATGTCACTAACAGAAAGATTTGTAATGTTGAAACGTGGTGATTGTATGTTTGTGATGGATACGTCTTCACAACAAAAAAAATACCTCTACCAATTATTATCTGATAGAGGTTTTAATAAAAAGTTTTTATATCGTAAAGAAACTACTTATTCTTCCGAATTAAGTATGTAAATAAATTCGATACCTGAAATATCAATTTTGAATTTATCATTTTGTCTATCAACTTCTCTAAACATATTTAGAGTTGTTTGATATTCTTCTTTATCTAATTCAAATATAATGGTTTTACGACCTCTATATAATTGCTCAAGTTTATCCGCAATTTCCGCCAAATCGCTTAAAGGCCCAAAGTCTTTATTATTCTCTGCCATATTGTATATTTTTTAACTTCAAACATTTCTGTTTTATTTAAGTTTTTAATTTGATTGATGAACTCATATTTGTGTTTATCTAAATCAATATCAACAAATTCATCATCCAATTCCTTTTCTAATTGTTTGAGTTCATTAAGAGTTCTCTTCTTCATCGTCATCTTCTAATAAAGAATTGATTTCATCCTCTTCTTCTTTTGTTATAGATATTGATAAGTTTTTCAAATCAGTTAATGTCGCATTTTTGAAGAGGTCTTTTAATTCCATTACCTTACTTTTAAGAAGTCTTTCTTTTTCTTCTCTTTCCAAATTGAAACTAATCAATTCAAAAATGACTTCTAAAGTGTTATCAAAATTTTCATTTAATTCACAAGCAAATATTAAAAAATAACCATCTCCTGTATATTTGTCATTTTGTTCAACTTGTGTTTTTGAAATAATTTCATTTGGAAATTCCCACGTTTTTGGAAATACCATTTCGATTGTAATATATTGTTTTAATTTTCGTATTCCACTAAAATATGGGAATAGATACTTTAGTAATTCTAATATTGTCATGTTAAAATATATGTTATTATGTAGGATAAAGCAATGGCGAAAACTAAACGCTCCCTGTCACGTAGTACAAATTTTTCAGGTACAGGACGTAACAGGGTTAGCGTAAAGTTCATTACCGTTCTCAAAACAACTAGTGTTGAGAAAACAAAAATGAATAATAATATTGGTTGAATAGTTATCATTCAGCTTTTTTGTGGTCAAGAATTTCACTTCTTAGTGTTTGAAGAAGTGCTTTCATTTCTTGGGAAAGTTTACGAGCTCTAGTTCCCGCACTCTTGTTCCCTTTGAAGAATTTTGTAGTATCAACTGACAATTCTTCCATTAAAACTTTTAATTTTTCTAGTGTTTCCATTTGATTCTAAATTTAGTAAAAATGTAATTTTTTATTGCTGTGAGTAAATAGAATATAGTTTTTTTATATTAAGTTTCTGTCTAATACTTTATAAACATCTGTTAACATGTCTAAATCTGATTTTGTAAATGATTTTGTTTCGTCAAATAAATCATCAAAAAATTTTTGAATGTTTTCACTTAATTCTTTATTACCTGAATTGTAATATAGTTCAATAAAAAACTTTTCAAAATACTCTCGGTGTTCACCCTTGTCTTTAAATTTTAAATTTTCTTTTCTAAAACTATCTAGTGTTTTATCCCAACACCAATTGAAGTGTGATAATTTTTCATCATCATTGTAAATAACTTTAGTTTCGTTATTCTCAGAAAATTCATCCCCCAAATAAGTTGATTTAATCAAATAATATAGACTGTATGTAAAGTCTGCAAATAGTTCACGTTTTTCATATATCATATTGTTCATATTGAACCATATCTCAACATCATCGTGACTTACAGGTTTCATCATCCACGCATAAAAATTCTCCATAGAAAAGGTATCTATGGAGAATTTAATATAATTTTTAAATTAGTGTAGTTATTGTGTTTTTTTACTGTAGTTAAAAAGGTGTTTAATTTTCTCCATGTCCTCAGTAATTAGTTTTGTTTTTTTCTCATTAGATTCACCTAACTTACTAAACATTTTGTCTAAAGAATCTTCACCAGCACCTTCACCAGCTTCATCAACAGGTTGTGTATATCTATTGTATGATTTTTGTTTCTCTTTACCGTACAAGTTCTTCTTTCTCTTGGTGTTAATTTTTTTACCTAATCCAGTATCAATCGCATTTCCACCAGCAGCATTACCTGTCATTGATGAACCTTCAATATTTTTTTCTAACCACTCTTCATTTGGTTTGATTTCATCGTATTGAAGATTTTCCATCGCTCCCCCCTGAGCTATGTTTTCAATATATTCTTCAACCGCTTTAGATGGTGTATATGCCTTTTTACTCATTTTTGCTAATTCTCCATTACCTTTAGGAAATTGGTCAGGGTTTGTTTCATATTTACCTTTTGATGCATCTTTCAAATAAGTTTGCATTTTCTTTGTAACTGATTTGATATGGTCCTCATTTTCCTTTCCACTATCTTTAAGTGATTTATTTGTGACTTTTACCTCAGTTTGCTCATTAACAATTTTTTCAATTAAATCAATTATTTCATCTTCAGTTAATTGAAGTGTGTTCTTTTTAGACTCATTTTTAAACTCTTTAGAAACTTTTCTTTGGTATTTATCACCAACATTAGTTACTTTGTGTGGTTTTTTTATTTCATCTTCATAATCAGCACTTGGTAACATATCATTATAACCTAAATCATCGTCAGTCGCTGTATCTCCAAAAGAATACTCTTCTAAATCTTCCTCTTTTACAAATTTTGTACCTCTGTATAATGGTTCGTCTTTTGATAAAACTTCATCCGCAACCCACTGCATATCAACTTCTTTAGATTCTTTTTTATCACCTCTTAACATTTTAAAATCTTCAGCGTCAATTTTATTGTTTTTATTTTTATCTAATTTTTTTTGACCACCTGTAAGTTTTTCTTCAACCTCACCTGACACAATTTCACCATGTTCGAAACCAGCCGGTGTTCTTGGTTTTTGTTTTTTATCTTTTCTTAACATTCTGAAATCTTCAGCGTCAATTTTGTTGTTTTTATTCTTGTCCAACTTTTTTTGACCACCATGAAGTTCTTCATTAGCCATAGACATAATTTCTTCGGCTTTCAAAGAGATTTCTTCACTCAATACTCTTTTAACAATGTCATCAATATGTTCTTCAACTTTTTTCATTTTTGTTGTTTAACTATAAATACTTTATTTATTCCTTTTGTTAGCTCTTTCTTCTAATTCATGTTGGATGATTGCCTTAATCACATTTTCATGTAACCCCATTTTTTCACTAAGATTTTTGATTGAATTCTTTACGGCATCATTCTCATATAGTTTTAGAGCCTTTATATCCCCCTGATTACAATAGGGGAATGTTTGGCATTTTTTCTTAATTTGTACAAATTTACCACCAGGTATTTGTGTTTTTGCACGTCCTCTCCATTTTTTAGCATTTGGAGCTACCCATCCTGGTGTTGAGTAAGCTCCTGTGGATGCTCCTGTTGAGGTTGCTTCGGTTGTTTCTCCACCGATTGATTCTACAACTTTGACTTGAGAAGCTTCAGGAGAAGTTTCTGCGGTCGATTGAGTAAATAAAGGTGCTGAGTATGGTCCTGCAGATGATGCACCAGTGGCTTCACGAGCTTCCTTTTTCTTTTTCTTACTTGGTTTTTCATTAACGTTTTCTTTAGGGCTTGATTTAATAGTGTCTACTAAATCATTTTTTAACTTTAAAGTATCCGTAGTTGGGTCTGATGATGATAATCTACCCAAATCGGTTTCCAAATTTTTAATCATATTTTTAGATACATTATTCATTACGCATTTCTTAATCTACCTTGCCACATACTTCTTTGTTGGTACATCATACCATAGAATTCTGTGAACATTTTTATAACCAAATCTTTGATTTCTCTTTCAGTTTTACCCCTCTTCATATCTTTAATAATCATATCTAACAATTTATCTTCAAATTGTTTGATAGTGTTTGAACCGATGAAGTCTTTGATTTCTTTTTTAATCAAAGTTTCAATTTCTCTCTTGTCCGATGCTGAAAGTGCCATATGTTATAAATATAACTATTGATATTATAGTACAATTAAAAGTGAAAGTAATATTGAAAGTCCCGCAGTACCAAACCCAATATTTTTTAATCTTTTCTCTTTTTTATATTTTTTTTCATACACAGCAATCATATCATCTTTTAGTTTGATAACCTGTGTGTAGTTATTTTCATTTTGTTTATATATCTCAATCTTACCATCTTTGATAACTAACAATGAATCCTGTGATAATATCAATTTATTCATAATTGAAATTGAATCTCTTGCTTCAGACAAAACTAATTTTGTTTTTTCAAAATCAGTTTTCATAATTAAAGCATTTTTAAGGGTTATACACGGTACAACACAATTATCATTTGAACTGTTCTGCGAAAGTATTGGTGATGTCAACATTAGACATACTATGAATAGAGTTAATTTCTTCATCATATTTTTTCTTTAATAACTTATTTTTATTAGATACGTTTGATAATTCAGATTTTAAATTGGTAATCCTTTCTTCATTTTTTGTTTCAATAATTGAAAGTGAATCTAACTTTAATTTATTATCTTCTATTAAAACATTCAACGAATCTATTTTTTGTTGATACGTTTTTACATCATCAGTATTAACATTATAAAAAAATAGGGAGTATATAATTCCCCCTATTAGTATAATGTTTAATATATAAGATGATATGTTAATCTTATTCGTCATCTTTATCTGTTTGTGTTTTCTTTCTTGCTGCCAATACTTTAGCCCATTTGGTCTTAAACTGTTGGTAATAAGATTTTAATTTTGTGATAAATTCTAAAAATTCATCATCAACTTTACTCATGGTTCCGTTGATATAGACACCGTTGTTTTCTCCGATGCTATAGAAAAACTCTAAGTCTTGGTCAATAACTTTACCACTCCACTCAACACTAGTTGGGTATACGTTTAATGGATAAAAATCTACCATCTCAGAAACTTCATTTACAAACTCATCCATAGTTTCTTGGAATGCTCTTTTTTCTTCAGTAGTAATTTCTAAATCACCTTTGTTTTTACCATGCATAACTAAGATACCACCTGATACTCTGTACGCTTGTTGTTTGTCTTGATTTGGTTTATCAGAAATTTCCAACTCCTCCTCAGTATCTTGGGCTAAGTTTGGTCTTGGTGAACCCATTGGGTTAGTTGCGGTTTCATAACCAGCACCTGATTGTGGTTGCTCTGTTATAAGTTTATTGTTAATTAGGCTTTGTCTAATTTCATTTAATGTTTCATCACCCTTCATTGCTCTTGAGGATTTCAACAATTTTTTTATTTCATCATACGAGTTGCTCATCTTTTATATATTTTGTAAATTTTTCAAAGTTAAATGATGGGTTTAAATCGGTATATAAACTATCAAAATTACTTCTTGATACTATACCTCCAATTTTATCCACGTTATCGACTTTGGTATTATGGGCGATACACTTTTTTTCTATTTGGTGTTTTTCAACTAAATTTATACATAATTCAGCAGTTTTTTTATACTGAATTTCTGTGTATGGTTCCCATAAAAAATAGTCTCTCCACTTTTTTTCATAAGGAACTCCTTTATAAATATTACCAATCCAGTTAGTGTAATAATCTTTTAATGGTACTTTCTCTAACCAACCTAAATTTTCTATTGTTACTATAATAGAATTCCTGTTTACATTGGGTTCTTTGAAGTATTTGGAGTAAGCATCATCTCCCATGATTTGAATTATGGTACCGTCTCTTGAAATAACATAATTAGGAAGTCTATTGAACTTACCATTCATTCTATACTTAAGGGACGTTAAGTATTCCTCAACGTCCCTTAGAGTATTAGATAATATAATTTGTTTTTTCTTTTTTTGTTTACCGGAAATGTTAGTTGATATTTTATCTACAACATTAAACATTTTTCTTGTAACTTAACCTTTTAATTTGAGGTTCTGAATTTTCGTTGATTACTTCAACTTCATACTCACTTTCTTCCTCAACTTGTGTTTTCTTTTCTAAAGACTTTAAAGCTTCTTCAAGTTTTTCAAGTTCTTCGGATGTTGGATTTATTTTTTCTTCTTGCGTTTCAGCCTCCATTTTACCAACCTTTTTACTAAGTTCAACCAATTCTTCTTCAGTTAGAATTGTTTTTTCTTGAGTAGGATTTTCTTCAGGATTTTGAATTTTAGAAGAATATACAATTAACATATGTGCAAATGTTAAAGAAATAAATGGTATAAGTCCACCAGTTAAAAATGCCAATATTCTTCTATGTGCAACACTATCAGTAGCATCAACTCCCATAGGTTCTAATAATCCCGCAATCATGTCAACCCAGTTTTGGAAATCAACACTATTGACATTGATATAAGAGTATGAGTAATAGAAGTTTCCAACAAATTGTATTAAAGTAACAATCCCAAATGGTATGTAGATGAATTTACCAAACTTAGCTGAAATACCGGCCAAAGCAGCCAACGCAGCAATTTCAACGGCAACAGATAGGTAAATCGCCCAAGACAATGGGTTTGATACTGAATAGAACGTTGTTACGTGTGATATAGACACAAATGCAACAAGTAATATTGGAATTAGAAAACTACCAATGATAATTGAGTTTCTATTTTTTAATAACCAATTCTTCATTATTTTGATTCTAGTTTATTTATCTCTTCTTCAATTTCAGTTTGTCTGCGAACATCTAACAATTTTCTATCAGTTGCCTGAATCATTCTTTTTTCGCTTTTTAAACCTTCAATTTGTAAGTCTTTTTTAGTTGGGAGTTCATTGAGAATGGTTCTCTGAGCTTCAACTTCTTTTCTTAATTTGTTCAAATCTGAACCTGTTCCGCATGAACGGAAAAGTAAGAATACAAACAACACTATTAAGATTTGTTGTTGATATTTTTTTAAAGTTTCTAAAAATTTCATAATTTTATTATTTAAAAGTTATTATTATAAATACTATTACATGTACTCAAAAAGGTCAGAACTCTCATTACGGAGTTTTCTAAGAGCCTTTTCTTTAATTTGACGAACTCGTTCTTTGGTTAGATTGAAATCATTACCAATATCTTCTAAAGTTCTTGTTTGTCCTGACAATCCAAAATAATCTTCAACAATAGATTTTTCACGTTCATCAAGGACTCTCATAATACCAAACAGTTTTTCTTTGAGGATTTCTTTAGTGTTAAACACTTCATCGGGCATTTCCGCATTTTGGTCTACAATCATATCCAATAAAGTATCTCCGTCTTCATTGATTTGTCGGTCCAAATCAACTATTGATGGCAACATCGCAAATTTTTCAGATAATTCACCACCATTCTTATCCACACTTTTCTTTTCTTTGAAAAGTTCTTGTACCACGTTTACAGGTAGTCGAATAGTTCTTGCATTTTCGTTTAATGATTGCAGAATTGATTGACGAATCCACCATACCGCATATGAAATGAATCTTAGTTTTTTAGTCCAATCAAAATTTTGAATAGCCTTTAGTAATCCAATATTACCTTCAGCAACCAAGTCAGACAATTCAAGTCCTTGGTTTTGATATTGTTTAGCAACGGTAATTACAAATCGTAAGTTACCCTCCAACAATTCTTTATAAATTTGTGCCTTTTCAGATTCACTTATTTGGTTAGAACATATTTTTTCGGATAATTCTCGTTCACGTTCTGGTGTCATCACCTTTAGTTTACGAATGTCTTTTAAGTAGGTTGAGATTTCTTCTTGGTTGATAGGGATAGATAGGTTTTTGTCTTTCATAAAGTTTTTCGTCAAGTTAGTTTTATTTATATTCATTAAGTATGGCTATTTCCTGAATTGATAGGGATTCCATACCTTTACTGTGTATTTTTTCCAATATTTCGTCAATTGTAGGTTCTTCTTTTTTGATTTTGTACTTATTCATCAACTCTTGTACCAAATCATCGTCATCATCTTCTTCGTCATACTTTTCAACTTCAAAGTCAGTGGTTGTTTTTGACCCTCCAAAGTAATATTCTTGAGCCTCAGTATTATCAAGTTGTATTTGACTATTTAAGTCAAAGAACCACTTACAATCTTCAGGTGACAAATTTACTGACATTTTTTCAGGAAATGGTAGAATGAAAAAGTACACACCATTATCTTCCAAGGCATGGGCGATGTATTCTTTTAATTCGTCTTGAGGTAAATCTGTTTCATAATGAAGTGCTAACGCACCCCCAACATAGATGTACCTTGCGTTACCATTAACAATCGGTGATATCATTGTAATATAAGCATCAAGGTCTTCTTTTATCTTTGGTTCAACACCAAGTAGGTAGGTTAGAAATCTCATATAGATGTGAATTATTATACAAAGGTAGTATATTTATACCTAAAGGACAAATCAATTATGAAAAAAGTTGTACAACTAACCGAATCTCAATTAACAGAACTAATTAAATCAATTGTTGCTGAAGCAAAAAAAGACGATAAGTTTATTCAAAAAGCAACTTCAAAAATAGAAAAAAAAGGAACTGAAGGTAAATTTGGTCAGTGGTGTTCTAAAAATGGTTTTGGAAATGAAGTTACAATGGCTTGTATTAACAAAGCTATGAAATCTGAAAATCCATCTGTTGTGAAAATGGCAAATTTTGCAAAAAACATTAAAGGTTATAAAGGTTCAAAACATTAACTTATGAAAAAAGTCACTATTAAAGAATCAGACCTGAAATCTTTAATCAGGGAATCAATCGGTAAATCATTAAATGAAAATGATTTTACTGTTGAGCCTTTAATTGCTAAGACTCCACGTGAATCAGGTATTCAAGGAATTTTTGGAAGATACTCTGAAGAAGTTCCAAACGATATTTTAAGGTACATGAGAAAAAATCCCAAAATGATTCTAAAAAGACTAATGGAATTATATGGTGATAGATTTTTTGAAATGGTGGGTGATTTATCCTCCGATTCAAGAGCCGAAGAAGGTCCATTAGATGAACAAATCACAATATCAAACTATAACGATGATGATGAAGAATCTTATGAAGACTACCAAATGAGAAGTTATTTTAACACGGTTGTTAAACCAATTTTAGATGGTGAAGATTTTGATGAAACTATGGAAACTGAAATAGATTTCTTCAAAGGACCAAAAAGAAGTTTCAGAGGTTCAATTTATATTGATAGTGTTGTTCCAGAAACTAATGATGTTGAAATCGACAGGAAAGTTGCAAAGTCAATGTTAGAATTTATATCAAAAAGATTAAACTACGAAAATTATGTTGGTGGTGTTGGTTTTAAAAATAGAGGGAATCTACAACAACCTTTTGATAAAGACTTTTAAAAAATGAAATTACTTACATCGGTTAAATCAATTCTAACAGAAAAAGTATTTGCCAGAATGAAAGATTCTATGGAAATATTTTATGAGTTAGATAATACCATACACGCGGTAAGAGATAGTAAAGGTAGACACATCAATAGTGGTGGTGATAAGATATATGATTATAATATTTTAACATTATTAGAAAAAGCCAAAAATCAAATAACAACACTAATCGCAACAGATGAGTTAAAAGATGGTGATACTGTTGTAATATCTGAAGGTACCTATCCATACCTGAATGTTGTGGTCGCCTGTGAAAAATATTCAGTTATGTCATGGAAGTTAAAAATCATTACAGTGATGAATAAAGAAGACTTCCGTGCTAAAAGAGGTGATGTAGTAATTTTAGTAAACTAAAAACCCCCAACGAATCCATTACGAAGGGGGTTTTAGTTTTCACCCGAAGGTTGGGGCTTCCGCCTGAAGAACACCGTTTCTTCTTCCGCCAAGTTATTTAGGATTTTCTTGGTCCTCCTTTATCTTTCTCCTATATCAACAGTACAAAGATACAAATGATTTTGGAGTCTGCCAAACAAATTATAAATATTTTTTAAATCTATTTTTGTTTGGCAGAATAGAAGATGACATCCACATCAGCCTCGGTAAACATTTCCATACTTCGTTTAGCATGTTCATCCCAATGTTCACGATTTTTGGTTGTATCTATTTCTTTACAATAAACTTTTTTAATACCCGCATTGATGATACCTCGAGCGCAATCACAACAAGGTACACCACAAGTTAGGTATATAGATGTGTTTTTTGTTGACACCCCATTAAGAGCCGCATTGTATATAGCGTTTCTTTCGGCATGTTCCATCCAATAATACTTTTCAGGTCTAACCTGTCTGTCATAATTGTTATCCACAATGTTTCTAGGAAATGAGTTATATCCAGTTGATACAATTTGTTTGTCTGAACCAACGATAACCGCACCTATTTGGGTACGGATATCTTTTGATTTTAATTTAACCGCTTCGGCGATTTCTAAATAATATTCGGGCCAAGTCATTGTATTACTTTTGAAATGTTATCTTCTTTTTTTATTTTTACCACATTATCCGACCAATTTGATACTAATGGGTTGTGTGTGATTACAAAAATCTTTTCAAAATATTCTTTTGTTTTTGTAAAGAACTCACCAACCATCTCTAAATTGTCATTTGATATTTTACCAAACACCTCATCGAATACAATAATATTTGGTTTTGGAAGTGAACAGATTTTGGATAAGACCGCTCTTAATGCAAGTGATGCAATTGTTTTTTCATAACCTGAACCTGATACCATAAGTTTTTCAACTCCAGTTGAATTGTCAATCATAATAAATTCTACTTCGTTTTTATCAGAAATTCTAATCTCAAGTCTAAAGTACGCACTTTCTTGTAACAATCTCTGAAGTTCTGAGTTAATCAATGGCATCATGGTTTTCATAATCATTTTACTAATACCATTTTTACCATACACTTCCAAATATATTTTATAAATCTTTTCTCGTTCAAACTCTTGAGCAATTTTTAGAATTATATCATTATTCTTTTCAATCTTTTTTCTCAAGTTTTCAATTTGAACTTCATTACCACCTTTTTCTCTTTCCAAAATACTTTTTTCACTGTTAAGTCCTGTAAGTCTAAGATTTGCCTTTAAGATGGTTTCTTCAGTTTTTTTATTTTCTTCAATCTTACTTTGAAGTAATGTATATTGTTCTTGAAGGTTTTTATTTTGTTCAAGTTTTAGTTCAAGAGATTCAATTGCCGCCTCATACTTTTCAGCAATTAACTTGTTTTTTTCATACTCATCAAAATCTTTCTTTAATTGAACAAATTGTTTTTCTTGTTCATTAAGACCGTTCAACAGAGTTTCATAACTGGTTGATTCATTTCTTAGTCCATCAAGCTCCGCAAGTTTTGCCATGGTAATTGACGCATTCATCAAATCAATACCACAGTGTTCACATTTGATACCTCCTGATACACTATTAGATAACTGTACCAAACCATGAACTTTAGCATCAACCATCGCTTTTAATTTAAAGTTGGTCTGAATACTTTCTTTAATGATGTCGTGTTTGTCTTCGTGATAATATTCTTTTGGTTCAACAATCTTAACTTGTTTTAACAAACTTTTTTGTTCTCCAATTTTACTTTCAAATTGTAGTATACTCAAATTAAGTTCATGTGGATTCAATACCGCAATTTTATTATCAATGTCGGTATGTTTTTTAGAAATCAAAGTATCCCTAAACTCATTACCTTTTTGAATTTTATCATTCACTTCTACAACTTTAACATCAATTTCTTGGTTACGTGTTTGAAGTGTTATAATACTTTCATTTGAACTTTGATTATCTTGATTCAACTGTTCTGTTGAGTACACATTGGACATCATTGTTTTAGAAAACTCAGAGAATAACGATTTACCAGTCTCTTCTTTCTTTTTAAGGAACTCTAATCCCAAAAACCTTGACAATACTTGACCACGAGCTGTTGGTTTTGCATCCAATAAATCTTCTAAGTTAGAAGCGGTGGTCAAAATTGTCATTAAGAAATCATCTTGTTCTCCAATTGAATTTTTAATAAACTTCTCAGTTTCACGTCTTTGTTCACCAGTGAAATTTTGAAGTTGTCCATCGGCCAATTTCTTGAAGAAATCCAATTCAGTTTTAACGTTCCATTCGCCAGCCTTAGACAATTTTCTTTCTAAGTTTCTAACAATCAAATAATCCTCACCGTCAATTGTAATTTCACCCCTTACAGACACTTTGTTCTTATCTGTAAACCTATTGAATATCTCTTCGGCTTTGGATGTCTTAGTTGTTGTATTAAAAAATAAGAACATCAGGAGGTCAACAGTCAATACTGTCTTTCCTCCAAAATTTGGGGGGTCTGATTCAACAACGGTTATACCATCACACTTGGTGAAATCTAAAACTTGGTTTTCACCATATGATAAGAAATTACTAAATTCAATTTTTTTAATAAACCATTTTTTGAATGCCGCAACTTCTTCAGTTTCACTAATAATTTTATTTTCAACTAATGAATCAATTTTTAGAACATCATCAGTATATTGTTCATAACCTTTTGATTTTAAGTATGATTTAATCAATTCTGATTGATAATTCTTATCCATGATGTTTAAAGAAACATCAACAGTTTGTTGACTTTCATCACCAGTATTTTTTACTTTGGTAAGTACATTTACATTTTGTGTTGAGTATTTCTTTTGGAAATATTGTTTTACACTTTTAATTCTTTCTTGTGTGAAGTTATCGGCAGTATCTTCCCAAATAACCTGTAAGTAAGGATTATCCAAAGTGCTAGTATCTAATTTTTTTGACATATAGTTAAATTCTTTCGGAGGATTAAATAAATCTACTTTATCCTTGAGGTGTTTCGCTTTCACCGTTCTCAGTTGTTCCGCTTGCGTTTGCTTTATGTTCATCAACCAATTTGTTAAGATGTTGTTTCATCATTTCTTGATACATCTTTTGATACATTTTTTCAGCACCTTTTAATTTGTTGTTTCTTGCTTCAACTTTTTTTCGGTGTTCTTTTTCTCTTTTTCCCATTTTTTGATTCTTTGTTTTGTTGTTTATAATCTAAGTAAAATCCAATTGCCACAAGTATATTCATTCCAAGACTAGCAATCAACTCATGAATGTCCTGATAGACATTATTCATTAAATGGACATGTCCAACCATCCAAAAAGGAATTGATAAATTGGAGCTTATCCATATTAAAGTAAATTTTATAAATTCTCTCATTAAGACCTATTGTTTTCCCAATATTCAACCAAAGCGTTGATTGCCCAAACAGCACCTGACGCTAACATTCCATCAAAAAACCATGAGAAAAATGGGTTAAACATAACATACTCTTGAGATGGTGAGTAATAAAACACACTCATAAAAAATCCTACCCAAGTAGATGTACACATCATACATGAAATTAGTCCACTCAAAAATTTAGCAATTGGTTGGTGAAACCCTTCTACTTCAGCCATGTCGTGGATTGATTGTCTTGCGGTTGAAAAAATGCTACCCCAAACTAAGATGTTGGTCATACCATAAGCGGCTATTAGCCAAATTAAAATTTCCATATTATTTACGATTTAAAGTTCTGTTTAAGTTTGACCCATCCAAAAAAATTCCTTGTCTATCTTGTGATGATTTAAACTCAGATATTATTTGTTTTAGGTCGTTTATTTCTTTGTTTTTTAATTGTAATTCACTCCTGAGTTTTTGTATAGTCTCCTCTAAAGCTTTTTGTTTTGAATTGTCGATTGGTTTGTTTTCTAATTCGTTAATCTTGTTTTTCAGAACACTTCTTTCCAATAACAACTCATCAACAGCTCTAGTATCTTGCACTAAAACCTCTTTGATTATTTCTTTTTGGAAAATATTTTCCATTTCTGTGGTTTTAGTGGAAAATAATTGTATTTCATTCTCCAACTGTTGTATTTTTAACAACAGTTCATCATTAACACTATTGTCGTAAATTGTTACTATTTTTTCGACAGGAACCTCAACATATTCAACTTTGACAACCTCTTTGATGACTTCAACAGGTATTTCCACCCGTTTTTCACGGATGACCTCAATTTCCACCCGTTTTTCTTCAATCCCACCCGTTTTTCCCGGATTTAAAAGACCAAATTTTTTAATTTCATAACCTTGTTTAAAACAAGTATGCATAAACTTTTGGACATCCTCAATCTTGTTTAGTTCACAAAATTGTTCGATGTCCTTAAGTTCCTTGGAGTTTAGGTTAATAATTGAGAAGTTTTTCTGTTCCATTTACCAAATCATCAATAGATTCGATTTTAAAAGATAAGAATGGTTTTGAATTTTCCAAATCAACAAATTCATATTTGTCTTCGGTAACATCGTAGATGCCGTATCCATGTTTTCTTACCGTTTCACCGAAGTTTTGTTGAATTGTTGACCCAACCATATAAGCTTTCTTTTGACCGGGAATATCAAATATCTGACGCTTATGGATGTCACCACATAAAACCAAATCACAACCGGCAAAACGAGAAGAATCAAAACCATCCTCAA
>Ga0172372_10002187_pt1 | contig 29988 bp, 31 predicted proteins | sample LakKiv5m_2_FD_114544 | JGI IMG/M metagenome (GOLD analysis project Ga0172372, IMG submission 114544) | Freshwater microbial communities from Kabuno Bay, South-Kivu, Congo - kab_092012_9.5m | ecosystem: Environmental > Aquatic > Freshwater > Lake | place: Democratic Republic of the Congo...
ACGCTTTTGAGATAATCTGAATCACATATTCTAAATGTGTATCTGCATCGCAATTCTGTTATCTTTGAGAGAAAACTTTATATGGAAAATGAGGCTATTTTTCACAACGGCATAGGATCACTAGCTAGCGATACTGAGGTCTTAACACCCACAGGGTGGCTCAATATCGCTAAAGTTACAGGTGATACTTTAGTGGCTCAGTATTTGGTCCAAGATAAAATAGGGTATATCACTTTTGTACACCCTGTCAAATTAACTAAAGGAATGGTAGATAAGGCATATAGTCTTTCCACAAATAAACGCCATGTTGATCAGCTTGTTAATTCTTTGCACGGCATAATTTACGTTAGCGATCTTGATAAATTGGTTGTGAAACCTGTTAGTCAGAGTGCTTTACATCATTCTAAAATCATTAATGCTGGTCTACTTTACAATGACAGCGACAGGGAGTTAAGTTTAGAGGAGCAATTAAGGATAGCCATTCAGGCAGATGGAACTATCGCTCGTCAGTCAGCTAGATCTGACGGTATTAGATTTAAATTGAAAAAAGATAGAAAGCTAGACAGAATTAAAACACTTTTAGATAACTTAGGAATCAGTTACAACACCTTTCCCTCAAACACCGATGGATGTACTTTTTACACTTTCTTAACTACTCCTGGCTATTACGAGAAAGACTTTGACTGGATAGATCTCACTGATAAAGGACATATGTGGTGCACGCAATTTGTTAAAGAAGTAGGTCAGTGGGATAGTACAAACTACGGAAAAAATAAAATACAATATTTTAATAACCGCAAGATAGCGGTAGATCGAGTACAAGCAGTTGCCATCTCGGCAGGTTTTAGGACTTGTCTTTCGGCAAGAAACCGAGTAGGAACTAATTGGAATACTCAGTATACCCTATCCATAACTGATAAACGCGGCACATTATCTGAAGTTATAGATAAAAAGATTGTAGACTACAACGTCATTATGTATCGGGTAGTGGTACCCACCAGGATGATCGTTATTAGGCGTAACGATGCGGTTTCTATTACTGCTTGTGGGGATGAATTTTCTGCAAAAGAAATTACATCCTTGGATTTAGATTTATCACCGGTCATTATTTAGCAGGCATAGTTAGCCAGGATAGCTTTTTAGGCTATCCTAGCTAATTTAGATTCCAATTGTTTATGGACATATGTGCTAAATATGATAGTTAACTACATCAAAAAGGAGCCACCATCATGTTAAACAAAATCTTAGTCGTTACAGAATCACAGAATGCTCCTTTGATCATACCTGAAGGCGTGATAAAACTACTGTGGTATGTGTCAAACCCATTACCTCAGTTACCCACTACACTCAAGATATTGATAGCGCCTTATGTGGGTATGGTGAGAGAAGTCCCCGATGGATTAGTGTTTCTAGAAGTCACAGGAAATACGTTAGTCAACCATGTCAACATACCAAAAACATGCCACGTCGAAATCATCGATTATGGCTGTTTACAAAACCTTAATATGGGTGAATTATCAGGAACCACTAAAGGAGAAATAGGTAGAGTGAATGTTGATGATCTCGCACAGCTACTCAAAATGGGTACCAAATCACCAAAACCGTCCTGGCTAAGACGTAAAATTAATTTTTGGAAAGATTTGTTTTTATACCCAAAATCTAAATACCGCATTAAGTCTCACTTTAAGACAGCAGTGAAAGATTAGACATCACATCACCTAGACGGAGTTAAGGGTTATGAAAAACGATCCAAGACTAATAGACGCTATTGATGCTATAACGAATGAGGTGTTGGATTTTTCAGCAGAAAATAACTTACCTTGGGTATGCTCCGATTGTGGAATGTATTTCTGTGAAGGAATGCCGAATGAGTGCGCCTATGACGATGTCGGGTGTAACAAAATTCTAAAAGAAACAAAAACATCATGGAAGACCCAATAAAGTATTGTAAAAATGCCGCCATTGTTTGTTCCACATTGATATTAGTAGCTACTACTCTCATCATTTTGGATATAACAATAGTGGAGATAGTAAGCGATATTGTCAAATTAAGTTTGTCCATAGGAATAGCCGTCGACTATGTGAGGACGTGCTATGCGTGGTAACGGTATAAAACCCATATCTAATCAATCGTTGAAAATTCTCGAATTAGAAAGACTTCTACGTGAGAGCAATGAAAAAATGGAAAAGCATATAAAACAGGATGAGTTATTACTGGACAATTTGAAAAATATTCGAAGTAGGTTACAAAAAGAAATGAAAGCAATCAAGATATTTGTTTTGTTTTGGTGGGTTATTGCTTGGATCATGGTTGTATGGTTCATAATTTCGTGGACAATGGTTCCAAAGACCTATTTATCCAAAAACACACACGTTAGTAACATAGTGCAAAAAATGATTACAGAAGAGGACAACTCATGACGCTCAGAATAATAGCTATGACGTATTTAATAGGGTTAGTTATTCTAGCAGCCATAATAATCTATCGATTTGTTGATACGGCTAGCCCTTACAAGCAGTGTAACGAATGTCATAATTACCACTATATACATCCAAAAACCTTATCATGAATTACCTAACATACCTAATGGGTTTTATTTGTGGCGCTATTGCGCCCATACTCATAATTCTACTCATCCTAACATCCAGTCATAAACTGGTAGATAAACACGCAGTGTGCAGTTATGCGACTAAATAAACCACTACTTTCCAAAGTAATTAACCTGAATAAATGGCTTTTATTGGTATCGGCTATTTTAGGCTTTACTTATGGTTTTCTTACAGCGGATAAACACATAACTGTAGCGAACAAAAAACCATCTGTCCCATGCCAGGTAGCGCCGACAAAAATGTATGACAAATCTAACGAAATTGACATCAATCTTTATAAAGTCAGAGACTATACATAAATAGAAAAAAAAACGACAATGACAATTATAGATTACATGGTGATTAAATCATGATCATTTCTATTATGCTTTGGGTATATATGGCGCTTATAGCGGCACTTGTCGTAGTGCTTTTAGACTGGTACTCAATAGAAAATAATTTGTCTCTAATAATGCCTGTTTGGGACTATAGGTGGACACTATATAAACCTAGCACCACACACAATGCGTATGTAGGTAAAGATATATGTGTATATGCCACTGAAAGACAATATACCAAATTTGGCAATTGGGTAAAGAGAGTGCCAGGAATTGTTAGTCTTCCAATCCTGATATTTTATTATTTATTAGTTTGGCCAGTTTGGGTGATTTATACTGGCATTAATCTCACGGTGAGTTTTGTTATCGGTTTACTTTTTAAGCCACTAATAAAGGACGAATACTAAATATGAACATTCTAGAAGGTACACATCTTATACCAAATGCCACTGTTTTCTCAACTGCCACAGTGACCGACATACCTCCAGAGACGAAAGTGTTACTCTGGATGACACCTGACCCACTACCGGAGTTACCCCCTTACCTGTGCATTCTAATTGCGCCCTATATCGAGCAAATTGACTTAGTTCCAGAAACACTGTTTCAGTTGGTTACGGATACCGACACCGTGATAAACTGTCGTCTACCCTTTCACTGTGTTTTAATTAAACGTAAAAGGAGCGATAAGTATAAGGCAGAAATGCCTGTTTTTACATTGAGGACAGAACTACCACCCAATGACCTTTTTATGTAGATGGAGTTATGAATAACCATATATGCTAACAAGGGAACTCAATATAGGAGATAAATATGGCAAACGTCGTATACGGCGATGACGACATCTTTGACGCTATGCTGTATCCACAACAGCATAATCCAAATAACATAGCTTGGATTAACAATCAGTTCAATAATCTAAGCTCAACATTGACTGAAACAGGTCGAAAATTTTTCGATACCTGCAAAAGCATTTCTCAAGAGATTCAAAGCTCAAATATCTTGAGAAGAGTTCAGTTAGCGCTGCGTCAATCGGGTAGTCACAATAACTCAAATCAAGTTAGATATCTTAGTACATTAGACGACATAGTGGGGGCTACTGGCCCAATGATTAGGTGGAACATGGCGTGTTCGGACATCAGGGAGCTCTACTACAGCGACAGGTGTTGCGGCTATGGCGAAAACTATGTCGATATTAATCCCAAAGCCGTAAGGGATGACGACTACAACTTTCGGAGGGTAATGGATGGTGTTTTCCACGAAAACAAAGACGGCGAGATCATTTATAAACATTACTACGAACACCTCTTTGATGGCGACAGAGAGTTAACGCCATATGAGAAATTCGATATCATCGATACATGGGAACTTATGAGACACTTTGTTAAACAAGGTATAGACCCTACGGATGGAAATGAACTCTGATCCATAATTAGCTAACATTACCCAGGATAGCGTAAAAGCTATCCTGGCTAACTTAGATTCTATTTTTACCGAGTAGTATTATAGTATAGCTTGAAATACAGGATTACTTTTATGGCAATAAGCAGAAAATTACTACCGACGCTATCCAGTGATAACTGGGTTGATGACTCTGAAAAAAAAGCCGATTATCTATTAGCTCATTTTTTTGAAAGTGATTATTCCCAAACATCTCTCTATCTCGGAAAAATATCGAGTCTTTCGTGGGTCATACAAGAAGGTAATAACGATATGCCTAAGACACTGAGCCTACTCAGAACCACCATCAATGACTATCTATCGAGATACTTTAACTCTGTGGAAACAGAGGTTTCCATTAACAACGATAATCAGCCGAGTTCTTACGTTTATCTAAACCTATATATAGGTTTTACTGATAGTGAAGGCAGAGAATATACGCTTTCAAGATTACTAGAAACAATGGACGGCAAACTAAATCGCGTGATTAAGAACAACAACTTAGGAGTTTAAGAGATGAGCACACAACAGAACACAGCCGAAGCAGTAGAAGACGAGATGCGAAAGATGCATGTCGAGAGAATACAATTAGTTACTGACACTATCGCTAACGATCTACTCGTAGAGGCTGCTAAAGAAACACCCAAACTCCCTGAGGAGATCTTTGTCACTCATTTTCTACCCGTTTTTTCAGGTGAGAAAACGTTAGTAGGCAACAGCGACACGTTAGAAATTTGGTTAGGGATAGCAGGTTCGCACACCAGCGAAGTCTCTATCATAAATAAGGAAGGTCACGAACTCTTTAGAGTGCCGCCACTGGTAGATACGAGCCACATCAATACCTTAGATAGGGATCCTGGTAATTCCTTTGCCGATATTACGGCGTTGTCTATGCTCTACTCCAACAACATCATGGCTGAGGGCGAACGTTACCTCACGCAAAACGTCAATAAAAAAATGGACGAAATTGTATCAGAACCTACGTATTCCAATAAAGAACGATGGGATGCCATTATGAGGCGCTATGATAAGTTACCAAACAATGCATCCAAAACACCGATCAATAAAACAGAGTCCGATGATTTAATAGAATACGATGATACCTGACACAATAAAATACGTCGTCATTAGCGACATCCATTTAGGTCACAAACGTAATAAAACGACAGACATTATCACGGCGCTCTATCGTTTCTTTGAACCATATGCGAGTAGGGATGATATTGACATTGTTTTTTTAGCCGGTGACGTCTTTGATGGGTTATTGGATTTATCTGACGAATGTGTGTTCGAGATATGTCAGTGGATAAAATGGTTAATCCGATACTGTGATCGCTGCAATATTAGGCTGCGAGTCTTAGAAGGCACACCTAGACACGATAGACAGCAGTCTAGGTTATTTGAAACGATTAAATCCATCGACCATATATGTAATGGCGTAGATCTCGTATACGTCAAAACACTCAGCATAGAGTATATGCCTGGATTAGGTATACATGTTTTATACGTACCTGATGAATGGAATGCTTCCACAGACAAGACATTGGACCAGGTTAAGGATTTAATGCAGAGTATCGGTGTGGATAAAGTAGATATATCTATTATGCACGGTATGTTTGCCTATCAAATACCGAGTAACGTTAAGACAGTACCTATCCATTCGGAGATAGAATATCTGTCACTGACCAAATACTTTATTCACATAGGGCACGTCCATATATTCTCTGTCTATGAAAGAATCATAGCAAATGGATCATTCGATAGACTCTGCCACGGTGAAGAAGAGCCAAAAGGCGGAGTAGAAGTCTGTATTAAAAAAGACGGAACAGGTCAATATTGGTTTATTGAAAATACTTTAGCCAAAAAGTTTGTTACGTTGACAGTGACGGCAAAGGAAATAGAAGCTATTATTAAATACATAGAGCGCAGGGTCAAAAATCTACCACCCGACTCATATGTGAGGATAAAGGCTAAGAAAGACCATCCTGTCTTTTTAGGTTTTGATCAAATTAAAACCTATTTTCCTATGCTGAATCTTACTAAGAGTTCTTTAGATGACGTGGATGACGACGAATACCAGTTAATGACGGACGTCATGGCCGTGGAAACTCCCTTTATCCCGATCACTATCACTAAAGATAATCTGCTCGATCTCCTATTTGATGAAATTAGGAATCACCATCACTGGACACCAGATCAATGGTCGGTAGCTACAAAAGAATTACTGGGGTTAAATAAATGAGAGTCATAGATCGGACTATGGGGGGATTTCCTCTCTCCATAGGCACCTCACTCAGCTTTGAATCGTTGTTTGCGCCTAGACAACCTGTCTATGATCCAGAAAGAGAAATACCTAATAGAGTCAATATAGGAGATTATGGCGAACTCTGGATCAATCTAGAAACCCTCTACAGAAATATCGTAGGCGCTATCGATAAATCTATTTACGAAACCAGTAAACCCAGTGAACTCAAAGACTTGATGGAGTCCGAAATGGATATTATCGAGTCTCTTTTGGAGGTAGAGGGTAACGGTACATGTAAACCTGTCTTTTATAGATCAGAATATAGAGATTTAGAGAAACTGACTAAAACACATGTGGTGCAATTGAGGACACCCAATACAGAGAATCAAAAGTTCTATGAGAAATCTCTAAACGAAACCCTCAATCTGGTATTTAAATACCGACATAGTAAATACTGTGCTACTATACCAGACACTTTTTTACCCATAGACAAAAAGACAAAACAGGGATTGGTCATCACTCATTATCCGTATGACCTATTGTCCTACACAGCGTTCTCTAAGTTGGATTTATTGGAATCTCACACAGGCAAACTGAAACCCAGAAACCTTTGGTATACTAAATACTATCCACTAGGAACAGAAGAGCTCAATACGCTGCCTTTTTTAAAGGTTTTATTAATTGTGTTTGGTGATCACGTCAAGATCAAGCCCTACTTTAGTAAGATTCGAAAACAAATATTTGATATCTCTAAGCGTAGGAATTGGACGCCTGTTACGACAGTCGCTAAAGTCCAATTTGATCTAGAATTAGAGATCATGGACCCGCTATTAATAGCCGTTTTGAGATCTGTAAATTAATACAGACATACTGTATCAGATGAACACACCAACGAATAGGAGTATCAAACATGGCCGAGAACACAATTACTGAAAGATCCCGCTATTTAGATTTTGCTAAATTTAACATCTATGCAAATCTCTCTACAAACTCAGGCGCTAGAGCGCGTTTGACATGGGGCCTCATTAGCGGTAATCCCAGGATTACTGTATTTACCAACGATCCATCAGACACCGTAGACAACAAAGTCATTCCTTTCAATATGACCTTTGAAGTCCTCTACATCGTATTGGACCAGATAGAAAAGATAGCCAAACACCAGGGCGAGATCAGGAGACGATTCGAATACAGCCGTAGAGTATATGAGAACGGCAAACCCACTAACGACATCGTTAAAGTCAGCGATCTTTTAATCGGAAAAGACAATAACGGAATGTGTTGGATATCCGTGATCGCACCCAATAGACCAAACATTAAGTTTGAGTTTAACATCGGTAACCAAACGACCATCTATGGTGAAAATGGTGAACCTCTAAAGGCAGATCTAGTATCTGTGGGCACCGCTTTAGGTACCGTTAAAGGACTAATGAGTGCTTATGGTGGTATACTGTCCGACGTCTTTATGAACCCACCCGCTAGAGAAGATTCCAAACCCATTAACTCAGGACCCATTGAATCTAGTAAGTCGTTTGACGATGACGTGTTGTTTTGATAAGACGTATTAAAATGCAAAAAAAATCTATAGAATTCATGTGTTGACTCCTAGAAACTTAACCCAGCTATCCCTTGTTCCATTTGGAGCGAGGGTAGCGGGTCTTTTTTCCCTGTTGAAAAGAAAGATAGACCTATATTCTAATATTGGAATGACGCATAAGGAGTTTAAATGCAAGCTAGTGTGCAAGACGTTTTTACTGGCAGTATGCCAGTGGTGGTTATAGAACATAAAGGACAGGAGATTAGATTCTCAGCGTCCTGTTATGGGAAAAAGAGTTTCGTCAAAGATAACTCTGGGTATGACAACTTCGATGTATTTAGGGAGATCAACGCTTATTGGTTAACACTGCCTAACGAAATTCAGGAACGAATATTTGAACTCTACAAAAACATCAATCTCATATTTGACGACGCCTTAGATTCAAGATACCTCAATGTGAGGTTAAATGACAGCGTAGTTGAATTAGTCAATCTCCATGACTTTGAGCATGTCAAGAACTGGGTTATGTTTCGATCAGGCATACAAATCCCTATCGGAATTAAGACTGAATACCATGACCACATAGATCAGAAAGGCAGTCGCGATCAAACCTATATTAGGTCTGATTATATCGAACTCATTACGCTGGCTCTAATACTCAGAGTGATGGTGCCTGTGTGGGGTGAACACATACTCAACAATAGAAAGGAGTCTGGAAATAGATTCAAGGAGTATTACGCCTTCAAACTTTTGAGACACACAAATCTCATTAAAACGTCAGCGTATGATAAACTCAGACTCTACATCGATATCACGGTGGGCGAAGACAAAAATAATAGACTGTCTATCATCAACGGTATTTCCAGTGAAGACTTTCCTGAGTGGATGTTAGCATTGGTTAGTATCCGTAGACTCTGTGTCGGTGACATTAGCGGCATAGGCGTAGATCCAGGCGCGACATTAGTGTCGAGCATCTGGAAATTCATTACGCAAAAAACAAAACCCGCTGACAGTACAGGCGACAATATCGTCAACGTTAAAGAAGATACCGAAAATACACCTGAACTCTACGATAAACTCTCTAGGTTAGAATGGTATAAAATAAAATACCGTATATCTCTAGGAGAAATGGCTGAAATGGAATTATCGGTGTCCGACTATAGACGGGTGGCTAATAGACTCTGTCCTTCTATGCCTAACGATATATTGGAACGATGCATGGCATCTTCTAAAGAATTAATGAATCACAGAATATTAGAGTCCCAGATTACTACAATGCGTTGGGTTGTTAAGCCGGTTATTTCTGCGAGAGGCGTTCTTTATCTCAGTAAAGAATTAATCGTTAAATTACTAGGCGTAACACAAGCTGTATTGTGGGTACGAGGTCACCACTATCTCTCACTCCTCTGTACATCCAGAGTAAAAATATCAGACGATCAGTACCACGTATCTTCTACTGAAGCTAAAGGGAGGCTCACCAAAGAAAATTTAGCAGAACTTGATAGGTTATTTCCCTATCAAAAGACACCCAAAACAAATAAACCGTCACTGGCGCCGATAAAACCCAAAACGACTAATCTAGCTGTAAAATCCATCGATACTCTCACCGATAATCTCAGCATGTGTTCGTGGATTATGACAGCAGATGAAGGATTTATTGCGGATTATTATGGTAGCTTTGTGACACGTAGATTACCTATAGATCCTAACATACGTAACCTACTAGCAAAATTAGTGATTGAAATCAGCTCCAGATCTTGGACAGCATAAAGAGGAAAAAAACATGTTAACACATAACCAACTCACGAACCAGTACGACTTAAGGATAGTGAGCCTCAGACTCATCGACACCGGTACATACAACGATATGTACCTAAGGCCCTATGAGACCGTAGCTAACCAAGAAAGTATGGCAAGGTTGGCAGAACAAGTACTGATCACTACCCATGAGCAGCACGTCAAACAAAACACGCGACCCATCCAAGTAGACACTATTATACCAGAATCCATTGCTGGCACATGCGTAGGTATGGTGGCTCCAACAGCCGTGCAGCAAGGCCGCGCTAACATAAAAAACGGTTGGGGCGAAAAACGTGTCAGATTCATTTTGGAAGTTTCCTGTAAACCGTCTGTAGGTGGTCATTTTATTTACTACTTCCAAGGTTATACTGATTATAACGGCATAACGTATAACGGTGCCGTCGCTGAGGATATGATGTTTACTATAAATTCATATATTACAGTAGACCGCAGCGTAGTTAATACTCCTTACGGAATTCGTGAGGTAGATAGGGTTGTTAATTCCAGCCAACTGATATCGGATCCCAGTTACGATGGGATAATGACTCCTAATAAACTTTACCTTTTACGTCCTACTGACATTTATGACGGCATTAGTAAGAATTTCGCCTATAAAGCTCTAACACCTATGACGGCAGGACAAGCACTATATGACGGCAGTATAGTGGTAGGTAATGTAGGCAAGGTATCCAACAGGAGCAACAATAGCCCACCTGAATATTTATCCAAACTCTTATCTTCTTATAATAAAGCAATCACTGAATCGCACTATAATAACCAGATAAGCCAGAACCATTATATCTACGGTCAGTCTTTGGTGATGGAAGAAAACCCCACAATGAATCCCTTCCTAAGACGATTGGGGGATAACAGAAATCAACAGTATGCAACGTCTTTCTACATGCAGGACTTAAGAAGCATTGATTTCAATGTGGATAATGTCACTGATTGCGTAGTCAGAGGACAGGCTCAGCGTGCTCAGGTGCACACAGCTGGTAGCAGCGAATATTGGCACGGTGCCGATTATCCGACATTAGCTGCCTATATTCTGGCTAATGCTGTGCCGTCCATTATGCTGGACGTTTTGCTAACAAGACTGGTCTTTGGGTCTACTAATAACGACCTGGGAGGACGCATCACCACGACTATTGTGGACGGTAGATCCGTAGTCGATGCCGACCTCAGTGAGAATTACCAAAGATTTATCCATAAATTCAACGCCTTGGTCATACCTGATATTACGTTTAATGGGGAGCAACTCTATGAAATCTCCATGGACGTCAATGTCTTTGGGGACACCGTCATCGACATCGCCATAGGTAGTTACCCCAAGACGAGATACGTAGTCCCGTCTTTCTGTGACCAGCTCATTACGCCAGTCACCTGCAACCGTCCCGACCACTGCCAACATATGGTAGACGACATGGAAATGATGACATCCATGTTTAACTCAATGGTCGGTGGATCTACTCCCAACTATAGGAATATCCAACCAGTATGAATAAAGAACTAATCGGATTGTATAAAGATATATTAGCCTATGCCAACATGAAAGCTGATGGCGACGGCTATATTTTCTGGAATTTCAACAAAGATTCAGAACCTGTAGTTGAGAATGGTAAGAGATTGGTTTTACCTACATTGGACCATCTCAAAAACCCAATGGAGAAAATCATCTTTCATCCACTTTCTGAAACTTTCACACAGACAAAAGTACCACCAGTCATTAACGTTCTAAGAAGGAGCATTAATAGTCGACTAAATGTTGGATGCTTCGTTCTCGCTAAATCGCTATTGATGTTGGCGGCGTCACCAGAACTCCATCAGCAGTTGGATCCTGATCAACTAGCCTTGCTTGTAAAGCTAAAGGACGTTGATAAAACGACTGTGACCAACTTTATCAATGTTGGAACGAAAGGCATGATGAAGCACAACGATAGAAACTTTACTAGCATCTATCTAAAACGGGGTGGCAGTATAGGTGATGTTCGGTATGCTCGCGTGAGTGTCGTTTCGTCGCATTTCTATTCGGAGCTCTTAAAGGACAACAAGGATAATACTATCTATGATCTTAAGGTAAGATCCAAAGACAGACAAATGTTCAAAGCCGTCATGGAATACATATTCCCACAGATAGCTGAAGAATCAGCTTATAACTTTGGAACTAACGACACAACCGCGCCGTGGTTACATGCGTTGATGATGGGTAGTTTAAGAATTACTAGCTGTTTTTCTGACATCATGGCAAACTTTGACAAGTATGTCGATGAAAAGGATACACTGAACTTTAACTTTGACTGGGTGACCGCGTTTGATAATCTTGAGAAATGGGGGCCATTGATAAGACAAATACCGCTACAGTCTAGTGGTGAACCTGTTCAACCAGTAGCTCCCGTGGCGCCAGTAGCGCCTATTCCGCAGCCTCCTAATGCGTTATTTCAACAACAGCCGCAGCAACCCTTTAATCAACCCCAAAATGGCTTAGTACATACTGAGCGAGGCCTAGATTTTAATTCAGTGTTAAGAAATTCCCCGTCTGTTGCGCAGACGGTATTTCAAACTATCGGAAACCAAAGTGTTCCGATGATGGGTATGGGATTAAACGCCCCACGACAACCGTCGTGGGCACAAACAACAATACCCACTATGAATAATTGGCAACAGCAACAGCCCATATATCAGCAGGCAAACACATGGCAGCAACCTAACGCTGGCTGGCAACAGCCGTCTGCGTTACCTAGACCATTGTGAGGTAGCTAGCATTAGCCAGGATAGCGTAAAAAGCTATCCTGGCTAATATGGATTCCGATTTTTTATAGTCATATATGCTAATTATGACAATCAACCATAAACAAACGGAGAGAAAACATGTACGTTAAACTAAGAATTGACCGCACAGATCCTGCGTGGTTAAAACGGTATGAAGCCACCTTCCAGAGCCTTCATAAATCTTGGATAATAGAAGATCTAGAAATTAAAAAGCAGGCATTAAAAGATCTTCCGTGGTCGAAATTTGGAGAGATCTGTGATAGCCGATTGGAAAATCCAAAGCCAGAGCGATCAAATTGGCGTTACCATTGGAGTACTCTACACATGGACATGGGTGTCGACGTATGCGACACAGAGATCACCGTTACCTGCAATGGACGACATGGTGGTCTTTTGGGTTATGACGGGGCGGAACGCTCCGAGTTCATAACCCCAGTAGCAGAAATGCTGCTGGATATCATGTTTTGGGTAACAAAGTATCAAAACACGTTTTTGGTTGTGGAGGACTACGAGTCCAGCGATTGCACCCAAGTAGAACAGGGTACATCCCTAAAAACCCACGCGCCGTTCGTTTAATAGATCGAGGCATAAGTAGCCAGGATAGCTTTTTTAGGCTATCCTGGCTAACTTAGATTCTAGTTTTTTATCTTGAGCATTTTTTTCAATTTTTGAAATTCGGCAGTATCTTCTAAATCAATCAATGCTTCTTTAACTTCACTGTTTGTTTTGGTTCTCTTATGTAACATACCTAATAAAACCAAAATTGTCGTTTTCTCGTCATCGGCCAATATATCTTTTTTGACCATAATCCGAGAGACAGCAATTATGCCGTCTATTAACGCAATCGTTATGCCTATTTCGCTACTGCATTCGGTGGAAATTTCACTCATATGTAGTTACCTCTTTGTTAATGAAAAAAAAAATACTAAACTAATGTTTTCCTGGTTTGGTATTGGCGTTGTAATAAATCTAACTCATCTATGTTAGGAATCAAAATACTCACTGTTTCTTTTTTAAAGTCGTCAGGTGAGTTATAGCCGTTGAATAACATTACGACGTAATGATATTGCTTCGCTATATTAATTTTATCCAAGAGCCCAAAAAAATCTCCCTCAAAAACCACACCCTGCACAGGTTGTAAACTCACTATGCTATACAAACCTTCATTTTTAAAATGCGAAATATGAGATTCTAATACGGTGTGAAAACTTTCCTGATAAAAGGCATCGTCACCTGGATCAGTCATTAAGTTATCGATGTACATTTTTCTTTTGTCCTTAGATTGAAAGTGAAGATAGACCTATATTCTAATAATGAAACTTACCAATGAGGAAACATACCATGCAGAATGAACTACATCCTGAACTACTAGGTATTCACGGTACAAACTTTTCCATAGGGACAGATTCGTCCTCGCGCGGACAGATGTATTCGTCACATCTTTCCCAGAGCCTGGTCGTTAATGGCTGTACTGAAAAACGAATACAAACCGGCATGGAAATGCGGTTAGGGGAATATACGTTTGCGATTAAGGCACCCTGCGACATGAGGGTCATAAAAATAATCGAACGTTATCCTAAGAAAATGGGCTATGGCGGTATTCCTGAAAACCCTGAATCTCTGGTGATCTATGAAAACACCCACACACTGGAAGTCGGGTGTTTGTTTATACCGAGATTTCTGTCTCACCATCAACATTTTGGTTTCGAATACGTAATGCATTCGGCCTTTTATAAGCTTGCTCCAAATGCTGTATTTTCAAAAGATACCATATTTGCCGATAGCCCCACGAAATCCGAGAACGGCGGATATAAATTCGGAATAGAACTCAACATTGCTCTCATGTCGCATCCAGTCGTCTCTGAGGACGGGATAATGATCAGCGAGGATGTACTAGATAGACTCAAATTTAAAGTCTATGAGAGGCGCGTGGTGAGCTTTGGGACAGAGAGTTTTCCACTAAACCTCTATGGCACTACATCGCAGTATAAACCGTTTCCAGAAATAGGTGACAAAATACGCGATGATGGGATATTAGTCATCTTAAGAAACTATGATAACGATATTTGTCCAGTCGATATGGGTATCTATGACGTTACAGAACCCGATTACGTGTTTGATAAACCGGTTTATGTCAGAGGCCCTGGTGGCAAAATTATCGATGTAAAAGTCTATCATGGGCAAAATGATAATTCTCCGACACCTTCTGGTATCATGGACAACATCGATAAATACGCCACTGCTTTAAAGGAGTACTATAAGAACATTCTAGATACGTACCACCAGATTAGATCGTATCGAAAGAAAAAGTTCAATGATGTTAACCATAGATTAAAGTTAGAACCAGACTTTCATAGGTTGGTCGTGGAAGCTATGGCGATGTTGGCTGACCAGAACGTCAGGTCACAGCAGAAACTAAATTTGGTCTATAAGAAAGAACCTTTGGATGATTATAGAGTGGAGTTTGTTATTGAGTACGAAATTACCCCCACCATTGGATTTAAAATGTCAGGTAGCCACGGCGATAAGGGTGTTATCTGCCACATTGAAAAACCTGAGAACATGCCTGTCGACGCTGAAGGTAATAGAGCCGACGTCGTTATGGACAGTGGATCCACCATTAACAGAATGAATTTAGGTAGACTTTATGAGCAATACTTTGGATGCGTCATCAGGGACGTAGCTAAACGCGTACGGAACATATTGGGATTTCCAGCAGAACAGCGTTTAGATTATGTGTCCGAAGACAGTATTCTTTATAACCAAACTAAATCTAGAATACAGGCCATGCACGATCAGAATCCTGAAATAACGATAGCCGCTTTTAATATTCTGACAGAATTCTATCAGGTCATGAGCGAAAAGCAATACGCCTATTACGCTAACTCAAATACATCAGATGTAATAGATCACTTGACGTATGTCGCACTCAATGGGATTTACATCTATTATCCGACCGATAACGAAAAGGAGATATCCGAATTAGTACCTGTGTTGGAATCTATGTATAGTCCAGTCTATGGACCTGTAAGCTACGTAGGTAATTCAGGTAATCGAGTAATGACGCACGATCCAGTCAGGATAGGACCTGTCCACATGCTATTGTTAGATAAGATTGCTGACTCATTATCGTCGGTCAGCTCAGGTGTTTTGCAACACTTCGGTATCTTGTCTCCTATTATCCGTGCTGAAAAGTATTCTTATCCACATAGAAATAGCCCGGTGAGGACTATAGGTGAAACTGAAGGTAGGTTATTTGCTGCTTATTGTGGACGTGAAGCCATTGCGGAAATGCTCGATATGTCTAATTCACCAACTACGCATCGACATATCGTGAAGAATATATTGTCAGCCGATAAACCCACCAACATCGATAGAGTCGTCGATAGAAACCTAATTCCTTTAGGAGGATCTAAGTCACTACAGATTGTGTCGCATATCGCATTAGCGGCTGGCTGGCGGTTTGTTTACAAACCTGATTCATACCTCAAAATGTTAAACAACCAATGAAAAGAATTCCTGCACGCTGTCTACTCAATATACATAAGGACAATATTTGGGATTACCTCGTTGGAGAATTTAAACTCCTCTTTGACGACGGTGTAGAAATTACTACGAACTATAGGGAAACAGGGTATTCCAGTTATTTTTGGGAGTTTCACAGACAGTATCCTAAACTCCCATTGCTCCATACGCACCATGTCAACTATGTTTTGAAAGGGAGAATGTTGTCATCTGGTACACACATTAATCTCCTATCATTGATATATTGGGATGCCGTGGATACGTACGGACTGGAGACTCCCGTAGAACGTGACCCAATGGTGAGACTCATTTATGAAGTTACGAACGATGTCTATAACGCCATGTCCATTATGTCTGAATCCTTTGTCATTTCCACCGACATATTAGACTTTATAGGAGCTATTAATCATCCTAAGATAAAACCCATATTGGGTAATCTAGAACCCACGCAAGAGTCTATCTCCAATTGTTATAAAGATGTATCTAAGATACTGAATACCTCTGAAGATCTAAAGAGCAATGCGTTAGTGCGCGCTGTGAGATCTAAGATGGTAAATGAGAATCAGGTACTCCAATGCATAGGGCCTGTAGGTTATCCAACTGAAGTAGATGGCGAAATCTTTAAAGTCCCTATTCTCAGAAGTTATACTCAGGGCATGCGTTCGATGTATAACCTGATAGCAGAGAGTCGATCGGCCGCAAAGAGTCTCTATTTCTCAGAAGCGCCATTACAGGATTCTGAGTATTTTGCTAGGAGACTCCAGTTATTGTGTATGTTGGTGGAGAGAATTCACTACAGCGGTCTCAAAGCTTTAGATATGTCTACGGGTCAAATTGTCAATAGGCAGCATGGGGATTGTGGTAGCACTCAATATGTATCTACTGTTTTAAGACCACCTAGTGATAATTTTCAAGGCGATCTTAAGTTCATGCAGGGTAAATATTATTTGGCGGACGACGGCACTCTAAAGATTCTTAAAGAAACAGATACACATTTACTGGGAAAACCAATAAAGTTTAGATCCGTCATCAATTGCAGAGATACAGATCCCCACGCCATCTGTAAAGTATGTTTTGGTGGATTAGCCGATAATCTCAACCACGAAACAAATGTTGGGCATATTTGTTCAGCTACGCTTACGCAGAAAACTACGCAGGTTGTTTTATCTGCTAAGCACTATGTAGGGAGTTCTAGGTCTGAATCTATTGTGCTCAGTAAAGAGCATTTGCCGTATTTCATATTAGGAGAAAATGAAAACGCCTATTATCTAAACCCCGGATTAAAATCATCCAATGTAAGACTGATAATATCGCAAGCCGAAGCAAACGGTCTTACTGATATCTTGTCCGTGGATTTTGTTGAAGATATTGTGATATCTAGAATATCCTCTATCGATATTGTGGGTTTTGAAACCATGATAGACGGTATGGTTTCCACGACCCCTGTCCATATCACACAACAAGGTAGATCAGCTATGTTCTCTACCGAATTCCTAAAGTATATTAAGGAAAAAAGGTGGACCGAAGATAACAGATTTAACTTTGTTTTTGATATATCGGAATGGGATTATAATCAACCCATATTTAGACTACCGGACACTGAATACAATTATGCTCAACATTCTAAACTGGTTTCTAAAGTTATTGAGTCTCGAGTCAGCGACATCATGGAGAGATTAAAGCAAGACAGTTCAGTTAACGTGCTGTTTGAGCTTTATAATCTTGTTAATTCTAAGTTGGACGTGAACATCGCTATATTGGAGGTCGTCATCTATGCTTCGATGATTGCTTGTGGTGTTAACGACCAGTATGGATTAGCGCGTAACTCACCCACGGCATCGCTAGGTGTTTCGGAAAAGACTATAAAAAACAGAAGTTTGTCGGCATGCTATGCCTTCGAGGACCAGAAGGTCGCTATTTTGGACCCAACTAGCTTTTATCCTCTCGACAGACCTGATTGTATGTTCGATGCATTCTTGTGTCCAGAAGAGGTAGTTAAGATGTATAAAGGAAGAGAATTCTAACGCATAATTAGCCAGGATAGCTTTTTAGGCTATCCTGGCTATAGTGGGTTCCATTTATTTATGGCGATATATTCTTACAATGTCAATTAATCCAATGATTATGAATTATGCCGGATCTCGATTATGAACCACAGACCGCTTTTTGTTTTGTCTATTTATACACACTTTGTGAGAATAACGCAGACTACTCCACGCGTTAAAGAAGTACTTAAACGCTTTGCTAGACGTTATGATCAATGTCGGTGGGTAAAAGAAAAAAGTCGATGGGTGAAACAACATCTCAAAACTTTTGCCTATGAGAATCCAGACAATAGTGAATATAGATTCCACATAAACCAATTAAAAGACTTAAGAGCTTTTTTAAATAACGAACACATTGGAAACCATCTCTATCAGACTATCGTAGTACCACCGCATATACCTGACGCAATAGATGTAGACATGCATCCCAGTAGAGTGTTGAGAGATTATCAGATACCCATCGTGGATTACTCTGTAAGTGACTGGGCAGTTAGTTTTCAGACTACCGAATTATCAAATCCTTCTATTCGGTCTAAATTCATAGGTTTACAAACAGGTAAAGGTAAATCCACCATTGCGTGCGCTGCTATCGCTAGACTCAAAGTGAGGAGTTTAGTATTAGTTAAGCCTACCTATATGGAAAAGTGGGCCAACGATTTACAAGTAAACCTCAATATTAGCCCTACAGACATCGTGAGCGTCTCTGGGATGAAAGAAGTAGCTAAGCTCATATCTCTAGCCAAGGAAGGTAAACTCACCTATAAAGTCATTATAATGAGTTCTAGGACCCATCAGTTATTTTACAAGGCATATCAAAAAGAACCCTATGGACCCATCACTCGAATGTACGGATGTGCGCCCGATGAGTTTTATCCCGCACTAAAGATTGGGCTAATACTCATGGACGAATTCCATCAGGAAGTCCATGCTAACTACATGGGGTTACTCTATACGCATGTCCCTAGGATAATAGCAACGACTGCTACACTCAATAGCTACGATAGCTTTATGAACGGCATTTATACCATGTTGTTTCCTATGGAATCGAGGTATAAAGAACTCGAACCTGATAGATATATCGATTGCTACGCTATCAGTTATCAGTTTAAGAAACCAGAGAAAATCAGAACGACCGAGTGGGGCAGCACCTTTTATTCTCATTCGGTTTTTGAAAAGTGTATCATGAGGCACCAGCCTACCTTTGAAAACTATAAGAAATTAATACATCACATTGTCCAGTTGGGCTACATAGATAGATATTTAGCGGGCGATAAATTAGCTATCTATGCTACTTCCATATTAATGTGTCAGCATTTGACGTATTACTTTAGTAAGTGTTATCCCCACCTCATAGTCAAACGTTACTGCGAAGACGACGATTACGCGAACGTTATTGACGCTGATATTAGGGTCACGACGTTAGGGTCAGCTGGTGCGGCTATTGATATACCCGGACTTAGAGTAGTGATAAACACAATCAATATTGACAGTCTACAGAGTAATCTACAGGTTTTAGGTCGGTTGAGACCTATACCAGATAGAGATGTTAGGTATTATTACATCTGGGCTAGCAATATCCCAAAACACGCAGAGTATCATCAAAGGAGAAAGAAAAATATCATCGGCAAACTATCGTTCATTAAAGATTTGATGTATTCTCAAGGTTACATTTAAAAAGAGGGCAAAAATGTTTGAAAAAATAATAGACAAATTCTTTCCAAAGAAATATGTATTGATTAACGTACGCCGTGGTGGGTATGTAGGTGAAACATATAACTTAGTGCCTTATAAACGCACACTAACAAAATCTCAGAATAAGAAACATCTGAGTGTTTTCTATCCATGGAAACACTTTCCTAGAGAGTATCTCAAAAGTTTTGAGAAACCTGCGTCTTATCTGGACACCAACGACCACCAATTCGAAACACGCATGATGGCTAACACATATCGCTCAAAGTGGTGGGCGATATATAAAGCCAAACAAATTTTACAAAAAACAGACATCAAAATCTTAGCCATTGGTGAGATCATCAAGCACGATTATTTAAGCTATGCTACACTGTTGCCTTATTATGAAACCAAAGTGGTGGATATGGTTAGGAAAAAGATCACGTACGACATGCAGACATATAGCGTATGTGTTGAACCAAGTTTTGATCCAACGTATTTTATTACATTAAATATGCATGGTAGAAGGCGCGTAGTGCCGCCTAAAAACTACTGGTTATCGGATACTGATGCCAGAAAATATATGAACGAACTGGATCCTGTAAATGCGTCTTATTATTTGATGATTGACCCACTGTGGTTGGACTAGTACTTAATCCATACCGACAGCATAGCCAGGATAGCGTAATGCTATCCTGGGCATCTTTTATTTTTTTTTTCTTTAGTAAGGATTGGCGTGACCAAAGATATTTATGACTACGTAATCGCCATCAGTGTCAAAAAGAGCAGCCGCCGATGCGTTTAGTTTCAGTGCCAAATAATGTCTGGATACGCCATTTACGTTCCTTAACGATGTGTCTACTCCGATTGTGACATTATTCCCTACGTTGATTGCATCCGTCAAAGTAGTGGTAAATGCATCCGTATCGGACACGATGTCTTTTGTGTGCAAAATAATAACGCTATCGTCTACTGACGAAATCTTTACACCCGCAGTAAAATCAGTACTAGCATCAGGTCCTGTAGGAGTAATAGACGGAACGTGTGAGTGGTTGTTTACGCAACTTGCAAATTTAGAATCCTTTGTTTTGTCGACTGTGGAATATATGGAATGTTTTATAGTGCCAGAAACATTTTCTATTTTTAGATTAAAGTGCTGGCGTTTATAATCATGAATTGACAAGTTTTCATACGGCACGCCGTTGCTATCGGTGACTATTGTCAAAAAAGTATTCGGAAAAAAAACACCTGTATGCCTAACCAGGTACACCGTATTAGGGTCAGGGGTAACTGGCAGCGCATCTACTTTCACAACGTTCATTAGGCTCATATTTTTTATCCAAAAAAAGTAAAAGGGAATTTGATCATACTATTCGAACTTACTGAATTCCTTCTCAGTCTCTTTAATGACCGAGTTAACCATTGATTGTTTCTTAGATTTACGTTCTTCACTCATCGTGACGAGCATCTGCGTAATATCAATCGGTAAGTCCATGAATTCCAGTAATGTAAAACCATAATCCTGACGGATATTATTGTCAACATAACTCTGCACAACCTTCTTAATACCGCTAACTTCATTCACGTCCTGACAGTCGTGAAATTCTACACCGGATAGCGGTCTTTGGCGACTGACTTCTGGATGATTACAGATCCCATACTTGGTTTCATAGAGCTCACTCATGACAATGTCGGCATCGACAGATGTCAGTTTAGGGAGCGAGCTCAATGTTTCTATAAGAAAAGCAATTGGGTCTACATCGAAACCAAAATCATAATCAGAGATATATCGACGCCCACTTAGCGACCCAAGATCCTCTCGATACGCTGAGTGAGCAAAGCGATAAAAACCTGGATGACGTCCAGCGGTATAATGTTAGAGTGGTAAGGTAGTTTAATATGACTTTCTTGAGTACCGTTGCATTTAGGGCAATCAAAAGACGGGATACCCACAATACAGAAAGTAGTTTGGTTAATGTAGTCAGAGACAGATTCTAAGAACTTATCCCTAATATAGTCATCGGAGCTAATGACATTCAAGTTAGATTCGATGGTATCAATGTCCTCAATGGAGTTAGTGTCAAACTCGATAGCTTGTATCCAGTGCGCATACTGACGCATAGATGTTGCTTGACCGTGTCTTACGATGACGTTGTTTCGATCTCTCGATTCGGTGTCTTTAGATAGAGCATCTTCTACTAAGTCCACGATACCTGTGATCCATCTGTGTCCTGCCTGAACATAGTCGTTAATGTTCGGTGATTTCAACGTAATAGCCATCTCATCTTCACGTCCTTCATTAAAGATGACGCGTTTAGGTTGTATACGCGCTAGTTGTTTTTGATATTCCTTAATACTATCTATTGTTTTGCTACCTGGTCTCCAGGTAGCCATATGTGCTTTTTGCTGTTCTGTCAAAATAGATCTATGTACCCAGAATAAATTCCTCAAGTTGAGTTTAGATTCTAGGACATAGTTACATTTTTCTGGATTATTGACGCAGCTCCTGGAATATGGAAATCCTTTAGGGTACATCGTACAGGCAAATCCTGCCAAAAGAGTAGGAATATCTTGACAGAGAATCAATGATTTTAATTGATCTGTATCGATATCACCGCTGACATCTGTTTCATAGATGTGGTCTAAAGCAAAGTCAATCAAACGCTCATTGACATAGACAGAGGTATTGGAGAACACCATGCCGTAGGTGTGACGACCAAATTTGATTTTATCGTTACTGAGTAAGCGATCGAGCTCTACCAGCTCAGTTTCAGACGCTGGTTTAAAAGTAATCGAAAACCCACTATGATAAAGAGGTACTTGCATCTGACTACCTAAACCTAGATGCGTCATAACGCGTAACGTGGCTCTCTCGCCTTTTAGGATTTGGTTTTGGATACTCTTATACTTGGGTTGTCTAGGTGCTATTTTCCTATCGTTGACATTGAGATACTGTTTGTACTCATTACCTTCTTTTTCAAGGTTAGGCACAAATGCTTCACCGTAGGTTAGCATTTGTAGGCCGCCAGCTAAAGTTCTAGCCCATTTAACGGCTTCAGGACTCCCAGTGACATAGTCAATTTTAGGAGCTGAGTTAATTGTCTCAGTGATTTCTTTCTCAAAATTACCCGGTAGCGGAATAGGTATATCATCCTTTTCCAAACCTTCATCGCCTGTCCAGACTTCTTCCACGTTGACGTTATGGGAAGCCCTAACATACTGAGTGACAGGTTTAGTTTCTTCTTCCGTAACGATGGGTTCTTGGACTTCTTCTTTCTCCACAATGTAACCATCGGTTGTATCTTCGACGACAATAGTGGAGTCGGCAACGGAATGGACTTCCTCTACTTCTAGAATCTTTTGTCCCGGTATATAGGAGTTAGGGTCGGTATGCTGTGTCGTCATGGCTAAACGGTTTCTCCTTCAGTAGGTTGGGTGGTATCGATGTTTTTCTTTGCTCGTTCAGCTAATATGGCATCGGCCGTATATCCTATCTCAGTGGAGATGTATACAATATTTGGCATAACGACTGAATCGAACTGAACAGACAGTGCTCTATATTCTTCAAAGACATTTATAGAGAGAATAAAGTCATCGCCAGTAATGAGACCTACTTTACCAAGGTGTTTATCGTGTATGGTCTTTAGCGCCGTGCTGAAGGTATCGAGGTCTTTGACGAAGCCGTTAATAGCGATTACCATTTCTCTTCTATCGTTTAATCTTTCTCTGATGCCTTCGACTTCTAATAGATCGCGTATTGTTTTACCGGACATCAAAATCTGTTGAGCAATGCAGTCATAAATTTCATCTAGATCTTGCCAATATTGTTTAGATTGCTCTAGTAAATTATCCTGTTCCTGTTTACGGACTACGTTGGATACGGCTTCTCTGACAGGATCACGCTTTAACGTGACTGCCACATCGTCATTTGTTTCTTTTACTTTCCTGGCCATTTTAATATACCTATTAATATGTTGAATTCGCATACTAATAGTGTATCCCGTAAAAAATAGCGTTTCTTTAGGAGTGCGTTTTGTGAGTGATTTAATCGACAAATATATAGCCACGCAGTTTCATCCAGATTTAGGTATGGAACTACAGCGATCATTTAGATTATTTGAAGATTTTGGATTAGAGGATTTTGAAAGTGATTTCGATTCCATTTTGATGCAGGAAGCTGTGTTAATGACGGAAGAAACGAGATCATGGTTTTTGAATACTTTCCATGAGAAATTAGACAGTATTTTCAATCAGTGTTCTATTTCGTTAATGGTCGACATTGATATTTATCATAAGAACGAAATATTGTTTGCGCTAGATACCGTGCAACATTTGTTAGACTATCAGGATATCTTACCGTTACTGGAAGCTGATTTACCTAATGAGGAAATATTAGCATCCATTCTCTTTTTATATTGCGAGCTATCTCAAGAAACATTATTGGACTCTATTCAGTCGGTTAAAAGTATTCTGATAACCACTATGAAGAGATATTTTAATGATAAAGATAGCAATAGATCCATGCTGCCTAATGAGTCCGACATGTTAAAAGAACTCATAAATGTGAACAAAATGTTTTACCTTTATAATAAGAGTATTGAGACAATAGGCAGTCGTCTCATCATGGCAGAGACATTACTGGATAGGTCTATTGATGAGTATTTATCCATAGCTGGCGACATTGACGTTAAGCGTCCTATTAAGGACATAGCGTTAGATGTTTACTCTATATTACTATTGACTTATGACGGATACGTAGAGACACTGCTGAGCTATAGAAAGAATAGCCATCTATTCTTTGGATCTAATGACGTCTCTTTTATACAGAAAGTAGACATAGAACTCACCCGGCAAATACAGCTTTTCTCCTCCTTTATATCGGATGAGCGTATGAAGGAAAGACAGACGCAGTCACCTACTTACCATTAGAAGGTATTCCATGAATAGGTTTGAGTATTTCAAAAGAGCTATCAAAGCTGAGTGTTATAAAAGCAAAGCGTGGATTATATCCGTTTTTTCTATTACGCAAGAGGATCCAGAAAGCCATGTTAAGAAACCCTACGCATATAAGTTAGCTCAATCTCCAACCGGGTTTAGCTTTATAGATCCAGAGAGCGATAATAAGCTAACTAAAATAGAAACTGAGACACTAGGCGAACCTTTATTTACTTTTAAAGACGTAATAGAGATAGATAACAGTGTGTGCGCAAACACCGCAGAACCTGTCACTACTACTCTAGGTTGTGTTTTATTTAATGTCATATCACTAGTGGGTCCATTTGGGACTAAGATACCTTATCAGAATGGTTTGGTATCTATAGGTAAAATAGAGGATATCATAGCCCAAAAATTAAAAGATACTCCGCCAGAAGGAACTGAACGATCGCAAGATGTTTTCTATGTGGATGAGCTTATGTCTTTTAATAAGTCCATTTCTTTCTTAGAAAACTTATCTCAGCTTTGTGTTTATGCTGCCACACCAAAGAACATAGTGGCGCCACCTAACGTTGACGAATATAAAGCTAAATTGATAGAGGAATACGGCGATAGGCTTACAGACCCTGTGACGCTAGCTGAATTTGAAGGCAAACTCAAAACCTATGATGCGGAATGGCTGAAAGATGATCCATCTTACGGTATATTGATGTCGGGCAAAATCACCAACATGTCTCGTAAAGGTATGTTTCTATCAGTGGGGGCAGGACATGGATTTAAAGAATCCACAAAGGCTATACCTGTGCTAAATTCGCTCCAAGACGGATGGCCTAAAGACCCCGATCAATTTACAGCCATGATCAATGTATCTAGAGCTGGATCGTTCTTTAGAGGGAGCGACACTGTAAAAGGCGGCGTGTCGGCCAAAGCATTATTGAGGGCCATTAGTAACTTTGTCATTATGGATCAAGACTGCGGAACTAGCCTAGGCTTCAGAAAACATATCACAGAGAAAAACTACAAGAAATTAGTAGGCCGTTATATGGTTGTTGAAAACGAACGGATGAGATGGACACTAATAGAAACACCTGACAATGCTAAGCAGTATGTTGGAAAAACAATTATTCTGCGTTCTCCGCTTTATTGTAAATTGGAAAAAGACACCATTTGTAGATATTGTGTCGGTGAAAATCTATTTAGAAATCCAGTAGGATTAACATCCGCAGCTACCGAGATTTCGTCTATCATCCTAGCTACATCACTAGCGCAATTCCATGGCACCATGTTGGCTACCAATAGGTACAACTACTTGGAAGCATTGACTTAAAAGGAGCACACTATGACAGTTTATAAACCCTATGCCGGTATAGGCAATATGAAAGCGCCGCCAGAAATCATTTCTCAGTGCGTTGAACTCGGACAATATTTAAATGAACAAGGATTCACATTAAGAACAGGTGGCGGTAAAACAGAAGTAGAAGAAGCTTTTGAAGGTACGACTGAAAATAAGGAGTTCTTTTTACCCTGGAAAAAGTTTAACGACATAGAGAGTAAAATTACTCACTACGATGAATCTGTAGTGGCTATTACTAGAAGACTTCAGCCGGGGTACGAAAGTCTAGAGTTCTGGAGACAGAGCTTCTTTAATAGAACCGTGGGATTAATGCTGGGGAAAAACGGTAAAAGTCCGGTGAGGTTTTTAGTTTGCTGGTCCCAAGATGGCGTGGAACACGGTAGGGATAGGACATCTAAGACAGGGTTCATTGGTGTGGCTATATCAGCCGCTGGATTACTGAGAATACCTGTCTTTAATTTAAAAAATCCAGATACTGTCAGTAGAGTAAAACTCTATGTGGACGGCATGAGTGAGTGCGTGGGAATGTTATGAGTAGCGCGATACAAAAGTTTTTGTGAGGTAAGGTAATGAGAAAATACAGAGATCCCATCCTTGGGGATATATCTAGTACCCCTGCCGACATAGGAATAGGTGGTACAGGCGGTAAAACAACTAAGGAAGCCAGCGATAGTTTAAATACTATCAAAAGAAGCTCAATAAATCAACCAGACGGTATCTTGGGCTTATTGCCCGATGGCTCTATACCTGTGGAACATATTGATCCCAATAGACTCAATATTAAAGACTGTGTTAAAGGTCCAACCAGCGTTGTGCGGAGCACGTCACAACTATACGTTATTACGAATTATGATATCAATAAAACGTATACCGTGACCGCAAAAGGAAACGGTGGCGTCGCTATAGATCCTGAAGATCCATCGTCGATTACGTACACCGCACCTAGCCAAGCCACATCTGGCGGCGATGGTATCATCGTTAACGGCAGAACTCTACAGATACAGGTTACAGCGCCACTGGAGACTTACATTGATACACCTAGTATTACAGCACCTGCTAACAATGCTACTAACGTATCCACAGAATATACCTTCCAGTCATCTGCTTTTAATTCTACAAGCGAAACAGAAGTACACGTATCCTCTACCTGGCAAATTGCCAGTGATACGGGATTTACGAGTATCGTACAATCCACCACCGACGACACAAGTAATAAAACGTCATGGACCGTTCAAAGTCTTTTACCGCTGACTAAATATTATGTCAGGGTACTCTATAAAGGCGATACTTCGCCGACATCTCTGTGGTCTAACACCACCACCTTTACCACTAAGAAAGACTATCCATCAATATTGACTAAACAATTTCACCATCAGTCAGGCACTGAAGAAATAGGCGATCTATTTGGGTATGTTGTGGAACTGAGTGCTGACGGTAATACGTTAGCTGTGGGTGCTTCCAATAAAAACAACAATAATATCGATCTAGATATGTTTGAAGGCCTATCTCTGGATACTGTAGGGTCACCAGAAGCATTTTGCAGAAATACGGGGTATCCGGTATCTTATTTGACTGCCCATTGGTATGACGCCACTGTGTGGTTGGGTTACTTATGCGTTATATCTAACAAAAACAACCCTTTAGATCCCGTTAATCCGGATCCAAACCTAAACGGTGACGTTAGTTTTTTTGACCAGAACGGTATATTTGTAGCTAGACAAAATCAAGAAGACGCTTATACAGGCATTACGACGGCTAATAACTCAATATATGCCTGCACTTGGGGCACATATACCGGACAAACCGTAGGTACAATACAAGGTCGTAATCAACTTATGCAGATGTTTGCCCCTATTGGTAGCTATACTGGTACCCAGTATGCGTTCAGAGGTATTACTAGCATAGGCAATGTTCTATATATTTGTGCGTGGCAGGGACCTATTTACAAAATGGATCTGACGCCAACAACGAAAACACTAGAAATATTTCATAATGAAAATTTGCAATGGTCGGGCGTTAAGAATATCAACGGAACACTATATGCCACTACGTGGTATATAGAAAGCGGTACAGGTGCTATATATAAATTCGCGAATAATCAATCCGCCGGTAAAACACTAGTGAGCGGTAGTCTTTCTAGGCCTTTTGTGGGAATATGCTATTACGAGAAAGACATATACGCCACGGCAAAGACTATCGATGGGACCGGTTATACCTATAGACAAATAGAAGGACAAGGTGATTTTTATCTAATAGAAACCAATCTCAATACTACGTGGCAGGCGCTGGTCCCTTACAACGGCGACCTAGTGTGCGTGGCACACGACAACGCCGTTTACATCAGGAGAAATCGAGCTAAATACGTGCGCGAAGGTAAATATGCTGGCGCAACCTATATATTTAAAAAGTCTGGAACTAACTGGACACAGCAAGCTAAATTAGTACCTCAGGATTCAAAAGGTTACGACTGTTTCGGAGATTCCTTATCCCTGAGTGGTGATGGAAATTATTTAGCCGCATGGTCTGCTAGAAAACGTGATCTCGTTAAGGTAGATATAGGGGGCGGTAATTTTGTTTGGAGACTGCGTTACACAAAGTGCCCAGATAGCACAGGTTCTTATATATTCAAAAGAACAGGGACTACGTGGGAAGAACAAATCGATTTAAGCACACTCATACCGAATTATCCCCAGTACCACAAAGGGTATATTATCCAGCAGTATGGTTCGCCAGTCAATGTGACTAACAGTATATCTTTAAATAACGACGGTAGTCTTGTGGCGGTTGCGCACAACTGGGTTATAACGACAGGTCCCAGCGATGACCCTTCTACAGACCCGAAAGCTAGCTATATTAGTGTTCTAGAGAGGGTTAGTGCCACGTGGTCGCTCAGAGATTCAGTCCTGATAACTGATCAATCAGTACATGCTGAGCAGGCAGGTTCTTCAAGTCTGTGCTTGCAACTTAATTTAGCAGGCGATACACTTTACGTGGGGTTACCGGGTTATAACCATAATGGAAAATTATTGAGTGGTAAAGTAGACATATACACGTATAGCGGTACGATATGGAATAAATCCATTAGTCCGGTTTTGCCACCATCGGGCGACATAGTAGATTTCCTGATGTTTGGCTCAGATATGAAAGTAAGTTCCGACGAAACAGTGATGGCTGTGGCCTCAGGGTCTAATGGAACTGTGGCGGGCGGTGTATACATATTTGTTAAGAACGAAAGTAACGTATGGGTATACATACGGAAATTGCTAATAGACGGCGATAAAGTAGATATCAATGGAAATTTACCTAACCGATACAGGCTGAGTATTGACGGCGACGGTAGAACAGTTACTGTAAGTGTGCCGTTTAAAGGAATAACGGCAGCTAACGATTATGCGGGTATAGCTTATGTATTTAGAAGCATATCTGGAGCATGGTCTGAAGAAATACTCGACACATATACGCTCCAGCAAAATACACCCGTGGCTGGTGATTTATTTGGATATACCACCCAGTTGGTAGACGATGGATCTATTTGTTATATTGGTGCGCCTGGTAAAAATTTAGGCACTAAGGATAACGTAGGTCAGTTATACGTATTCTCGTAAATAAATTCAGGGCATAGATACAGCACATCCATGACGCTATGTCGATGGATGTGTTGTCTATGTCATTTTTCTTTTTTTAAGGCTAGTAGGTGAAAAACGTGGCAAAACAAGATCCTTTTTTAAGTAGAGTACGGTGCGGATATA
>Ga0172372_10002190_pt1 | contig 29973 bp, 27 predicted proteins | sample LakKiv5m_2_FD_114544 | JGI IMG/M metagenome (GOLD analysis project Ga0172372, IMG submission 114544) | Freshwater microbial communities from Kabuno Bay, South-Kivu, Congo - kab_092012_9.5m | ecosystem: Environmental > Aquatic > Freshwater > Lake | place: Democratic Republic of the Congo...
CGGCCCAAAACACTGCTATAATTCAAGGCTTCGAACAGTTTGTAGGCGCGTAGCTCAGCTGGTTAGAGCACCACCTTGACATGGTGGGGGTCGTTGGTTCGAGTCCAATCGCGCCTACCAAACCTTTCGATGCAACAAGGCTTGACGCAATGTCAGGCCTTTTTTGTTTCTGCGCCGTGCCGCCAGGATGTGACCGGGTGTTATCGCACAGGGTAAACCCATGCTGACAGGGCGCAAGCCCGATTCCTAGAATGTGCCGTATGCTCGCCTGTCGTTTTTGACGGGTCCGAGTCATTCCCCTTCTGAAAGTCCAGCAGTGCAAAAAAGCAAGGCCGCAGCCGCCAGCACCCAGCCCGATGGCGTGCGTGTCATCAAAAAATACCCCAACCGCCGTCTCTACGACACCGACACCTCGTCCTACATCACCCTCGCAGAGGTGAAGGCCCTGGTGATGGACAGTGAGCGCTTCGTGGTGCGCGATGCCAAAACCAACGAAGACCTGACGCGCAGCATCCTGCTGCAGATCATCCTGGAAGAGGAAACCGCCGGTGTGCCCATCTTCACCGAGCAGGTGCTGGCCAACATCATCCGCTTCTACGGTCACGCCATGCAGGATTTCATGGGCTCGTATCTGGAAAAGAACGTGCAGATCTTCATGGACCTTCAGAACAAGATGACCGAGCAGAGCAAGGGTCTGAGTCCCGAGCTCTGGAGCCAGTTCACGAATGTGCAGTCGCCCCTGATGCAGGGCATGATGGGCACGTACATGGAGCAGTCGCGCAACGCCTTCACGCAAATGCAGGAGCAGATGCAGAAGAACAGCGAGCAGATGCTGGCGGCGCTGGGGCTCAAGCGCTGACCTGCGACCGAGGTCGCGCCCCTGTCTGAGACAATCGGGGGCATGACCGAAACCTCCGCATCCACGGGCGCTGCTGCGCCGAAAGTCGGCTTCGTCAGCCTGGGCTGTCCCAAGGCGCTGACCGACTCCGAACTCATCCTCACGCAACTCAGCGCCGAGGGCTATCAGACGTCCAAGACGTTTGCGGGTGCCGATCTCGTGATCGTCAACACCTGCGGTTTCATTGATGACGCCGTCAAGGAAAGTCTGGACACCATTGGCGAAGCACTGGCCGAAAACGGCAAAGTCATCGTGACCGGTTGTCTGGGCGCGCGCGAGGCCGACGGCGGCGGCAACATGGTGCAGCAAATGCACCCGAGCGTGCTGGCCGTGACAGGCCCCCACGCAACGCACGAAGTCATGGAGGCGGTGCACAAGCACCTGCCCAAGCCGCACGACCCGTTCGTGGATCTGGTGCCCGCTCAGGGCATCAAGCTGACGCCGCGCCATTACGCCTATCTCAAGATCAGCGAGGGCTGCAACCACCGTTGCACCTTCTGCATCATCCCGTCCATGCGGGGGGATCTGGTCAGCCGGCCGATTGGCGAGGTGCTGACGGAGGCGCGCAAGCTGTTCGAGGCCGGCGTCAAGGAGCTGCTGGTGGTCAGTCAGGACACATCGGCCTATGGTGTGGACCTGCAGTACCGGACCGGGTTCTGGGATGGCCGGCCGGTGAAGACCCGCATGTTCGATCTCGTTCGCGCGTTGGGGGAACTGGCCAAAGGTTTCGGCGCCTGGGTGCGACTGCATTACGTCTATCCGTATCCGCATGTGGACGAGATCATCCCGCTGATGGCAGACGGTTTGTGTCTGCCGTACCTGGATGTCCCGCTGCAGCACAGCCATCCGGACGTGTTGCGGCGCATGAAGCGTCCGGCCAGCGGCGAAAGGAACCTCGAGCGCATTGCACGTTGGCGCGAGATCTGTCCCGAGATCGTGGTTCGCAGCACGTTCATCGCCGGTTTTCCGGGCGAAACCGAAGCCGAGTTCCAGCACCTGCTGGATTTCGTGCAAGAGGCGCGCATCGACCGCGCGGGTTGCTTCGCGTATTCGCCGGTCCAGGGGGCTGCGGCCAATGCGCTGCCCGACGCGGTGCCCGATGCCCTGCGTGAAGAGCGCCGTGCCCGTTTCATGGCGGTGGCTGAGGCGGTATCGGCCGAGAAGCTGCGCGAGCGCGTGGGTGCCACGATGCAGGTGCTGGTGGACGCAGCGCCCAGCCAGGGCAAGAAAGGCGGGGTGGGGCGCAGCTATGCCGATGCGCCCGAAATCGATGGTGTGGTTCGGCTTTTGCCGCCGCAAAAGATCAGCAAGATCTTGAAGGTGGGCGAGTTCACCCGGGCGCAGATCGTGGCGGCCGACGGCCACGATCTGGTGGCGCAGCCCGTTTGAGGCCGCCCTGTCCTGATGCCCTCGCGGCATCAGGGGGGATGGTTTTCACGGGTGAGGGCCAATGTGCCGTGTTGTTCCGGTTGCCAATGCCAAAACAAAAAAGCCTGCTGAGATCATCAGCAGGCTTTTGTATTTTTGGTGCCCAAGAGAGGACTCGAACCTCCACGCCTCTCGGCGCTAGTACCTGAAACTAGTGCGTCTACCAATTCCGCCACCTGGGCATCTCAGGAAGCTGAAATTGTAGCCTGTATTTGTCTCTTCTTTTGGTTCGGGCGATTTTTTGTGAAGCGCTCGAAGCTGGTCGGCCGCGGCGAAACCCGCGCCGGGTGCCTGCCATGCAAAATGAAAAAGGCTTGCCGACATGGTGCCGGCAAGCCTTTATGATCGTGGTGCCCAAGAGAGGACTCGAACCTCCACGCCTCTCGGCGCTAGTACCTGAAACTAGTGCGTCTACCAATTCCGCCACCTGGGCATCTCAGGAAACCGCTAGTATAGCATTTTCAGATCAACAAAAAACAGTGAACGAAAAGAACAGCCTGTTGGCCGAATTCGAGGGTGTGGTTTCTGGTCATCGCGACGGTCACGGCTTCGTGGTCCGGGATGACGGCCAGGCCGATATCTACCTGCCCTCCAACGAGATGCGGGCCGTCCTGCACCGGGATCGTGTCAAGGCGCGCATCGTGCGGCTGGACCGCAAGGGGCGGCCCGAGGGGCGCGTGACCGAGATCGTCGAACGCTCCGACACCCCCATCATTGGTCGGCTGCTCCAGGAAAGCGGTGTCTGGCTCGTCGCGCCGGAAGACAAACGCTACGGCCAGGATGTGCTCATACCCAAAGGGGCGACCGGTTCGGCCAAGCCCGGTCAGGTGGTGGTGGTTGAACTCACCGAGCCGCCGGCGCTCTATGGGCAGCCGGTCGGTCGGGTCAAAGAGGTGCTGGGGGAGATCGACGATCCCGGCATGGAGATCGAAATTGCGGTGCGCAAGTACGGAGTTCCACACCAATTCTCCGAGGCCGCCCTGGCGCAGGCGCGGGCGCTGCCGGACCACGTGCGTTCGGTGGATCACCGCCACAGGGTTGACCTGCGAGACGTTCCGCTGGTGACGATCGACGGCGAGGATGCGCGCGACTTTGATGATGCGGTGTATTGCGAGCCGGCCAAGGTGGGGCGCGGCAAGGGCTGGCGTCTGCTGGTGGCGATTGCCGATGTCAGCCACTACGTCCAGACCGGCTCGTCCATCGATGTGGACGCCTACGATCGCGCCACCTCTGTGTATTTCCCGCGGCGGGTCATCCCGATGCTGCCGGAGAAGCTGTCCAATGGCCTGTGTTCGCTGAACCCGGGTGTCGAGCGCCTTTGCATGGTCTGCGACATGCTGATCAACGCCAAGGGCGAAATCCATGCCTACCAGTTCTATCCGGCGGTGATGTTCAGCCACGCTCGGTTCACCTACACCGAGGTGGCGGCCATCCTGCAGAACACCCGCGGGCCCGAGGCCCAGGGGCGGCAGTCGCTGGTGCCGTACCTGCTGAACCTGCACGATGTATACCGCGCCTTGCTGACCGCGCGCAACGCACGGGGTGCGGTGGATTTCGAAACCACCGAAACGCAGATCGTGTGTGATGAGTCCGGACGCATCGAGAAGATCGTTCCGCGCACGCGAAACGATGCACACAAGCTGATTGAAGAGGCCATGCTGGCCGCTAACGTTTGTTCGGCTGACTTTATCGGTCAAAGCAAGCACGCCGGGCTGTTCCGCGTCCACGAGGGGCCCACACCCGAAAAGCAGGAGACGCTGCGCAACTACCTCAAGGCCATGGGTGTTTCGCAGTCCATCAGTGATCGACCGCACCCGTCGGAGTTTCAGCAGATCGCGCACGCGACCAAGGATCGTCCCGAGGCGCAGCAGATCCACACCATGCTGCTGCGCTCCATGTCGCAGGCCATCTACACGCCCATGAACGAAGGGCACTTTGGCCTGGCGTTCGAGGCGTACACCCATTTCACCAGTCCGATCCGGCGTTACCCCGATCTGCTGGTGCACCGGGTGATCAAGGCGATTCTGAACAAGCAGCGCTACCAGTTGCCTGCGTTGCCGACGCCCGGCGAGGCGCACGCCAAGCTCAGCAAGCGCCTGGCCAGCCGCTCCAAGGTTCCGGTCGATCAATCGGTGAAAAAGCCATCGGGGGAGGTGCTGGCGTGGCAGGCTGCGGGCTTGCATTGCAGCGCCAATGAACGGCGCGCCGACGAGGCCAGTCGCGATGTCGAGGCCTGGCTCAAGTGCAAGTACATGCGCGAGCATCTGGGCGAGGAGTTCAGTGGTGTTGTGAGCTCGGTGACCAGTTTCGGTCTCTTCGTCACGCTGGATGCCATGTATGTCGAGGGCCTGGTGCACATCACCGAACTGGGCGGTGAGTACTTCCGCTTCGATGAGGCGCGCCAGGAGTTGCGCGGTGAGCGCACGGGCATGCGGTACGCCCTGGGTACCCGTGTGCAGGTGCAGGTCAGTCGCGTGGACCTTGATGGGCGTCGCATCGACTTTCGCCTGGTGACCGGAGGCGATGACGTGGTGCTGCGTGCCTTGCGCGATAAAAGTGGTGCAAGCGGCGGCACGGCCGACGGTGTTTTCGCGGGTGTGAGCGGTGACAAGGGACGTCGCAAAGGGCGAGGGGAGCCGGCGCGTGCGGCGACAGGTGGTGATCTCAAAGGGGATGCTTCACGCTCGGCCGGCAAGAAGGCTGGGCGCGGTAGTGCACGCAGTTCGACCGGCAAGGCTCGCAAAAGCCGCCGTTGAGTTTTCATGGCCCGCGTGGCGGGCGTTCAAGGTTCCATTGATCGCATGCGTGTTCTTTTCTTCCTCCTGGAAACCCTTTTCTTTTTCCTCATCGCGGCGGCTTTGTTGCGGGCCTGGATGAATCATCTGCGGGTGCAAATGTCGGCTCAGCCGGGGCGTCTGGTGATCGCTGTGTCCGACTGGCTGGTGCAGCCACTGAGAAGGGTCTTGCCGGCTTCGCTGGCCAAGAGTCGCATCGACTGGGGCAGCTTGCTGGCGGCGCTGCTGCTGGCACAGGCCTACGCCGGTCTGTCACTGCTGCTGCATGCCTGGGCGGGCGCCACGGCCGTCAACACGGTGCCGGTGTTGCTGTTGTTGGCCGGTCGCATGTTGTTGCGTGTGGCCCTGCAGGGGCTGATGATCCTGCTGCTGGTGTACGCCGTGCTGTCGTGGGTGCAACCTCAGTCACCCGTGCTGGGCACACTCGACCGTCTCTGTGCGCCGGTTCTCCGGCCGTTGCGGCGCTGGATTCCGCTGGTCGGCGGTGTCGATCTATCGGTGCTGGTGGCGGTGATCCTGCTGCAGATCGGCCTCATCTTGCTGGGCTGATTGCGCGCGGCAGGCGCGTGCGGGCCAGCGCATCGGCTGTCAGCCGTGCGCCGGTGCCATGCGCCTGGGTGGCGTCCAGCCACTGATCAGCCACCCATCCATGGTGGTGCACCGCGTCGGCAACCGTTGTCAGTGTGTCGTGCTGCGAGGCTGGCTGTTGCCGGGCCAGGGCGGCACCCAGCATGCCCGCCAGAACGTCGCCAGTGCCTGCTGTGGCCAGAGATGCGTTGCCACTGCTGTTGATGCGCGGTGTCATGCCTGGTGCACTGATCACAGTACCAGACCCTTTGAGCACGCAGATCGCGTCGAAGCGTTCGCAGATGGCTTGAGCGGCGGCCAGTCGATTGCCCATGACTGCGGCCGTGTCGGCGCCCAGCAGTCGCGCGGCCTCAAGCGGGTGGGGTGTGAGGACGGTGATGAAATCCTGCTCCCTGCGTGCCCGGACAGCCGCTTGCAGTTCCCCATTGGTTGCGATGGTGTTGAGGGCGTCCGCATCCAGTACCAGTGAACGGGCCTGCTGCACGGTCTGGGGGAGGATGGCTGCGATGGCCTGTCCGCCACCGCAGCCGCAGACCACGCTGGCTTGCGCCAGCATATCGGTGTCGCGAATGGCGCTCCAGAGCCGGACCATCAGCTCGGGACACACAGGGTCCCAGCCCGTGCCAGGCTGTTCGGGGTTGGCCCCCGGCAAGCCCAGGTACACGCGGCCTGCGCCGGCATGCAGGGCGGCACGTGCTGCCAGCACGGCGGCGCCAGTCATGCCGATGCCGTGATCGGCGATGTCCTGCCCGCCCAGTACCAGCACGTCGCCTCGGCTGCCTTTGTGGGTCGCGTGGCTTTGCATGGCGCGCGCGTTGGCGCTGGTGGCATGGAGCCAGGCGCGCGGAGGGGTTTCCGTATTGGGGGCGATGCCCAGGTCGTCCAGCCACACCGTGCCGGCCTGGTCGCGACCGTCTGCCGTGAACAGACCAGGTTTGAGGGTCAGCAGCGACAGCGTGTGGCGCTGGCCCGGCAGCGTTTGCAAGCGTGGACCCATGCAGTGGCGGCCTGTATCGGCTTCCAGGCCGGAGGGCAGGTCCACGCACAGAACGGGCGCGGTGCTGTGTTGCAGGCGTTCCAGGTGTTCCGCAAGCCGGCCTGTCGGAGACCGCAAGTGGCCGATCCCCAGCAGAGCATCGATGGCGATGTCGAAGGCGGCAGGCGGGTCTGTGGTGATGTGGATACCTGCGCTCAAGGCTTGCTGATAGGCCCAGGCGGCGTCCGGCGGGAGCCGGGTCGGGTCTGCGCACAGCGTGACCACCACGCCGGGCTGGCCCTTGCTGGCCCGGAGCATGTGGTGCAGGTGTGTGGCGGCCACCAGTCCGTCACCCCCGTTGTTGCCCGGCCCACAGGCGACCCAGACAGACCGGGCATGCGGGGCCAGGGCGCGTGCCAGACGGGCAACGGCCAGCCCGGCGCGGGCCATCAGGGCGTGCGGTGGTTGTGCTGTTAGCGCCGCCTGTTCGATCGTGCGGGTGGTGGATACGTCAAAGAGCGGTTCGCCGTTAAGTGTGGTGATGCGTCGCATGGTCTTGCCATTCGGTCTGGTGCGTCCATTTCACCATGTCCCGTGCCATGCCGGACATGGGCCGGGGAGGTGCGTGTGGTCGCGGCTCGCCCGCCTGCTATAATCGACAGGCTTTGCACATGATGGATCGCGCTGTTGCGCTTTCCTCGTTGCCAAGTCAATCGCAAACCAGCCCAACCGGGTGTTGCTTTGTTTTCAGGCCGCATGGTGCGGCCATGAAAGCGGCGATCGGGGCTGGATTTAAGACTCAACCTCTGGAAAGAAATCACATGACTGTCTCCATGCGCGAAATGCTGGAAGCTGGTGTCCACTTCGGTCACCAGACCCGCTTCTGGAACCCGAAGATGGCTCCGTTCATCTTTGGTCACCGCAACAAGATCCACATCGTCAACCTCGAAAAGACGTTGCCGATGTTCGAAGAGGCTGCCAAGTTCGTGAAGCAGCTCTCGGCCAATCGTGGCACCATCCTGTTCGTGGGTACCAAGCGTACCTCGCGCGACATCGTCGCCCAGGAAGCCCGCCGTGCTGGCGTGCCGTTTGTCGACCAGCGCTGGCTCGGCGGCATGCTGACCAACTTCAAGACGGTCAAGACCTCCATCAAGCGTCTCAAGGACATGCAGGCCCAGAAAGAAGCCGGTCTGGACAACATGAGCAAGAAAGAGCAGCTCATGTTCGCCCGCGAGATGGAGAAGCTGGAGAAGGACATCGGCGGCATTCAGGACATGACCGCGCTGCCCGATGCCATCTTCGTGATCGACGTCGGCTTCCACAAGATCGCGATCTCCGAAGCCCAGAAGCTGGGCATTCCGCTGGTCGGCGTGGTCGATACCAACCACTCGCCCGTCGGCATCGACTATGTGATCCCCGGCAACGATGACTCCGCCCGCGCCGTGGCTCTGTACGCCCGTGGCATGGCCGATGCCGTCCTCGAAGGCCGTGCCAACGCCGTGAACGATGTCGTCAAGGCTGTGGCCGCCGAAGGCAACGACGAATTCGTCGAAGTCACGGCCTGATCCGCACGGACCTGGCAAAGAGGGGCTCGTGTAGCCCCTTTTTCACACGCGAACCCCTGTAATGATTTGTTTGCGCGCTCTTGGCTGAGCGTGCAATCTTTGGAGAACTGAAAAATGGCAATTACCGCAAGCATGGTCGCCGAACTGCGCGCCAAGACCGACGCCCCCATGATGGAGTGCAAGAAGGCCCTGACCGAGGCCGATGGCGACATGGTCAAGGCCGAAGAGCTGCTGCGCGTGAAGCTGGGCACCAAGGCGGGCAAGGCTGCCAGCCGTGTCACCGCCGAAGGCGTGGTCGCCAGCTTCATCGAGGGCAATACCGGCGCCCTGATCGAAGTGAACTGCGAAACCGACTTCGTGACCAAGAACGACAGCTTCCTGGCCATGGCCAATGCGGCTGCCCGCCTGGCAGCCCAGCACCAGCCGGCCGATGTGGCCGCCCTGGGGGCGCTGCCTTATGAGCAGGACAGCTTCGGCCCCACGCTGGAAGATGTTCGCAAGGGCCTGATCGGCAAGATCGGCGAGAACATGTCTTTCCGTCGCTTCAAGTGCTGGTCCAACGGCGGCTCGCTCGTGAGCTACCTGCACGGTACCCGCATCGGTGTCGTGGTGGAATTTGACGGTGACGCCACCGCTGCCAAGGACGTGGCCATGCACGTGGCCGCCATGAAGCCGGTGTCGCTGACCAGCGCCGACGTGCCTGCCGAGCTGATCGAGCGCGAGCGTTCGGTGGCCGCCGCCAAGGCTGCCGAATCCGGCAAGCCGGCCGACATCGTGGCCAAGATGGTCGACGGTTCGGTGCAGAAGTACCTCAAGGAAGTCTCGCTGTTCGACCAGGTCTTCGTGAAGGCCGCTGACGGCAAGCAGACCGTGGGTGCCTACCTCAAGGCCGCCAACACCACCGCCAAGGCGTTCACCCTGTACGTGGTGGGTGAGGGCATCGAGAAGAAGGTGGACGACTTCGCCGCCGAAGTGGCGGCTCAAGTGGCGGCTGCCAAGGGCGCCTGATACCGGGTGCAGGCTTCCCGCTGACCAACACAACGGGCCGCAAGGCCCGTTGTCACGTGGGCTGCCTGTTTTTTCACCGGCATGTCGCTGGTGCCGGGTGTGCTGCGGTGTCGCCTCGGTACACTTGTTGGTTGTCGAGACGTTGTTTGAAATACGGAAACTGAGCTTATGCCTGCCTACAAACGGATACTGCTGAAACTCTCGGGTGAAGCGCTGATGGGCGACGACGCCTTTGGCATCAACCGCGCCACCATCGAGCGCATGGTGGCGGAGATCGCCGAGGTCACCCGTCTGGGCGTGGAGGTGGCAGTGGTCATTGGTGGCGGCAATATCTTCCGCGGTGTCGCGGGAGGCTCGGTTGGCATGGACCGTGCCACGGCTGATTACATGGGCATGCTCGCCACGGTGATGAACTCGCTGGCGCTGGCCGATGCGCTGAACAAGACCGGCGCGGTGGCGCGTGTGATGTCCGCCATTTCCATCGACCAGGTGGTCGAGCCCTACGTGCGCCCCAAGGCGCTGCAATATCTGGAAGAGGGCAAGGTGGTGATCTTTGCCGCGGGCACTGGAAACCCCTTCTTCACCACCGACACGGCGGCTGCTCTGCGGGGTGCAGAAGTGGGGGCCGAGGTGGTGCTCAAGGCCACCAAGGTCGATGGCGTTTACACCGCCGACCCGAACAAGGATCCCAAGGCCACCCGCTACACAGCGCTGACCTTTGACGAGGCCATGGCCAAAAACCTGCAGGTGATGGACGCGACGGCCTTTGCACTGTGCCGCGACCAGAAGCTGCCCGTGAAGGTGTTCTCCATCTTCAAGCCCGGTGCGCTGCGCAATGTGGTGCTGGGTGGCGATGAGGGCACCCTGGTTCACGTTTGACACGCCGGGTCCTCCCCGGTCACTTCTATTGAGGAAGCTGTATGAGCATTGCTGAAATTCGCCAGACCGCCGAGCACAAGATGAACCAGTCGCTCGAAGCGCTCAAGGGCCACCTCTCCAAGGTGCGCACCGGTCGCCCGAACCCGCAGATCCTGGACACGGTGCACGTGGACTACTACGGCTCGCAGGTGCCGCTGTCGCAGGTGGCCAACCTGACACTGCTCGATGCGCGCACCATTGGCGTGGCCCCATGGGAAAAAGGCATGGGTGCCAAGATCGAAAAAGCCATTCGCGAATCCGATCTGGGCCTGAACCCGCAGAGCCAGGGTGACCTGATTCGGGTGCCCATGCCGCCCATGACCGAAGAGCGTCGCAAGGAGCTGACCAAGGTGGTGCGTGGCGAGGGCGAGCAGTCCAAGATCGCGATCCGCAACCTGCGCCGCGATGCCAACGAACATGTCAAGAAGCTGGTCAAGGATAAGCTGGCCTCGGAGGATGACGAGCGCCGCTCGACCGACGAGATCCAGAAGCTGACCGATCGCATGATCACCGAGGTGGACCGTCTGGTGGCCGCAAAAGAACAGGACATCATGGCGGTCTGAGACCCGCCGCGTCCGATGTCTGCTCTCTCCTCCATTCCGCCCGAACGTCTGCCGCGTCATGTGGCCATCGTCATGGATGGCAACGGGCGTTGGGCTCAGAAGCGTTACCTGCCGCGTGTGGCGGGTCACAAGCAAGGGGTGGACGCCTTGCGCCAGACGGTGCAGGCCTGCATCGATCGCGGCGTCCGGGTGCTCACCGTCTTCGCGTTCTCGTCCGAGAACTGGAACCGCCCGCCGGACGAGGTTTCAGGGTTGATGGAATTGCTCGGCCTGGCGCTCGCGCGCGAGGTCCCCAAGCTGCACGAGCGTGGCGTGCAATTGCACTTTCCAGGAAACCGTGGTGCGCTCTCGCCACGGGTTCAGAAGGCCCTGGCCGAGGCCGAGGCGCTGACTGGGGGTAACCGGAAGCTGGTCCTCAACGTCTGTTTCAACTACGGCGGGCGCTGGGACATTGCCGATGCGGCGCGACGTCTGGCAGCCCAGGGGCGCGAGATCACCGAGCAGTCGCTGGCAGAAACCACGTCCCTGGCGCACGTCGGTGACCCGGACTTGCTGATCCGCACCGGCGGTGAAATGCGGATCAGCAACTTCCTGCTCTGGCAGTGTGCTTACACCGAGCTGCTTTTCACCCCCTGTCTCTGGCCAGATTTTGACGGTGCCGAACTGGACCGCGCCCTGTTGGCATACGCCGGGCGTGAGCGCCGTTTTGGCCAGACCTCCGAACAATTGGCTGCGGCCGCCGGGGCCGCCGATGCTTAAACAAAGAATCATCACCGCGCTGGTGCTGCTGGCGCTGCTGTTGCCCGCGCTGTTTTACCCGACCATTGAGCCCTTCGCCTTGCTGACGCTGTTGCTCATCGTCGCAGGTGGATGGGAATGGGCACGGCTGAACGGCGTGACACCCTGGCCCGCCAGACTGCTGGGGTTGGGCCTGGGGCTGACCTTGGGCGCCTTTTGGCTGACCGGCGGTCTGGCGATGTCTTTGCGTCCGCTGTGGCTGACGATTGGCGTGCTGTGGGTGCCCCTGGCCGTGTGGATGCTGCGCCGGGGTGTGCCCGGCTGGGCTGACTGGCCGGTCTCGCTGCGGCTGTGGCTTGGCCTGGTGCTCATCGCCTGCGCCTGGCTGGCGCTGGTGCAGGCACGTTTGCTGGGTCTGGGGTTCCTGCTGTCGGTGCTGACGCTCGTTTGGATGGCCGACATTGCGGCCTACTTCGGTGGCAAGGCATTTGGTCGTCGCAAACTCGCGCCAAGCATCAGCCCGGGCAAGAGCTGGGAGGGCGTTTTCAGCGGCGCGATCGGCGTGTTGCTGCTGGCGTCTGGGTGGCTCTGGCTCGAAGCTGCAGGGCTGTCCGACGGGCCCACCCTGTTCACCCTGTTGTGGGCGCTCGGCCCGATGCTGGCGGTGCCAGCGGTGGTCTTCCTCACGGGCATGAGCGTCGTGGGTGACCTGGTCGAGTCGCTCGTCAAACGCAGCGCTGGCATGAAGGATTCCAGCCAGTTGCTGCCCGGTCATGGCGGTGTGCTGGACCGTGTCGATGCCCTGTTGCCGGTGCTGCCGCTGGCCATGCTGTTTGCCACTCTCTGATCCATGAGCGATTCACGACAATCCGTCACCGTGCTGGGCTCCACCGGCTCCACCGGGACCAGCACCCTGGATGTCATGGCGCGTCACCCCGAGCGCTACCGCGTGTTCGCGCTCACCGCGGCCACCCAGGTCGAAGCACTGCTGGCCCAGTGCAAGGTCTTTGCGCCGCGGTACGCCGTGATGGCCAGCGAGCCCCATGCGCGTGAGCTGGCCGATCGGGTGAAGGCGCTCGGTCTGCCTGTCCAGGTGCTCGCCGGTGAGCGGGCGCTGTGCGAGGTCAGTTCCGACCCCGCCGTGGATGCCGTGATGGCGGCCATCGTCGGTGCGGCCGGCCTGGCGCCGAGCCTGGCGGCTGCGCGTGCGGGTAAAAAGCTGCTGCTGGCAAACAAAGAGGCGTTGGTGGTCGGTGGTGAGCTGTTCATGCAAGCTGTGCAGGCGGGTGGGGCGACCCTTTTGCCCATCGACAGCGAGCACTCGGCGGTGTTCCAGTCGCTCCCCGAGGATCCAGCCACCTGGGAGCGCCGCGTGCGCAAGATCGTGCTCACCGCCTCGGGGGGGCCGTTCCGTACCCGTGATCCGGCCACGTTGTCCGAGGTGACGCCCCAGCAGGCTTGCGCCCACCCCAACTGGGTCATGGGGCGCAAGATTTCGGTGGATTCGGCGACCATGATGAACAAGGCGCTGGAGGTCATTGAGGCCCGCTACCTGTTCGGGCTACCGCCCGATCGCATTGAGGTGGTGATCCATCCACAAAGCGTCATCCATTCGCTGGTGGAGTACAACGACCGGTCAATGGTGGCGCAGCTGGGCACACCCGACATGCGCGTGCCCATTGCCTATGGCCTGTCATGGCCCGAACGCATCGATTCCGGCGCGGCCGGGCTGGACTTCTCCACGCTGGGGGGCCTGACATTCGAGGCGCCTGACCACCGCCGCTTTCCGGGGCTGCGCCTGGCCTGGGACGCGCTGGCGGGGCCGACCGGCACCACCGCCGTGCTCAACGCGGCCAATGAAGTGGCGGTGGCAGCCTTCCTGGAGGGGCGGCTGCGTTTTGACCACATCCACGCCGTCAACGATGCAACTTTGTCCGCGCTCAGGCCCTCCAAGCCAAGTGGTGTGGACGATTTGCTGGCGATCGATGCCCTGGCCCGGGCTCGGGCAGCCGAAGCGGTTGAACGCATGCGCGTCTGACCGATTGGCTGTATCCAGCCCGTTGCCGGCCAAGCGCGCGAGGCCTTTTGTTTTGAAATGCTCGTTGAGATGACAACACTGATCGCCTTTGTGCTGGCCCTGGGGCTGTTGGTCGCCGTGCACGAGTACGGCCATTACCGCATGGCGCGGGCCTGTGGTGTGAAGGTGCTGCGCTTTTCGGTGGGGTTTGGAAAACCGCTGCTGCGCTGGCGGCGTCCGGGCAACGACACCGAATTCGTGATTGCGGCGCTGCCACTGGGCGGCTACGTACGCATGCTCGACGAGCGGGAAGGGCCGGTGGATGCCGCCGAGCGGCATCTGGCCTTCAACACCCGGCCCCTGCGTTCGCGAGCGCTCGTGGTGGCAGCGGGCCCTGCCGCCAATTTGCTGCTGGCGGTGGTCCTCTACAGCCTGGTCAACTGGACGGGTGTCGAGGAGCCGCAAGCGGTCATTGGCAGTCCGGTCGCGGGCTCGGTCGCGCAACGCGCTGGATTGCAGGGCGGCGAAAGCGTTCACCAGGTCGCGGTGGCGGGGGGCACGCCCACCGACATGCGCTCGTTCGAAGACCTGCGCTGGCGCCTCACGCAGGCAGCCCTGGACCAGCAGGACCTCACCCTCTGGGTGTCACGGCAACAGGACGATACGCCGCAGCCTGTCACATTAGTCCTGAGCGGTCTGGACGTGAAAGAGGCCGACGCGAGCCTGTTTCAGCGCATCGGCATCGCCGCACCGTGGACCGCACCCGTGGTGGCCAACGTCATGCCGGACGGTGCCGCGGCGGCGGCCGGGCTGCAGGCCGGTGATCTGGTGCGCCGCCTGGATGGTGCCGCGGTGGCCGACGGCCAGAGCCTGCGCATGGCCATTCGCAGCGCCGTGGGGCCGCAGGGGCAGCCGCAAAGCCAGACCTGGCAGATCGAGCGCGAAGGCCGCCTGATCGATGTGCAGGTACAGCCGCGGCCGGAACGACAGGGCGACGCCTGGGTGGGGCGGGTCGGCGCCTACATCGGCAGTCCACCAGCCATGACCACGGTGCGCCTGGGGATCCTTGATGGGGTGGTGCAGGGTGTGGTGCGTACCTGGGAGGTGTCGTGGCTGTCACTCAAGATGATGGGGCGCATGGTGATCGGCGAAGCCTCGGTCAAGAACCTCAGCGGCCCCTTGACCATTGCCGACTACGCAGGCAAATCGGCCAGCCTCGGTATCACCTCTTACGTGCTGTTTCTTGCGCTGATCAGTGTCAGTCTGGGCGTGCTCAACCTGCTGCCGCTGCCCGTTTTGGACGGGGGACACCTGATGTATTATCTTTGGGAAGGTGTGACCGGGCGCCCCGTGCCGGAGGTCTGGCTGGAGCGCCTGCAACGCGGCGGTGTCGCGATCCTGATGGCACTCATGGCCGTTGCCCTGTTCAACGATGTGGCCCGCTTGGCTGGCTGAACCTTCTCCCCTTCTCATGAAACAAAAACCCGGAGGTCTGCGCGGCCTGTCGCTGAGCGTGGTCGCTGCATCCCTGTTGTCTGCCCTGCCGGCCTGGGCGGTTCAACCATTCCAGCTGCGCGATATCCGCGTCGAAGGCCTGCAGCGCGTCGAACCCGGAACGGTGTTTGCCTCGCTGCCGTTCCGTATTGGAGACCAGTACAACGACGACAAGGGCTCCAGCGCCATCCGTTCGCTGTTTGGCCTGGGGCTGTTCACCGATGTGCGCCTGCAGATCAATGGTGATGTGCTGATCGTCATCGTTGAAGAGCGCCCCACGGTGGCCGATGTGAGCTTCTCCGGGATCAAGGAGTTTGACAGCGAGGTACTGAAAAAGGCGCTGCGCGATGTCGGGCTGGCCGAAGGCCGCCCCTTTGACAAGGCACTCGCCGACCGCGCCGAGCAGGAGCTCAAGCGCCAGTACATCAACAAGAGCATGTACGCGGCCCAGGTGGTCACCACCGTCACGCCGGGCGAGCGCAACCGCGTGAACCTGAACTTCAGCGTGGTTGAGGGTGATGTGGCCAAGATCAAGGACATCCGGATCGTCGGTAACCAGGCCTTTTCCGAATCGACCTTGCGCAACCTGTTCGATCTGGACACCGGCGGCTGGATGAGCTGGTATACCAAGAGCGACCGTTACTCGCGCGCCAAACTCAACGCGGATCTGGAAACCCTTCGCTCGTACTACCTCACGAGGGGTTTTCTGGAGTTCCGCATCGAGTCGACCCAGGTTGCCATCGCGCCCGACAAGGACGACATGAGCATCACCATCAACATCAGCGAAGGCCAGCGCTACGTCGTCTCGCGGGTGGAGTTGCAGGGGGATTTCCTGGGCAAGGAGGCGGAGTTCAAGTCGCTTGTCACGCTCAAGGCGGGCGAGCCCTACAACGTCGAAGACGTGAACACCACCGTCAAGGCCTTCAACGACTACTTTGGTGCCTTCGGTTATGCCTTCGCCCAGGTCGAGGCCGTGCCGGAGATCGATCGCGTCAACAACCGCGTGGCGTTCGTCTTGCGTGCCCAGCCCTCGCGCCGGGTGTATGTGCGACGCATCAATGTCGAGGGTAACAACCGCACCCGCGACGAAGTCATCCGCCGTGAATTCCGCCAGTTCGAGGCCGCCTGGTACGACAGCGACCGCATCAAACTCTCGCGCGATCGCGTCGATCGCCTTGGTTTTTTCACCGAGGTGTCGGTGGATACCCAGCAGGTGCCAGGTTCACCCGATCAGGTGGACCTGACGATTTCGGTGGCCGAGAAGCCCACCGGAAACCTCTCGCTGGGGGCAGGCTACGCCCAGGCCGAAGGCCTGTCTTTCGTGGTGGGTATCAAGCAGGAAAACGTCTTCGGCAGCGGCAACTACCTGGGTCTGGATGTCAACACCAGTGACTTCAACCGCCAGTTTGTGCTCAGCACCACCAACCCGTACTTCACGGCCGACGGTGTCTCGCGCACTTTCGACCTTTACCACAAGACCAGCAGCCCTTACAGCGAACAGGGCGGCGATTACGAGCTGCAAACCACCGGTACCTCGGTCCGTTTCGGTGTGCCTTTCACCGAGCAGGACACGGTGTTCTTCGGCCTTGGCGCTGAGCAGACGCGTATTGTCAAAGGTTCCGACATGCCGGAAGTCTATGACCAGTACATCAAAGACTTTGGTGAGCGAAGTGTGTCGGTGCCCCTGACGGTGGGCTGGTCGCGCGATGACCGCGACAGTGCCTTGGTGCCCAGTCGCGGTCGCCTGCAGCGCTTCAACACCGAGCTGGGCATTGCCGGTGATACCCGCTACCTCAAGACCAGTTACCAGTTCCAGCAGTACATCCCCATCACCAAGCAATACACCTTCGCCTTCAACGGCGAAGTGGGTCTGGGGAAGGGCATGGGCGGTCGTCCGTACCCGGTGTTCAAGAATTTTTACGGTGGTGGTCTGGGTTCGGTGCGCGGCTTCGAGCAGGGTACGCTGGGCGGGACGTCCAAGATTGTCGATGCGACGGTAGCCACCGATCCGGTGAACATTGGTGGCACCAAAAACCTGGTGCTCAATGCCGAAGTCAGCACGCCGTTTCCGGGTGCCGGTAACGACCGCACCTTGCGCATGTTCGGCTTCATGGACGTCGGCAACGTGTGGACCGCCGACCAGAAATTCGGCTCCGACCTGCGTGCTTCCGTCGGCGTTGGCCTGAGCTGGATCTCGCCGATCGGCCCGTTGCGATTTGCCTGGGCGAACCCCGTGCGCAAACAGGCTGACGATAAAATCCAGAAATTCCAGTTTCAGATCGGGACCTCGTTTTGATGAAGCCTTTTTTCAGCCGTTTCACGCGCCTGCTGGCCGTCGGCTCGGCCGCCAGCCTGCTGGCCTTTGGCGCTGTGGCGCAAGACTTCCGCATCGGCTTCGTGAACACCGATCGTGTCTTTCGCGAAGCCAATCTCGCGAAAGCCGCTCAGGTCAAGCTGGAGCAGGAGTTCTCCAAGCGTGAGAAAGAACTGCAGGGCATGGGCGCTCAGCTCAAGACGGCTTCCGAGCGTTTTGAGCGTGAGGCGCCCACGCTGCCCGAGAGCCAGCGCGTGGCACGGCAGCGTCAGCTGGTCGAGCAGGATCGCGACTTCCAGCGCAAGCAGCGCGAGTTTCAGGAAGACCTGAATCTGCGCAAGAACGAGGAGCTTCAGCAGGTGCTCGAACGTGCGAACCGCATCATCAAGCAGGTGGCGGAAGCCGAAAAGTACGACCTGATCATCCAGGAAGCCGTTTATATCCACCCCAAGCACGACATCACCGACAAGGTGCTCAACGGCTTGAACAACGCCCGATAAGGCCTGGAGTCTTGCGTGTCCCTCACCCTGGGCTCCATCGTCGAAGCCCTTGGTGGCACGCTGGTTGGCGATCGCGCCACCCGTATCGAGCGGCTGGCGCCGCTGGCCACCGCCGGGTTGACCGATTTGGCGTTTCTTTCACAGGCACGTTACGCCGGGCAGTTGCAGTCCACGCAGGCCGCGGCGGTCATCGTGACACCGGCGCTGCAGCCGCAAGCCCAGCAGCGCGGTGCCTGCATCGTCACCGACGACCCTTATCTGTATTTCGCCCGCCTCACGCAATGGTGGCGCCAGCAGCACGAGTGCGCCCGCGTGCCGTGCGTCGATCCGCTGGCGAGCGTGCACCCGCAGGCGCAGGTCGCGCCGGATGCCGACATCGGCCCGTTTGCCGTGATCGCTGCCGGTGCAACCATCGGGCCGGGCGCCCGCATTGGCGCCCATGCCGTGGTCGGAGAGGGGGCGTACATCGGCGCTGGCACGCGGCTGTATCCGCGTGTCACCGTGGGCGATCGCTGCACCATCGGTGAACGCTGCATCCTGCACCCCGGCGTCGTGATCGGCGCCGACGGTTTCGGTTTCGCGCCGCACCAGGGGCAATGGATCAAGATCGAGCAGTTGGGGGCGGTGCGTATCGGCAACGATGTGGAAATCGGCGCCAACACCTGCATCGACCGCGGCGCCCTGGACGACACGGTGATCGAAGAGGGGGTCAAGCTCGACAACCTGATCCAGATCGGCCACAACGTGCGTGTAGGGGCTCATACCGCGATGGCGGGCAACGCTGGCGTGGCCGGCAGTGCCACCATTGGCGCGCATTGCACCGTCGGTGGTGGCGCCATCGTGCTGGGACACCTGAGCCTTGCCGACCGGGTGCATGTTTCGGCAGCCTCGGTGGTCACGCGCTCGATCCGCGAGCCGGGTCAGTACACCGGCATGTTTCCCATCGACGACAATGCCAGCTGGGAAAAGAACGCCGCCTCCCTAAAGCAACTCAACCGCCTGCGCGAGCGCCTCAAGGCCGTCGAGCAGGCCCTCGAACAAGCCCTACAGAAGAAGACCGAGCCATGATGGACATCCACCAGATTCTCAAGCAGCTGCCGCACCGCTACCCCATTTTGCTGGTCGATCGTGTGCTCGAGATCGAGAAGGGCAAGCGGATCAAGGCGCTCAAGAATGTGTCGGTCAACGAGCCGCAGTTCACCGGGCACTTCCCGCACCGCCCGGTGTTTCCGGGTGTGTTCCAGCTTGAGGCCATGGCACAGGCTGCAGCGCTGCTGGCCTTTGACACCCTGGGCACCACCCCCGATGACAAGACGGTGTACTACTTCGCCGGCATCGACGGGGCGCGTTTCAAGCGCCCGGTGGAGCCGGGTGATCAGCTGATCATGGACGTGTCGCTCGACCGCATGAAAGCCGGGATTTTCAAGTTCAAGGCGGTGGCCACGGTCGCTGGTGATGTGGTCTGCGAGGCCGAGCTGATGTGCACCATGCGCACCATCGCCTGAGCGACGGACCCTGGGCATGAGCAACATCCATCCCACCGCGCTGGTGGATCCGGCGGCCGAACTCGACAGCTCGGTCAGCGTTGGCCCGTACACCGTGATCGGGCCGCATGTCAGGATCGGTGCCGGCACCACAGTCGGGCCGCATTGCGTGATCGAAGGTCACACTACCATCGGCTGCGACAACCGCATTTTCCAGTTCAACTCGCTCGGCGCGATTCCGCAAGACAAGAAGTACGCGGGCGAGCCGTGCGAACTCATCATCGGCGACCGCAACACCATCCGCGAATTCTGCACCTTCAATATCGGCTCGCCCGGCGATCTGGGCAAGACCGTGGTGGGTGACGACAACTGGATCATGGCGTATGTGCACCTGGCACACGACTGCGTGGTGGGCAACAAGGTCATCTTTGCCAACAACTCGCAGCTGGCGGGTCATGTGGTCGTGGGTGACTGGGTCATCCTGGGTGGCTTCACCGTGGTGCACCAGTTCGTGCGCATCGGCGATCACGCCATGACCGCGATGTGCTCGCTGTTGTTTGCCGACCTGCCGCCCTTCGTCATGTGTCAGGGGCAGCCGGCGGCAGCGCGCTCGATGAATTTCGAGGGCTTGCGCCGGCGCGGGTTTTCGCCCGAGCGCATCTCGGCGGTCAAGGCGATGCACAAAGCCCTCTACCGCGACCAACTGACGCTGGAGCAAGCCTGCGGGCGCATCGGCACGCTTGTTGAGAAGACACCCGAGTCTGGCCCCGACGTGGCGCTCATACTCGACTTCCTGCGCGGCGCCTCGCCCCAGCGCGGCATCGTTCGCTGATCCCCATGACACAGCCCAGGCGTTTTGCGCTGGTTGCCGGCGAGACGTCTGGCGACCTGCTGGCCGGTCTGCTGCTGCAGGGCTTGCGACAACGCTGGCCCCAGGTGCGTACCGCCGGCATCGGTGGTCCGCGCATGGCCGAACAGGGCTTTGACGCCTGGTGGCCCAGCGACAAGCTCGCGGTTCGCGGCTACATTGAGGTGCTGCGCCACTACCGGGAGATTGTTGGTATCCGCGATCAGCTGCGCCAGCGGCTGCTCTCCGATGATCGTCCCGAGCTGTTCGTGGGCGTGGATGCACCCGACTTCAACCTCGATCTCGAAGCAGCGCTCAAAGCGGAGGGTGTGCGCACCGTGCATTTCGTCTGCCCGTCCATCTGGGCCTGGCGGCCCGAGCGGGTGGAGAAGATCCGCCGCAGTGTCGACCACGTGCTGTGCATCTTTCCGTTCGAGCCCGAACTGCTTGCCCGCCATGGTGTTGCGTCCACCTACGTGGGGCATCCGCTGGCCAATGTCATCCCGCTCGAACCCGACCGTGGCGCCGCACGGCACAAGCTGGGTCTGCGCGACAGCGACACGGTAGTCGCCATCCTCCCCGGTAGCCGAGCGTCCGAGGTGCAGTATCTCGCCCAGCGCTTCTTCGACGCTGCCGCACTTATGCATCAAGCCCGCCCCGGGCTGCGTTTCGTCGTGCCGGCTGTGCCGGCCTTGCGCGAGCGCCTGGCGGCTCTGGCGTCGGCCAGCGGGCTGGGCGATGCGCTGTTGCTGCTCGACGGCCAGTCGCATGCGGCGCTCACGGCCTGCGATGTGACGCTGATCGCCAGCGGCACCGCCACGCTAGAAGCCGCGCTGTTCAAGCGTCCCATGGTCATCGCCTACAACATGAACTGGCTGTCGTGGCAGATCATGCGGCGCAAACAGCTGCAGCCCTGGGTGGGGCTGCCCAACATCCTCTGCGGCGAGTTCGTGGTGCCCGAGCTGTTGCAGGAGGCCGCCACACCCGCTGCTCTGGCACGCGAGACGCTGGCCTGGCTCGATGCGCCCGAGCGCTGTGCACAACTGCAACAGCGTTTCGCCGACCTGCACCTCCTGCTGCGCCGCGACACCGCGCAACTGGCCACCGATGCGATCGAAAAAGTTCTTGCAGGCTGAGCAGGCCGCCTTCAGCTGGGATGTTCCCGGGCTGATCGCCGGTGTGGACGAGGCCGGCCGCGGGCCGCTGGCCGGGCCGGTGGTGGCTGCCGCGGTGATCCTGGATGATCTCAAACCGATCAAGGGTCTGGCCGACTCCAAGCAGCTCACCGCCAAGCGCCGCGAAAAGCTCTACGACGAGATCCGCGCCAAAGCGCTGTGCTGCAGTATCGCGCAGGCCTCGGTGGAAGAGATCGACCGGCTGAACATTCTGAATGCCACCATGCTCGCCATGCAGCGCGCCGTGGCCGGCCTGCGCCTGAAGCCGGTCAAGGTGCTGGTGGACGGCAACCGCCTGCCGCCGCTGGACGTGCTGGCCGAGGCCATTGTCTCGGGCGATGCGCTGGTACCGGCGATCTCGGCTGCGTCCATTCTGGCCAAGGTCACGCGCGATCGCCTGCTCGACGAACTCGATTTGCGTCACCCGGCCTATGGTTTTGCGAAACACAAGGGCTACGGGACGGCTCAGCACCTGCAGGCGCTGATGGCGCACGGACCGCTGCCCGAGCACCGCCGCAGCTTTGCCCCGGTGGCCCGCTCTGCTGCCGCTTCACAAGAACGGTCATGACCGCACCCAGCCATATCACTTCGCGCGACAACCCCTTGCTCAAGCGCCTGCGCCTGCTGGCGCACGACAGCACAGCCTACCGCAAGCAGGGCCAGGTCTGGCTCGAGGGCGACCACCTCTGCCGCGCCCTGCTGACGCGCGGCCACCGACCGGCGACGGCGGTGTTCACCGAGTCGTACTGGCCGCAGGCGCCACAGGCGCTGCGCGAGGCCACTCAGCACATCGTCACCGTGCCCGATGCGCTGATGGCCGGCATCAGCGGACTGGAGTCACCGGCCGGCGTCGGCTTCGTGTGGGACCTGCAGGTCACACCCGGTCTGCAGGCCGGGCAGGGCGCCGTGGTGCTCGATCGCCTGCAGGACGCCGGCAACGTCGGGTCCATCCTGCGCAGCGCAGCGGCCATGGGCTTTGCCCAGGTGCTGGCCCTCAAGGGCACGGCCGCCCTGTGGTCGCCCAAGGTGCTGCGCGCGGGCATGGGGGCGCACTTTGCCCTGCATCTGGCTGAGGGGCTGTCGGCCCAGGACCTGGCAGCGCTGGACGTCCCGCTGCTGGTGACCAGCTCGCACCGTGGCGAATTCCTTCACGAGGCGCGTCTGCCCTGGCCCTGCGCGTGGGTGATGGGTCATGAAGGGCAGGGTGTGTCGCCCGCTCTGGAGGCCCTGGCCCACGCCGCGGTCCGCATCGTGCAGCCTGGCGGCGAGGAGTCGCTCAATGTGGCCGCAGCGACCGCCATTTGCCTGCACGCCAGCGCGGCAGCCAGAGCCTAGCGGCTATAATTCCGGGGTTTACCCGCAATCGACGCAAGCCACTGCGTCCGCCCCGGCGTCCTGCCCAGGTTCCCCGTCCCTCACCCCCCTAGCCGCGCCCCTGGTGCGGCCCTTCGGGAGCGGGCGAGAATCGCCTCGCAGCGTCTTCTGGCGGGTGGTGGTTGCGTACCAAAAACCTCTGGAGAAAACCGTGCTTCCCGTCCATCCGAAAGCCCTTCTCGCGCTCGCCGACGGCACGGTCTTTACTGGCATTTCCATCGGTGCCACCGGTCAGACCACGGGTGAGGTGGTGTTCAACACCTCGCTCACCGGCTACCAGGAAATCCTCACCGATCCGAGCTACTGCCAGCAAATCGTCACGCTGACCTACCCGCATATCGGCAACACCGGTGTGAACGGGGAAGACGTGGAGGCCTCGCGCATCCATGCTGCCGGCCTGATCATCAAAGACCTGCCCCTGCTTGCGTCAAACTTCCGCAGCACCGAAACCCTGTCGCAATACCTGCAGCGCGAAGGCACGGTGGCGATTGCCGAACTGGACACCCGCGCGCTGACACGCCGCTTGCGTACGCATGGCGCGCAGAACGGCTGCATCCTGGCGCTGTCGGCCGGCGAGGCCATCACCGACGCGCACCGCGCGCAGGCAGTGGCTGCCGCCCAGGCGGCACCGAACATGGCCGGACAGGATCTGGCCCAAGTGGTGAGCGTGGACCAGCCCTATGCCTGGACGCAGACCGAGTGGAAGCTCGGCTCGGGCTACGGCGAGCAGACAGCGCCGAAGTTCCATGTGGTGGCCTACGACTTCGGTGTCAAGCGCAACATCCTGCGCATGCTGGCCGAGCGTGGCTGCAAGGTGACGGTGGTGCCGGCCAAGACGCCGGCGGCCGAGGTCTTCAAGCTGCAGCCCGACGGCGTGTTCCTGTCCAACGGCCCGGGTGATCCGCAGCCTTGCGACTACGCGATCGCGGCCGCGCGCGAGATCATCGACAGCGGTGTGCCGACCTTCGGCATCTGCCTGGGACACCAGATCATGGCGCTGGCCAGCGGCGCCAAGACCTTCAAGATGAAGTTCGGCCATCACGGCGCCAACCACCCGGTCAAGGACCTGGACAGCGGCCGCGTGAGCATCACCAGCCAGAACCACGGCTTCGCTGTGGATGAGAAAACCCTGCCGGCCAATCTGCGCGCCACGCACGTGAGCCTGTTCGACGGCACCTTGCAAGGCCTGGCCCGTACCGACAAGCCGGCCTTCTGCTTCCAGGGCCACCCCGAAGCCTCGCCCGGCCCGCACGACATCGGTTACCTGTTCGACCGCTTCACCGGTCTGATGGAACAAGCCAGGGCCTGAGGTCATGAAGCTCTTCAGTTTCCCGGTCTTCGCCATCGAGAAGGCGATTGCCAAGCGCATGCTGACGCTGGCGTCGCCCCACAAGGAATGGTTTGCGCAGCGCTGGGCGCAAAAGCCCTACCGCAAGGCCTTCGTCGAGGTCAAGACGATGCCGCTGGTGACGCTGCTGGCCAAGGGCAAGACCTGGGACGACGAGACCTTCAACGCCGAACTGGCCGCATGGGACGCGCTGTTCTACCCGGCCGAGTTCGAGGTGCTGCGTCCCATCATAGAGGGCGACGGCCTGCTGCAGCTGATGCAGAAAAACGTGCCCGCCGAGCGCGTGCAGGCTTTGCTGAACAAACTGGAAACCCAGCGCCAGGGCTGAAGCCCCCTGGCGCGACGACACACACCGAGAACCATGCCCAAAAGAACAGACATCCAGACCGTCCTCATCATCGGCGCGGGCCCCATCATCATCGGCCAGGCCTGTGAGTTCGACTACTCGGGCGTGCAGGCCTGCAAGGCCCTGCGCGAAGAAGGCTACAAGGTGGTGCTGATCAACAGCAACCCGGCCACCATCATGACCGACCCGGCCACTGCCGATGTCACCTACATCGAGCCCATCACCTGGCAGACGGTCGAGAAGATCATCGCCAAGGAGCGGCTGCAGTGCCCCGGCGGCTTTGCCATCCTGCCCACCATGGGTGGCCAGACGGCGCTCAACTGCGCGCTGGACCTGTGGCGCCATGGCGTGCTGGCCAAGTACGGTGTGGAACTGATCGGCGCGACGCCCGAAGCCAGCGACAAGGCCGAAGACCGACTGAAGTTCAAGGACGCCATGACCAAGATCGGTCTGGGCTCCGCGCGCTCGGGCATCGCCCACAGCATGGAAGAGGCCTGGGCGGTACAGAAGATGACCGGTTTCCCGACCGTGATCCGCCCCAGCTTCACGCTGGGCGGCACCGGCGGCGGGATCGCCTACAACCCGGAAGAGTTCGAGACCATCTGCAAGCGCGGCCTGGAGGCTTCGCCGACCAACGAGCTGCTGATCGAAGAGTCGCTGCTCGGCTGGAAAGAGTACGAGATGGAGGTGGTGCGCGACAAGGCGGACAACTGCATCATCGTCTGCTCGATCGAGAACCTGGACCCGATGGGCGTGCACACCGGTGACTCGATCACCGTGGCCCCGGCCCAGACGCTGACCGACAAGGAATACCAGATCCTGCGCAACGCCTCGCTGGCCGTGCTGCGCGAGATTGGTGTGGACACCGGTGGCTCCAACGTGCAGTTCTCGATCAACCCGGCCGACGGCCGCATGGTCGTCATCGAGATGAACCCGCGCGTCTCGCGCTCGTCGGCCCTGGCCTCCAAGGCCACGGGTTTCCCGATCGCCAAGGTCGCGGCCAAGCTGGCCGTGGGCTACACGCTGGACGAGTTGCGCAACGAGATCACCGGTGGTGCCACGCCGGCCTCGTTCGAGCCCTCGATCGACTACGTCGTCACCAAGATCCCGCGTTTCGCCTTCGAGAAGTTTCCGACCGCCGACAGCCGCCTGACCACGCAGATGAAGAGCGTGGGCGAGGTGATGGCCATGGGCCGCACCTTCCAGGAGAGCTTCCAGAAAGCCCTGCGCGGTCTGGAAGTCGGCGTGGACGGCATGAACGAAAAGACCCAGGACCGCGAGACCCTGGAGCGCGAGCTGGGCGAACCCGGCCCCGAGCGCATCTGGTACGTGGGCGACGCCTTCGCGGCCGGCTGGTCGCTCGACGAGGTGCACCAGTTCACCAAGATCGACAAGTGGTTCCTGATCCAGATCGAAGAGATCATCAAGCTCGAAATGGCCATGGACCAGCTGGTCGCCGAGAAGGGCGACCAGGCATTGACCAGCCTGGACGCTGACACGCTGCGCGGCTTGAAGAAGAAGGGCTTCTCCGACCGCCGCCTGGCCAAGCTGCTGGCCACCACCGACACCGCCGTGCGCGAACGCCGCAAGGCACTGAACGTGCGCCCGGTCTACAAGCGCGTGGACACCTGTGCCGCCGAGTTCGCCACCGACACCGCCTATCTGTACTCCACCTACGAAGGCCATGGCGACGGCGAGTGCGAGGCCGAGCCGACCGACAAGAGGAAGATCATGGTGCTCGGCGGCGGCCCCAACCGCATCGGTCAGGGCATCGAGTTCGACTATTGCTGCGTGCACGCCGCGCTGGCGATGCGCGAGGACGGGTACGAGACCATCATGGTCAACTGCAACCCGGAAACCGTGTCCACCGACTACGACACCAGCGACCGCCTGTACTTCGAGCCGCTGACGCTGGAGGACGTGCTGGAGATCGTCGACAAGGAGAAGCCGGTCGGCGTGATCGTGCAGTACGGCGGCCAGACCCCGCTCAAGCTTGCGCTGGGCCTGGAGGCCAATGGCGTGCCCATCATCGGCACCACGCCCGACATGATCGACGCGGCGGAAGACCGCGAGCGCTTCCAGAAGCTGCTGCACGACCTGGGCCTGCGCCAGCCGCCCAACGCCACCGCCCGCACCGAAACCGAGGCGCTGGAGAAGGCCGCCGCCCTGGGCTACCCGCTGGTGGTGCGCCCCAGCTACGTGCTGGGCGGCCGCGCGATGGAGATCGTGCACGAGCAACGCGACCTGGAGCGCTACATGCGCGAAGCGGTCAAGGTGAGCAACGACTCGCCGGTGCTGCTGGACCGCTTCCTGAACGACGCCATCGAGTGCGACGTGGACGCGGTGCGCGATGCTTCGGGCCGCGTCTTCATTGGCGGCGTGATGGAACACATCGAACAGGCCGGCGTGCACTCGGGCGACTCGGCCTGCTCGCTGCCGCCGTACTACCTGTCCAAGGCCACCATCGACGAGCTCAAGCGCCAGACCGCGGCCATGGCCCAGGGCTTGAACGTGGTGGGTCTGATGAACGTGCAGTTCGCGATCCAGGAGAAGGAAGAGAACGGCGTCAAGACCGACGTGATCTTCGTGCTGGAAGTGAACCCGCGCGCCTCGCGCACCGTGCCTTTCGTGTCCAAGGCCACCGGCATCCAGCTGGCCAAGGTGGCGGCGCGCTGCATGGCCAGCCAGACGCTGGACCAGCAGGGCATCGGCGCCGAGGTCACGCCGCCGTACTTCAGCGTCAAGGAAGCCGTGTTCCCGTTCGTGAAGTTCCCGGGCGTGGACACCATCCTCGGCCCTGAGATGAAGTCCACCGGCGAGGTCATGGGCGTGGGCAAGACCTTCGGCGAAGCCTTCGTCAAAAGCCAGCTGGGCGCCGGCACCAAGCTGCCGAAATCGGGCAAGGTGTTCCTCACGGTGAAGAACGGCGACAAGCCGCGCGCGGTCGAGGTCGCGCGCCAGTTGGTGGCGCTGGGCTTCGAACTGGTCGCCACGCGGGGCACCGCTGCGGCCATTGCCGAGGCCGGTGTGCCGGTGCAGATCGTCAACAAGGTGACCGAAGGCCGTCCGCACATCGTGGACATGCTCAAGAACAACGACATCGCCCTGGTGATCAACACCGTCGAAGAGCGCCGCAACGCCATCGCCGATTCGCGGGCCATCCGCACGTCGGCCCTGCTCGCGCGGGTCACCACTTTCACCACCATTGCTGGCGCGGAAGCGGCTGTCGAAGGCATGAAGTTCATGAACAGCCTGGGTGTGATTTCGGTGCAGGAGATGCACGCACAGCTGAGCGCGGCCTGATCGTTCCGACCCGGGTCAACACCCGGGTCCGGGACGCCAGGACCGGGGCATAATCGGGTCCAGTTTCACCGCCGACCGGCAACGCTCGGCGGTTTCCTTTTGTCACGGGCAGAAAACACTTCGCACTGCCCGGTGCGTTACCTGGAGTACTCCAACATGGCCACTTTCCCTATCACCAAGCGCGGCGCTGAAATGCTCAAGGCCGAGCTGCACAAGCTCAAGACGGTGGAGCGGCCAGCGGTCATCAATGCCATTGCCGAAGCCCGTGCCCAGGGCGATCTGAGCGAGAACGCCGATTACGACGCTGCCAAAGAACGTCAGGGTTTCATCGAAGGTCGCATCGCCGAAGTGGAGGGCAAGCTCTCGGCCGCCCAGGTGATCGACCCGGCCTCGGTGGACGCTGGCGGCCGCGTGGTGTTCGGCGCCACGGTGGATCTGGAAGACGAGGACTCCGGCGTACAGGTCACGTACCAGATCGTGGGCGAGGACGAGGCCGACCTGAAGAAGGGCCTGATCAACATCAGCAGCCCGATTGCGCGCGCGCTGATCGGCAAGGAAGAGGGCGACGTGGCCGAGGTCCAGGCACCGGGCGGCGTGCGCCGCTACGAAGTGGTGGGCGTGCGCTACGAGTGAGCGCCGTCATGCAGCGGCTGGCGGTGTTGCTCGCAGCCCTCTGGTGGGGCGGTATATCGGCTCTGAGCTTTGTGGCGGTGCCCACGCTCTTTGCCAAGCTGGGCGCGCCGATGGCCGGGCCGGTGGCGGCCCACCTGTTTTCGCTGCAGAGCTGGGCGGGGCTGGGGATTGGTCTGGCCTTGCTGCTGGTGCTGCGCCGTGCGCGGGCCGATGCGCAGTTTCCGGTGGCCGGCGAGACAGTCCAACCTGAGCGTCTGGAGCAGATGCAGCGCGTGCTGGGCACCATGGGTTTCGTGCTGGCTGCCATGCTGCTGGCGCTGGTGCAGGAGTTCGGCGTGGCGCAGAAGATCATCACGGCCCGCGCCACGGGCGGCGACCTGCGCCTGTGGCATGGACTGGGCACGTTGATGGTGCTGGGACAGTGGCTGTGCGCTGGGGTGGTGTTGTGGCGGATGTCGGTGCTCCGGCCAGCCGTGCAGTGAATGGCTGCGGTTCAAGCAACCGCAGCATTGTGTGAGTGGATGATTGGGGAGGACAGAACATGAACAGATGGGGATGGTTGACACGGATTGTGGTGGGGCTGGTGGCGTTGCTGGTTCTGCTGACCATGGTGAACCCGGTGCGCATCGTGCAGGCGGGCACACGCGGTGTGCTCACCACGTTTGGGAAGGTGGACCCGGTGCCACTGGACGAAGGGATTCACTTCGTGATGCCGTTCATCAGCCGGGTGCACACCATCGATGTGCGGCTGCAGAAGGACGAGGGCAAGGGCGTGGCCGCGTCCAAGGACTTGCAGCAGGTGAACATCTCTGCCGCCTTGAACTGGCGCCTTGACCCGGCACTGGTGGCCGACACGTTTCAGAAGATCGGCAACCAGAACGCGGTGGCGGCGCGGGTGATCGAGCCAGCGGCGCAGGAGGCGACCAAGGCGGTGGCAGCGCAGTACACCGCCGAAGAACTGGTGACCAAACGCATCGAGGTGAGCGAGAAGATCCGTGAGTCGCTGGAGCAGCGGCTGCGCCGGCATGGTGTGATCGTGGACAACCTGGCGGCGGTCAACTACGACTTCTCGGACGTGTTCGACAAGGCGATTGAAGCCAAAGTGGAGGCCGAGCAGAAAAAGCTGACGGCCGAGCGCGATCTGGAGCGCATCCGTGTGGAGGCCGAGCAGGCCCAGGCCAAGGCCCGCGGTGAGGCCGATGCGCTCAAGGCCAAGCGCCTGGAGATCACGCCCGACCTGCTGCGCCTGAAGCAGCTGGAGAACGAGTCGGATGCGATCAAGAAATGGAATGGCCAGTTGCCGCAGGTGACGGGGGGCGCGACGCCGTTCGTTCAGATCAAGCCCTGATGGGTCGACCTGCGATCTGGGTTCACCATGAAAAACGCCGGCCTCTAGCCGGCGTTTTTCATGGCGTGGGCCGAATGCCGTTCACTGGCCGCGCTCGGCGGATTCGAGGGTGTTAACCATCAGCATGGTGATGGTCATGGGGCCAACACCACCAGGCACCGGGGTGATGTAGCCCGCCACTTCCTTGACGCCGGCAAAGTCCACGTCGCCGCAGAGCTTGCCTTCGTCGTTGCGGTTCATGCCCACGTCCAGCACCACGGCGCCGGGTTTGACCATGTCGGCGGTCAGCACGTTGCGTTTGCCCACGGCGGCC
>Ga0172372_10002191_pt1 | contig 29972 bp, 23 predicted proteins | sample LakKiv5m_2_FD_114544 | JGI IMG/M metagenome (GOLD analysis project Ga0172372, IMG submission 114544) | Freshwater microbial communities from Kabuno Bay, South-Kivu, Congo - kab_092012_9.5m | ecosystem: Environmental > Aquatic > Freshwater > Lake | place: Democratic Republic of the Congo...
CGGACTTTTTGGACGTCTCCAAAATCAGGTCCGCGATGTTGACAAGGGATCTTTAGAGTTTGCCCGAGCCGAAGTATTGAGTCTGGTCCGCGAATCCGGCTGTGGCAAAAGCACCTTGGGACTGGGATTGCTGGGACTGATTCCAATTCAAGCAGGGTCATTGAAACTATTTGGTCATGAGGTGGATTGGCGTCAGGCTAAATCATGGCAGCGATACCGCCAAGATATTCAAATCATCTTTCAAGATCCGTATGGTTCCTTAAACCCTAGACTTACCATCATGGAGACTCTAGCTGAGCCTATGTTGGTTCACGGTTTGGCCAAACCATCTGAACTGAAAGATCGTGTCGCACAACTTTTAGAAATGGTCGAATTACAACCGGACGTGATGCATAGATTTCCACATGCCTTTTCCGGTGGGCAGCGCCAGCGCTTATCGATAGCCAGAGCACTGGGCATGAAACCAAAACTGCTGATATGTGATGAAATAGTCTCCGCTTTAGACGTATCAGTGCAGGCTCAGGTGTTGGAATTATTGTTGAAACTAAAACGCGATTTGCAGTTATCTTTGCTCTTCATCTCACATGACTTGGCGGTTGTAAATGCCATCAGCGATCGTATCGCCGTGATGTATTTGGGCAAAATTGTCGAATGCGGTCAACCCGCTAAATTATTAACAAAACCAAGTCATCCCTACACACAAGCCTTGTTGGACGCTGTGCCAAGTTTGGATCGATCCAAACGACCCAAAGTTTTGGGTGGCGAATTGCCGTCTCCTTTGTATCGACTAGAGGGATGCAACTTCAAAAAACGTTGTTCCGTTTCAAATGAGCAATGTCAAATTGAACCTTCATTAAAAAAACATGCAAAAGATCAAAATTTGAGTTATGCCTGTCACCACCCTTTAAATCAGGAAAGTTTATGAATACAAGAAAAATTGTCGCAGTCTTAGGTCTGTTTATTTTTGGATTGAGCTGTTCTTATGCATTGGATATTCCTGAAAAGCACGAGCAAGATCACCGTGAGTATCGGCGTTTTACTCTCGACAATGGCCTGAAAGTATTGCTCGTTTCAGACCCAGAGATGAACACCTCTGCAGCAAGCATGGCTGTTGGCGTCGGTTCGTTAGCCGACCCGCGTGAGCGACAAGGCCTGGCGCATTTTTTAGAGCACATGTTATTTTTGGGGACTAAAAAATTTCCTGAAGTAGAAGAGTATTCAAAGTATTTGAAAACAAATGGTGGCTATTCAAATGCTTACACGGCGGGAGATCATACCAATTACCATTTTATGATTCACCATGATGCACTTGAGGGCGCTTTGGAACGTTTCTCGCAATTTTTCATCTCACCTTTATTCAATCCAGAGTTTACAGATCGAGAGCTCAAGGCCGTTCACAACGAGCATCAAAAAAATCTTGAAAACGACAATTGGAGAGAGTATTTTCTCATGAATCGTTTTTTTATCAAAGAGCATCCTGCGCATCACTTTGGCACGGGCAATAGTGAGACTTTGAACGGTGTGGATCGCAATGAGTTGTTAAGTTTCTATGAGCAACATTACAGTGCCGATAATATGGCCTTGACTTTGTTGAGTAAAAAAGGACTTGATAGTTTGGAGGACATGGTGCGGGCTTATTTTCAAGAAGTGCCTAATCGAAAGATTAAAACTGTAAAATATGCTGAGAAATACTTGGACTTATCAGAAAAAATGAGGGTGGTGACGATGAAGCCTGTCAAAGATCTGCGCTCTTTAAAATTGATGTTTGCTTTGCCCGGTTTAGATGGGTATTTCTTGAGTAAGCCTGGAGAGTTGATCGGATTTATTTTAGGTCACGAGGGACAATCTAGTTTATTGTCCTTGCTTAAAAAAGAAGACCTCGCTATTGGCCTAGGTGCCGGTTCTTATGGCGACTCGGCTGACTTTGCATCTTTTTCAATAACAGTTGATTTAACTGAAAAAGGCGCGGAGAATTATGAAACAGTGGCTGAGTATTGTTTTGCGGCAATCAAGATGGTGAAAGAAATAGGTTATCAAGATCACATTTATGAGGAACTGAGAACGATGAATAAATTGGATCAGGTGTATAGCAACAAAGGTGAGGGCACGGGTTTGGCGATGAATTTAACCTCGAATATGTTGCGTTATCCGATTGAGTATGCCGAAAAATTAAGATGGAGTTTAGGGGAAAAGAACACCGAAATCTATACTAAAATTTTGTCTTACTTGGAACCCAAAAACTGCATCATGCTTTTGACATTGACTGATGCTAAGACCGACAGCATTGAGCCTATCTATGGAACGGAGTACAGTTACAAAGAGAGTGCTGAGTTGTACAAAAAATTAAGTGAAGTAAACCTAAATCCGGACATCAAAGGCCCGCAGGCTAACCCTTTTCTCCCCGAACGGGCGACTCCACTTAGCGAGCGTCCAGTCTTGTTATTGAATGAACCGGGCTTGAGTTTTTGGTACTCTCAAGATGTTGAATTTAAAAGACCAAAAGCCCAAATGATGACGCGCTTTAGATTCCCTCGAGCTTCAGTCAACATCCACTTTATTACCAAAATGGATTTATTCACAACCTTGGTCAACGAACAGTTGAATGAATGGTCCTACCCTGCAGCTCAAGCGGGCCTCAATTATCGATTGGGCACCGATAGTGAGTTGGAGGGAATGGACCTGATCATTGGTGGCTATGATAGTGGCTTGCCAAAATTGATGGATCAACTGATTGTCGAGCTCAAAAGCATACATTTATCCAAGGAAAGATTCACTTCCTTAAAAAATGAAATGTTGCGCTCCTTGAAGAATTTCAATAAAGAAGGCGCCTATCATCAGGCCAGAGTGTTTTCTCGCAAGATCAGCCGCGGCACTTACTTTGCACCTAATGACAAATACAGTGTATTAGAGTCATTGACTTACGAGATGATGCAGCAATTCCCAAAAGAATTATTCTCTCAATTGTATATTGAATCATTGGTACATGGAAACGTGGACGCTGAACAGGCAAAACAATGGATACGAAAGCTTCAGTCTGCCTTGGTTGAAAAGCCCTTGGCTCGCAAAGACGCTCAGCAGCAAAGCTATTTACAGCAAACAAAGTTCCAATTGCAGTTTGCCAAAGTGCTAGAGACAAATAACGATTGCCTGCGCAAAGATTTTTATCTGGGTGCAGATAGTCCAAAAATGCGCATGATCTCTCAAGTCTTGGGCAATTTTATTGAACAGCCTTTCTATACGGAAATGAGAACGCGTCAACAATTGGGCTACATTGTATGGGGAGGCACTGCGGCTAGTCCAGTTGATCATTTTATTATTTTTATCATTCAATCGGGAACCCACGACGTTTTGGACATACAAAAAAGGGCCAACGATTTTATACCCACTCTCTTAGACAGTTTCGCCAAATTGTCTGAAACTGAGTTCAATGAATTGAAACAAGCCGTTAAGGCAAAGTTGGAAGAAAAACCTAAAAGTATTGCGGGCAAAGCCAATCAGTTTTTTGCGGATATCTTTGAAAACAATCAAGATTTTGAAAGGAAGAACAGTGAACTTGCTGCCTTAAAGATACTGAACAAAGCTGACGTAGAGACGACGCTCAAGCTCGCACTATCAGATGAAACGGCGAAGGCGCAAGATCTATTGTTCTTTTCCGAAGGAAAGGCCATTCCCGAGGAAATAAAAACTAAGTTGGAAGATATCGATGTTGTTAGAAAAAATTCAGTTTACACAACGAAACCCTAGTGTAGGTCGCCACAATTGACGCGTCTTATGATGTTGACCCAAGGAGATGAGGCAAAGCCTCCTCTTTTCAATGAACCACAGAGGACTCTGTGGTTTTACCTCATCTTGATAAGCCATGCCAATTCTGACGGCCCACACTAGTATGACCGACTATTTTTTCCTAAATGTCAACATAAAATCACTACCATGATTAGAAAGAAACCTGTGCGCTAAAACGTATTTACTATAGCGATATAAAGTTTGATTGGAGAAGATGCTTTTCATCAAAGGCAAAACAAGCGAGTATTGAGTTTTGTCTTTGAACTGAAACTGCTGTTCTTCAAACTTGCCCAGGATTTCTTGGAGCGTAAAGATATTCTTTTTGTACCGAAAGTTCTTAAATACCACATCTAAAAAGTAGTTATAGATTGAATTTATTTTGGATAAAAACTGATCAGAGTCAGTGATCTGAACGAAACAGAGACCGTTTGGTTTTAGGCATGAGTGAATTTTTTGGATTGCTGAATTTACAGAGGGAACGTGAGCCAGAATACCCGAACAAATCACCACATCAAATTTATCTTCCGAATTAAAAGAATCTATGTCGCTTTGAATAAAAGAGATTTTATGTTGATGATCTTTGATGACATTTTTTTTGGCTTCCACAAGCATGTTTTCCGTTATATCAACTAAGGTTAGTTTTTTTGCTTGAGCTTGAAATTGAAGTGAAAGTGCTCCATTCCCACAACCCAAATCCAATAGTTCAAGCTCTTGGGCAAACTTCAACTGTTCAGCGATGAGCTCACATCTTATTTGGATATCGAAATCTTTATCTAAATAAACTCTCGTATTTTCGAAATGACGTTTGCTGGCGAGTGCTTTTTTATCCATGGTTTTGATCTTTGTGAACGTTATATTATTTTAAAATAGAATAGAGAAAGGGGCTGTGTATCAAAATGACCGTGAGGTTCTTTCGTGTAGGAACAGGAGGTGGATTACAATAAACGTCAATTATGTGTGGTATTGCAGGCTTATTCGGTTGGGACAAGCATCAGCTAAGATCGGATCTTAAGTTGATGTCAGATACGTTAATTCATCGTGGCCCTGACGATGAAGGGATTTGGCTATCACAGGACTCAAAAATTGGATTTGCGCATAGACGACTGTCTATTCTGGATTTAAGTGAAAGTGCGCATCAACCCATGAATTCTTATTCTAAAAGATATTGGATGGTCTTTAATGGTGAAATATATAATTATCGAGAACTATGTGATAAATTAGATTTACCAAAGGAAGATGGTGTCGGCGACACACGAATTCTTTTGGAATGTTTTAGCGCTTGGGGAGTAGATGAAACCTTAAGGCAAATTAGAGGCATGTATGCCATCGGGCTTTGGGATAGCGAAGACATGAAATTGTTCTTGGCGCGCGATCCCATTGGAATAAAACCATTGTACTTTGGTCGCATCAATCATGGTTGGGCATTCGCTTCAGAGTTGAAAGCTTTAAGCAGTATCGCCAAAGATCCAACACTATCAAATCAAGCCTTGGACTCATTGTTTAGTATAGGAACTATTCCAAATGCATTGTCGATCTATGAGGATGTAAAAAAATGTTTACCTGGATATATTGTAACCTTAACACACGAGGCAACGGATCCTTGTTGCCGACCGATCCATTCAATTTTGGAATCTGTTCGCAGAGGTGTCAATAATAAGACAAACCTTTGCGCAAGTAAAAATGTAGAAACGCTGGACCACGCTATTCGGAGTTCTGTCAAAGCACATTTGGTTTCAGACGTAGAGGTGGGTTGTTTTCTATCTGGCGGTATAGATTCCTCATTGATCAGTGCCATAGCCCAAGATTTGCAAGGTGGCAGACTTAAAACTTTCACCATAGGTTTAAATGATGAAAACTATAATGAAGCAAAATATGCTCGTGAAATCGCAACTTATCTAGGCACCGATCACCACGAACTGTATTTAGACCCAAAAGATATTTTGGAAAGCATTCCTGAGATCATCGGCGCGTTAGATGAGCCTTTCGCCGACTCATCCTTGATCCCCACCTATTTTGTGTCTAAAATGACTCGAAGTAAAGTGAAGGTCGTGCTTTCAGGTGATGGTGGTGACGAATTGTTTTGTGGCTACACACGTTATCGCTGGTCGAATCAAATTTGGAGTGTGATGAGACTTTTTCCAAGACCCATCAGGCTGTTGCTGAGAAAAATAATTCTTTCAGTGACAAGAGAGCAATGGGACCGTATTTTTAATTTACTAGGACCGATTGTAAAAAGGATCTTCAATGAAAAGCACGTGGGGCAAAAATTGTACAGCCTGTCTAGAATCTTGGTGGTCAACAATCCAGAGGAATTGTATCAAAGACTGATATGTCTAACTGAAAACATCCAGCAATTTTTACTGACAGAAGTGATGGAGAATTACAACTTGAATTTAACGCCACATTGGTCTGAGGTAAGCACGCTAGAAGAGAAAATGATGCTGTCTGATTTAATGGCCTATTTGCCAAACGACATTCTCACCAAGGTGGATAGAGCCACGATGATGGTTGGACTGGAGGCCAGAGTGCCACTATTAACGCCCGAGTTGGTTCAACTCGCCTGGAGTTTACCAGTGGATCAAAAAAAAGATAAAAAGATTTTGAAGCAAGTTTTGAATAGATACTTACCACAACCTTTAACAGACAGGCCAAAAATGGGGTTTGGCATTCCCATTGGCCAATGGCTTAGGGGACCATTGGCCGCTTGGGCCGATGATTTGCTAAATCCAACTAGGCTAAAAAAACAAGGTCTACTCAAAATAGCACCGGTGCAACAACTTTGGCAAGAGCATTTGCAAGGACGACAAAATCATGAATATTTATTATGGAATCACTTGGTTTTTCAACAGTGGATTGAGGTCAACAAAAAATAACTCAAGGTATCTTGCCCTCATGGTTCCAATGGGTCGTCCTGTATTTTGAATTTGCCAATTGGACGGCTTTTTCTTCATCCTTTAAATCCATGTCAGCGTTTTCCAAGGCTAGATTTTGATTTAAAACTTCAACAAAACTCTTGAGCTTAAATTCGGGAATAAGTTCATGCAATCCAATTACAAAATCTCGATGTGAGCGCTGTTGTCGATAATCGGGTTGTTTCAGAGGTTCTTTTAGGTATCGATTCAAATTGTCGTAGTCAACATCTAGCAGCAACGTCATGTGATGCAATAGTCCGAAACGTTTTCGAGCTTGAGCGGTACCCGAGATTTTTCTATCGTTGTAAACCAAGTCACAACTTCCCCTCGTCTGTAGGTCAAGACCATGAGACTGTAGCAAAGCATCTTTGACCCAAGACAATATAAGCAGATAGGAGTCTTTTAAATTTTTGAGTTGAGGATGGTAGTTAAAGGGCAAAAAAAAGGACAAATTTAAATTTCTAGGACCATGCAAAACTGTGCCTCCACCACTGATGCGCCGAATAACGGGGATTTGTTCTCTTGCAACCGCTTCTATATGCACTTGTTGTTCATAGACTTCTCCTCTGCCTATGACAACACAGGGCTGCTTATTCGTCCAGACCCTAAGCATGGGCTGAGCGTCCTCCTGCTTGAGCATGGGTCCTAATAAGATTTCCTCTAGGGCTAAATTAACGTAAGGGTCGTCATGCTCATAAGCTAGGTATAGCATTGCTGTCGTCTGAATTATTTGGCAGCCTCTGGCTCTGTTTTAGGAGTTGAGGGAACAGGTGCTGCTTGAGCTGGATTGGACGGCTTGGCTTTCTCAGCTGCTATTTGATCTATCACTGCTTTTGCTTCTGGGAAGTTGGGCTTCAACTGCAAAGATTTATTGAAAAAAGTGAGCGCCTGATTCGCATCATTTTTTAGCAAAAGAACTCTGCCCATGTTGAAATAGGCTTCTGCAAAATTTGGATTGTTTTGTATAGCCCTTTGTCCATAGGCGATTGCTTGATCATACTGCTTCATTTCTATCAGCGTAAGCATCAATAGATTGTTGACGACGGGGTCTTTTTCATTTTGTTTGAGTGCTTCTGCGAAAAAAGATGCCGCATTTTGATACTTCTTTTGCAGATAGAGCACTTCGCCCATTCTCTTTAAAACATTGATGTCGGTTTTCTTTAAATTGAAGGCTTGTCCAAATTGTCCTTCGGCTTTTTGATACTGTTGGAGGGCTAAGTGTGCTTCACCCATGGCGTAATTGTAGTCAAAGCCTTGAACCTTGTTGAAGATTTTTTGAGTGAGGGCAGCCATAGCTTGATGGTTGTGAAAACCAAAATTCTCTCCAATCAGTTTGATGTGATTGTGTCGCTCGTAGAGCTTTTGCTTTGCCTCTGGAATTTGCTCGATGATGTCCTTGCTATTGCTCATGAATTCATGAGCATCTTTTATGCGACCATACAACATCATGTGGTGAACCGTGGTGTTGATGAACTCGGCTAAGGCAAGCCTGTCTAAATTCTCTACGTCTTTAATAGGTCTTTCGCCATCATGGTATTTTGGCAACACGCCAAAAGGCTCTTCATAAGTTTTTGGCTTTTTCAAAATGGTCATGCCGCCATCAAAGTGGATGGGGTACCAACCTTGCCTAGAAAAAATGAGAATGCGATCCTTATCGACCACCATGTTGAGAATGGCATGCTCCAAGTCTTCTTTTTGAATGTATTCTTGAGCATTATTGGTGGTGTAGGCCTGATAAAATTTACCTTCATAAATGATGGATCGCCCATCGATAAAAACTTTGCGTTTGCCATACCATTTCCAAAGCAAGTACCCTCCCATATTGTAGGAGTTATAAATATTTTTTGGCGGCAATTCGGTTTCGACCAAGTTTGCCATGCCCTCGAAAAATTTATTGGATTTGCCCCAACCTGGTTCTGTGTCTAGGAAGCCAGTGACCGTGTGAAAGTCACCATCCAAATAGGTTTTGTTTTCATAGTAAGCAAAATAAAGCAGGCAAGCAAGGATGTAAACACCCACTGCCGGAAGCAAAATATTTAAACCCAATGTTAAATTTTCCGATTTTTTCTGGATCATGAGCAATCCAAAACACAGTGGCAGAAAAAGAAGTGGGATGGCAATGAAACGAGCATCTTTGGCCATATTGCCATCTTTTAAGGCATTGAAAAAGAGATTGACAAATTCTGAAAACAAAGGCGCGGTGGCCCAAAGAATGACCAATAGAAAATTCAATCCTAAAAGAATCCAGCCTTTTCTTGTGCGATGGCCCATTTGCATCCAAGCATAGCCATTGTAGACGCTAAAAGCCATGAATAACATTGCGGTTACAAAGGGATAAGACATTGTTCTGAGGTATCCCAATGATAAATAGATGAGCGCGATACTGGGCAGTTCAAATGACAATTTGAGATCATGCAGCCCTATTGAAAATCGAAATAACAAATAACAGATGTAAATAACGACAAACAAGAACAAGGCTTTTACCGAAAGGACATAGAGGATCTCAAATGGCCACTGATACTCCGCCACAAGTTGAGCGTCGGTGCCACCAAAGACGATTCTGAAAAAGTTTTTCAACCGACTTTTTAAAGGAATCGCATCGTCAAAGATCAATTTGAGGTTATTGAAAAAGCGCTTGGATTGACTGTCGTCGGCGCTGTCTGCTTTTTTGTTTGAAACGGCAACCGGAGCGGCTTTTACGGGAGTTTCTGGTTTTGGCAAAATCCCGACGGTTTGCAAAATGGGGTTGATGGGCGTGAGAAACGGAAGCGGATAGGTCCTGTGAACAAATGCAGATGTAGCGAATACGACAACACTAAAAGCAATAATGAACGAGCCTTGGGTTTTTTCTTTTTCAAAATGCTCAAAAAAAGTTTTTGTATAGGAAGAGGTCACATAGGTGATCGCAAACAATAAGGGCAAAAGCAAAAACCATAAACTATAAATGACCAAAAGAAGCATGACGGTATAAAGCACATATTGAAGATTGCTTTTAAAAAATGCCTTTAAATTTTTGGGATTGATTTTTCCCAAAGCCGGAATGAGCACGGAGTCGAGCATCTCGCCAAACCAAATAGCCGACAAGACGCATGCGCCAACCATCACGCTACCATGAAAATGCAGCCAGAATAACAACAAAATGGGGTAAGTATAAATCCACTTAGTCTGTTTCTTGTAGCGGATTTGAACCCATGACCAAGCTAAAAAACTCATGGCCGGAATATTGATGATGGCATTTTTGATCAGATGATTTTGCATGGTTCCGATGATCATCATGGCGGAGATGAGCAAGGTCCAAAGGTTGTAGCGAAACTTCACGAGATGAAGCATAAAAAAAACGGCGCTGATAATGAAACTGGCCCTAAGCACTTGCAGGCCTATGAAGCCGAACCAAGAGTACGTCAAGTGAAAGATGATGTCGCCCAACCATGTCCGCGCAGTGAAATCGGTACCTGTCACCGGTGAGTAGGTAAACGTGTCGTTGGGAGGGTAGTAACCATGTTCCAACATGAAACGCCCTGCCGCCATGTGCCACCAAAGGTCCCAACTGATCACGCGCCTTACAAGGTAAAACCAAGTCAACGACATCAGGATCGACCAAAACAACCACCAAGGCATCCTCAACTCAGGGCCAATTTTCTTCATGATCTTATTGAGAGGAGAGTCCATTTCACGTCCAATTGTAATTTTGAGATGATTCCATGCTTAGCAGCTTTTCTTTTACAGATTTACCACCAAGAGAGTAGTTGCCCAAGTCTGAATTTGCCCTGATCACCCTGTGGCAAGGAATGAGCAAAGGCCACGGATTGAGACGCAAACTAGTGCCTACCGCTCTAGCCGCTTTCGAAGCGCCAATCCTGTGAGCGACTTGTGAATAACTCACCGTAGTACCTTTTGGTATAGCTGAAAGAGCCAAGAGCACTTTGGTTTGAAATTCTGAACACTGAGTCCAATCCAATTTAGGCATTTTAAAAGGTTCAAGCGCAAAGAAAGCATCTATGGCTGTAGTTACTTCGCCATAAAAAGTAGTATCTGAACGTTGCGGAACACTTCGCGCGTTGGAGATTTTAATGCTCACTAAACCAAGCGTATTGAACTCCAGTTCGAGCATTCCAAGCGGACAGGAATGCCAGCCCTTGGAAAATTCAGGTTGAGTTTTTGGTAATGGCATGCTTCAAATCTAACGGCCATGACATGTTGGCAAAACCCTCATGTTGTCGAGACCCAAGAAAATCGATCATAGCTTGGACAGAATCGATGCTTTAATCCCATAAAGAAAAGGGAGTTGGACATAAGCCGGCTTCTGTTTAGGCAATCATCCATCTAGACTCAACATTGCTGCTGAGCTCGAGCACTCGACCCGTTGCCCTAGTCAGGATTTCGACAACTGCTTGAGCTTGCTCCCAGTAGGGTTTACCCTGCCCCGTTGATCGCCCAACGGGCGGTGAGCTCTTACCTCGCCATTTCAACCTTACCTGTGCATTTGCCATCGGCGGTGTATTTTCTGTTGCACTTTCCCTAGGGTCACCCCCGGTGGCCGTTAGCCACTACTGTTTCCTGCGGAGGCCGGACTTTCCTCATGCAAAGCATGCGATTGCCCGTCCAACTCCCTAGCTGAGTATATGAAATTTGTGATTTTGAACAAGTTGTAAGAAGTATAAACTTTATCATAATCGAAGCATGTCGCCAAAATTAGCCTTGACCATGGGAGATCCTGCCGGAATCGGACCGGAAATCTTGGCCAAAGCCTTGACTTTCGATTGGCTGGAAACCCATGCCGTTATTTTGATCGCCGTCCCCTCCATCATGGAACAGGCTTTTGAAAAATTTGGCCAAATCCATATTTCTCAGGTGAAGAGATACGATCCACACGAGCATTGGGAAAATGGTTTAAGGCTCTACGCATTGCCCGAACCAGAGGAGCCATTTCCAATCGGCCAAGTGTCTGCCGCCGCTGGCTGCTTGGCTCTAAAGAGCATTGATGTGGCGATAGACTTGTGCTTAAAGGGCGCGGCCAATGCCATGGTCACCACGCCAGTCAGCAAAGAAGCCATCGAACTAAACGGCTTGCATTTCGACGGTCATACCGGCCATATCGCCAAACGCTGTGGGGTCGAAAATGAAATGATGATGATGAGCCACGACAATTTGAACGTCGGCTATGTCACCACTCATCTACCTTTATCAAAAGTTCCGTCCCATTTGAATTGCGCTTTGGTGCTAGATCGTTTGCGTTTGAGTTGGAACTTCATTCAGGCACTGGGCATTCAACCAGCTAAGATAGCACTTTGTGGCCTAAACCCTCACGCTGGTGAAGGAGGTCACTTGGGTCGAGAGGAAATTGAAATTTTGATTCCAGCTTTAAACGCAGCTCAAAGTGAGGGCATCCATTGTGAAGGGCCCTTCCCTTCAGACACCCTTTTCGTGGAACGCTATCGCAAGAACTATGGAGTTTTACTGGCCCTTTATCACGATCAAGGTGGGATACCCTTTAAAATATTGGCTTTCGATCATGGCGTCAATCACACGCTGGGTTTGCCCATTGTCAGAACCTCGGTTGACCATGGCACGGCTTGGGACATCGCTTGGCAGGGCGTAGCTTCCGAAGTGAGCCTCATTGCCGCCATGCAAATGGCACAGAAGTTTACGACAGAATGCGGTATGGCTGGCAAGATGAAAAACGCTCCATACTGACAAAAGTTAATACGATGACGTTCCTCGACCTTTACAATCTCATTGCTGAGAGAAAAAAAACCATGCCCATCGGCAGTGGCACCACGAGTTTGCTCAGTGCCGGTTTAGACAAAATTCTTCCAAAGTTGAACGAAGAGGCTTTTGAAGTCGCTTTGGCTTTAGAAAGTGAAGGGCCTGATCAAGTGGCATTGGAGACCTCACAGTGCTTTTACTACCTCATGTGCCTGTCGGTGTATTTGGATTTCGATTACAACGCATTAAAACTGTCCACTACTGCAACGCCATTTGAAGGCACTGAACACGACTTGGCAAAATCAATCGCTAGGGTTGCAGCGGGAGTTTGTCACACACCCACGATTGAGTCGATCAATCGCTTTATCCCTTTGTTGTTTCAAGCCATGGCATTAAAGCATATTAGCTTGGAAAAAATGTTTTCACACCTATAAGACGTGGCCATGATTGAGCGTATCGCAATTCCAAAAAAAGGCCGAGTTTACGAGCAAGTTTTCTCGCTCATGCTCGATGCAGGCTTGGTGTTAAAGCGCGAAGGACGTCTCGATTTTTGCGTGTGCAAAGCATTGGGAGTTGAAGTTTATTTTCTACCCGCCAAAGACATTCCAGAGGCCGTGGCGTCTGGCGCCATTCAATATGGCATCACAGGTCAAGACCTGATTGCCAATGCTCAAGCGAATGTCGATCAGCATCTCAATTTGGGAATAGGCCGAGCAAAAATGGTGTTGGCTTCTCCTGAAATTCAAACTTGGGAAGGCGCAAAATCCCTCAACGACAAACGCATCGGGTCGAGTTACACGACTTTAGCTAAACAGTACCTAGAGCAAAAAGGGGTCGTGGGGGCTAAGTTATTTCATTTTGATGGCAGTGTCGAAGTGCAGGTCGCCCTTGGTGTGGTGGATGCTATTGTGGACATCACGGAAACGGGCTCTTCGCTTAGGGCCAACAACTTAGTTGAGAGAGATACCATTTTATCGAGTGAAATGGTGTTGATTTCCACCGCTGGTTATCGTGGTGACTTCTTGCCTTTGATCATCAAGCGCATTGAAAGGGTGATTCGCGGGAAAACACACGTGATGCTCAAATGCAATCTGCCCAAAAGCATGCTAGCACGGGCCTGTTTGCTGAGCATGGGCATGTCTTCACCAACGGTCAATCATTTGGCCAATGAAGACTGGGTCGCCATCGAGGTGGCCATCCATCGCAACGAGGTTCATCATTTAATGGATCAATTGATTGAATTGGGAGCGACGGGCATTTTGTCGCACGAGCTCTCCCTTTGCGCTCCTAATTAAGTCAAACGTTGAGTTCAGACGACACCATCGTCGCCCCGATCACCTCGTCTTTTTCCTCTGGACGCATGGCGCTGCGCGTCAGCGGTGATAAAGTCATTGAGGTGCGCAAGCGCTGGTTTGGCGATCAAACTAAACCCAGTTATAAAGCTAAATTAGAGCAACTTGATTTGGGCTTTTCAAGTAACGTGGACATCCTTTCTCTCACCATGCCAAAAGGTAGCTCTTACACAAAAGAGCAGGTGTGGGAGTTGCATTTTGATGCCAACGACACGATTTGTTCTAAACTGCTGGAAAAGCTTTATGCACAAGGCATTAGACCGGCAGAGCCCGGCGAGTTTACGCGAAGAGCTTATTTAAATGGCAGGTTGTCGTTGGATCAAGCGCAGGCCATTGCAAGTCTTGTTCAGGCTAAAAGCCTGCTGCATCGCGATCAGGCTTTGAAAATGATGGCTGGTCAGCGTGGCGATACCCTTAAAAACTTGAAGCAAAAACTGCTCAGCTTGAGGGCCCATTTGGAAGTCATGATCGATTTTCCCGAAGAGCCTGACGCCTTGGTTTCGCGCGAACTTTGGCGCAAAGAGCTTTTGGAATTGACCGCACAAATGGAGACTTGCCGTCAACAAATGTCCTCGCAATTGCATTTAGAACCGCATTTGAGAGTTTTGGTGATTGGCTCAGCCAATGCCGGCAAGAGCAGCTTTTTGAAAGCGATGATCCCAAGTGCACAACCGATCATCTCAAAAGAAGCGGGCACAACTTTAGATTTAGTGCCCTATGTGATGAATTTAGGCGATCACGAAATTTATCTTTACGACGCCCCAGGATTCAAAGTGGAACAAGGCAGACTCGATCAATTGAGCCTGATGCAGTTGAAGGAAAAAATCCCCTCTTTCGACGCTTTTATTTTACTGGAACATGAGCTTGAGAATTTTGAGCATGAATTGAAATTGCCGGACAATAGACTTTGTTTGAAGTTATTGGCCAAAGCGGATCTAAACTCACGACCTACCACAAGGGTGCGTTGGAGCGCCATCACAAGAGAGGGCGAAAATGAGATTCGCGCGCATCTAGCTGTTTGGGCTAAGCAACATCAAAAAGAAGAGCAATCGCCTTGGTGGTCATTGCGATTGAGAATTTTACAATGTGGTGAAAACGCCATCGTGCAGTTGCACAAACTGTTATGCCAAGCCAGTGCACAAGAAGAGCTGGCCGCTTATGAAATAGATGAATGGTTGGACGTTTGGGATGGCGTTATGGCAGAAGAAAAAGATTCTGATGCCATTTTAGACCGAGTCTTCAGAGAGTTTTGCATTGGGAAATGAACGATTCTGCTTGATAGGTGCAGCGGTCATTTTAAAGTGCTTTTTTATTTATGCGGTTGAATCCTTTTGATCAGACCTGATCCCATCATCGATCTTAGCACTGCCTATTGGAAGAGTCGAGCCTTTTTAGCGGCTGTAAAATTAGGCGTCTTTAGACATTGTGGCAGTGAAGGCCAACCTTTAGCCGTTTTGGCGCAGTCCATTCAAGTCTCCCCTCAAAAACTGAAACCCCTGATCGGTGTGCTAAAAGAACTCGACTTGATTCGAACAGACGAATTCACCGGTGATATTTGCCTCACAAAACTGGCCCACGTCTATTTAAATCCCGACAGTCCTGCCTGCATGGAAACTTCCTTGGATTATGCTCGGGAGATGTACCTGCAATGGGATAAGTTGGAAGAGCGTTTACAAGCACCTCAACAATTCAATCCGACTCCTACTAAAGAAGCTACGCCCTCATTTTTATTGGGCATGCACAACCGTGCCAAAATGATCGCCGGCGCAGTTTTGCCCTTGTTGAAGTTAGAGCCTAATAGTCGTTTATTAGATGTTGCAGCAGGAGCGGGAACTTGGTCGTGGTTGTTGCAAAAACAATATGATTTTAGTTCTTTAACGCTGCTTGAGCAACCTGCTTTGATGCCTGCCATGAAGGCGTTTATCGAATCGGAGGGGTTGGTTTCGGCAAATTTCATCGCGGCGGATTACCATGATGATTTTAGTGAAGATCTCTTCGATGCCGTTTTGTATTTTGGAGCACTTCATCAAGAGACCTCCGAAAATATAACCTCCTGTTTAGAGCATTTATGGGATAGAGTCGCTCCTGCTGGCAAAATGTGGATTCTAGATATTTTTGTGGTCGATGGAGAGAGTGCTTTATTTGCAAATTTGTTTGGACTGAACATGTTGATCAGCTCTGAAGGCTCCGTTTTTGAGCTGAAAGAAGTTGAAACCATGCTTAAAACATTGCCAAAGCTAGTTCAACTTAAAACTCATCCCGTGCCAGGTTCTTTGCCATATTATTTAATAGAGATCAGCAAAGAAGTTTGAGTTTACTTAAAATGGGTTGATCTTTTAGGAGAATTGGATGGAACGAGCCTCTTCGGGCCCAACGATATGTAGAGTTTGTGGTGCGGCACTTTCTCCTTTGGCCGAATTCTGCAAAACCTGTCACATTGTTGATCAATGGATGCTTTCTGCAGAGACGTTGAATTTAAAAGCCTGTTTGACCTCAATCACTGAAGAGGAGTTGATGCAGGTGATTCAATTCATCAAACGCATGAAAGAAAGGGACAAGCACCCTAGAAAAAAATCATCGCGCAGAAAAACACCACAAGAGTTTGATTTTGCGCTACAGGAAATTGAAAAAACCACTCGCGGTTTGGAACTGACCAGCATTGAAGCGGTTGGCGTTTTAGAAATGGTCAAACAGAGCTTTGTCGAAGAGATGTTCTATGAGGATTATCGAGCTGATGACGACGATGACGATGATGACCTAAATGATGCCGATGAATGAACTTGAATCCGAAATCAAATTAACTCTCGACCGCGCAGGTTGGTTAAAATTACAGCGCTGTTTGCCTATTGAGCAGCAATTTGAACAAAAGAATCATTTTTACGATGATGCAGCTCGAACTTTGAGCAACTCACATTGGGCTCTGCGCTTACGTGAACAAGCTGGGAGGCATTTTCTGGCCGCAAAGGGACCGGCTGAATACTCTGATCATGTGGTGCAAAGGCAAGAAATTGAGGTCGAACTCAGTTCAGATGATTTGGAGCTCATTCAACGAGCAAAAGCTTTAAACGAACTGCCTTTTAAACCCTGCCACGTCTTGATAGAGTTATTCGGAAATTTGGAAGTGAGTCCGTTTTTTCAATTCAGCAATTTCAGAATGGTTTTAAACTGGGAGCAAGAGTTGCTTGAATTAGACCAAAGTCTTTGCTTGAGCCAAGAGCGTTATGAATTGGAATGGGAGTCTAATCCGGCAAACTTAAAGCAAAAATTTCCTCAATTGCAGTCTTGGTTAAAAGCAAATGAGATCAATTTCAGCGCCTCAAATTCAGGTAAACTGAGCTGGGCAATAGCGATTAGCTCAAGCTGAACGCCATTGCGATTCTTCGCTTTAAGCTAGGGCGAACCCACTCATTGAGTTTTGCAGTGTCTAACCCTATCGAAAACAAGAACATATGTTTTTTGGGACAATTGGCCTGAGGTTAGGCATGTAAGGCTTGACGCTCTTGATGCTTTTTTATCCTGCGCCCCCCAAATTTTAGGATCCAAAATCATGGCTCACAAAGTCGGTCAAGGTTCAACCAGCAACGGTCGCGATAGTAATTCAAAGCGTCGTGGCGTTAAAAAGTTTGGTGGCGAAAAAGTGATTCCAGGCAACATCATTGTGCGTCAATGCGGAACACCCTTTAAGCCAGGCAAGAATGTTGGCATTGGTCGTGACTATACGATTTATGCTACTTCTGAAGGCAGGGTTCAGTTTGATAAGTTTAAGCGTGTCTCAGTCATAGCTGAATGACGAATGGCGATCCTTATCTGGATCTGCAACTCGGCAAATTCTTGACGATGATTTCACGGCACTAGAATTTTAAAATAAAAATTTATTGGAACACCTACAATGGCATCTGAAGACACTTTCATCTACAAAGACACTAACTTTTCTGAAACAGTTGGCACGGGTGTGTCCCTAGTTGATCTCTATGCTGATTGGTGTGGACCTTGCAAAATCATGGCTCCGACGATTGATAAATTGGCGATCGCTTTTAAAGGTCGTGCGACTGTTGGAAAATTGAATGTAGACGACAATCAAGTTACCGCTGGCAAACTAGGTGTGACAAGCATCCCAACCGTTGTGATCTATAAAGATGGACAAGAGGTCGATCGTTACGTCGGCGTTCAGGGTGAAGCTGCGCTCTCAAAAGCAATCGAAAAACATCTCTAATTAAATGGGGCCGTTGATTCGCCCCTTTCTAGATTTCCAGCCTGTTATTCACAAAGAGGCTTGGTTGGCTGAAAATGCCGTGGTTATAGGAAGGGTCACTATAGAAAAACATGCCAATATTTGGTACAATTGCGTTTTACGTGGCGATGTCAATTCTATTTTTGTAGGTGAAGGCAGTAATATTCAAGATGGCACCATTGTTCATGTCAATGGCGACCCCTCTCATCCGACCATCATTGAACATCATGTGACTATTGGACATATGGCGGCTATTCACGGCTGTACTTTGAAAAGCCACTGTTTAGTTGGCATTCAGGCCACTGTTTTAAATGGCGCGATCGTGGAAGAAGAGGCTTTGGTTGCTGCCGGCGCCGTGGTTCGCGAGGGCCAAGTCATTCCAGCACGGACTCTCGTTGCAGGTGTACCAGCTAAGCCCGTTCGTATGTTGAATGATAGCGAATTGAAATTTTTACGTCATCAACCCATCCATTATTGGGAGGATATTGCGTCAAAGTATTGAAAAACAGATATTTATTTTAAATTGTCGGTTCACCCCCTGGTTTGACAGTGTTCTTGGGCCATCATAATCAAAATATGCACGTGCTCAGTCGTATTTTATTTTGTTTTATCTCATTTTTTTCGCTTTTTGCTGAAAGTGAGAAGCCCGTTTCTTCTGGAAATTTAGGTGTAAACCTCAAAACCGAGGAAGCGGTGATCATTCCAATTGAAGGCATGGTTAAAGAACTCTTGTTTACCACGCTAAAACGAAGAACCGAGGCGGCTATCAAGGCGGGTGTAAAAGTGATCGTCTACCGAGTCAAAAGTGATGGTGGTGAACTTGGTGCGGCAATGGAGATGAGCAATTACGTATTTAACTTGGACCATGACATAAAGACCATTGCTTTTGTCGAATCAAAAGCCTACTCAGCTGCGGCATTGTTTTCCCTAGCCTGTGATGATTTGTATATGAAGCCCGGTAGCGCCATTGGCGACTGCGAACCGATATTGCCAACTGGTGCCGGTTACGAAACAGCTGGTGAAAAAATACAGACGGTTTTAAAAGAACGCTTTCGCACCTTCGCAAAGACCAATGGCTACCCTGAAGATTTGGCCCAAGCGATGGTGAGTTCTAAAATAAAAGTTTATAGCGTTAGGGAAAAACAAACTCACAAACTTCGCTTTTTTAGAAGTGAAGACTGGGAGCTCTTGGATGAAGAAGCCAAGTTGCAATATGTCGATCGAAAAATTGTTTGTCACCAAGACGAATTGCTAACCCTGAGCGACCAAGAAGCCTTTGAACTAGGCTTCTCATACGGTACTTTTGAAAACAGCGAGGCTTTGCTCAAACACTTGGGTTGCAATGAAATGTCAAAGGTCGTCGATGTCAACGAGACTGAAAAAGTGGTGGATGCTTTTGATCAATATTCAGGGTTACTCTTGGCACTAGGTGTATTTTTACTTTACATGGAATTCAAAACTCCGGGCGTTGGTGCTTTTGGAGCACTAGCGGCACTCAGTTTCTGTGCATTTTTCGTGAGTAAGTTTTATCAGGGACAAGCCAACTATTTAGAAATATTATTATTTATATTGGGATTGGTCTTGATTGGTCTTGAGGTTTTCGTGTTTCCAGGTTTTGGGATTGCTGGAATAGCAGGTCTTGTTTTGCTATTTACCTCATTGGTATTGGCGATGCAAGACTTTAATGTCCCCAGCAACGAGTATCAATCAAATAAGTTAACAGAAAACATCACCTCGGTTTGTTTGTATTTTTTAACAGCAACGATGGCCTTTTTATTCTTGCTGTTGCTGTTGCCCAAAGGCAAAAATAAAGACAGCCCCTTGCATGGCTTATTTCAATTTCATCGCCAAGAGGTGTCGCAGAATTTCAGAAACAATGAGCATCAAAAATCCGAAACAACTTCGTTGCTGGGTTTTGAAGGCAAGGCGATCACCATTTTATGCCCTTCTGGAAAAATTGACATCGATGGCGAAATTTATTCAGCCTCGGCACGTGAAGGTTGGATCGCAAAAGACACTGTACTCGAAGTTGTCGCACAAGAGGGCTACTTGCTCACCGTTGCGGCCCTTAAAAAACAAAGTGATGAATTAAATACTTAACTTCTAAAAAGGTAAACTCATGGTTCCTAATTCAATCATTATTACAGCTGCAATTATTGCCACTTTGGTGGTGGCCATGTTTCTAATGAAATTCGGGTTGATTTACATGCGCGCCTCCTTCTCAGGTGTGCATGTGGGCTTCTTTTATTTATTTGGAATGTGGGTGAGACGAGTGAATCCGGCTATCATTGTAGATAGTCGTATCATAGCCGAAAAAGCTGGCTTAAACCTCAGTTACGATGAACTTGAAACACACTATCTTGCCAATGGAAATGTCATCAATGTCACGCAGGCTTTGGTCATGGCGGCAAAGGCGCAAATAGATTTAAGTTGGGAGCAAGCTTGTGCCATAGATTTAGCAGGCAGAGATGTTTTAGAGGCTTTGCGTACCAGCACCAATCCCAAAGTCATTGATGTTCCCTCGCGCGATAAAGGCAATGCCTACATTTCGGCCATTTCAAAAGATGGGATTCAGCTCAAAGTGAAAGCTCGAGTGACGGTGAGAACCAACTTAAAGCAATTGGTCGGGGGTGCTGTGGAAGAGACTATCATTGCAAGGGTGGGTGAAGGCATTGTCACCACCATAGGCTCCTCTCTCAACCATAAGGCCGTTTTGGAAAACCCCGACCTCATCTCGCGCAATGTGCTTGAGCGAGGCTTGGACAATGGCACAGCCTTCGCAATTTTGTCTATTGACATCGAGGACGTGGATGTCGGAGAAAATATTGGGGCAAAACTTCAAAGCGATCAGGCTGAGGCCGACAAGTTTGTCGCTCAAGCCAAAGCGGAGGAACGCAGAGCTATGGCGGTGGCTTTGGAGCAAGAGATGCGCGCGAAGGTTCAAGAAAATCGCGCAAAAGTGGTGTTGGCCGAAGCGGAAGTTCCCTTGGCCATGGCAGAGGCCTTTCGCAAAGGTCAGTTGGGTGTGATGGACTATTATCGCATGAAAAATATAGAGGCGGATACTGAAATGAGAACTTCTATTTCAAAATCCGAAGACGAGAAACTGAACCCTCAATAATGTTGAACTAGCAGATGACAAGTTTAGACATCGACTGGGGACAAGTTCAACAGATCCTCACCTTTTTGATCATTTTTATTGCACCTGCAATACTATCGAGGTTCAATAAAAAAGATCAAGAGGAGCAAAATGAGCCCGAACCCGCTGCTGAGAAAAGAACTCGGCTTGATCAACTGCTCGACCATAAACCGATTGTTTTAAAAGAGTTACAGCTTCCAACCACACGTTCACCTGAGACTAGAAAAGAGGTCCAATTAGCTAAGCCTACTACAGGCAAAACCAAAGGGATTGAGTCTAAGCACGACTCCAAAGTGACACCTGCCCCAGTTGCTCAAAAACCCAAACCAACTCAAATAAAAGCAGCACGGGTGACGAGTGCTCCTTTAGAGGTAAATCGCGAGAGCCATAAGCCGATGTTTATTTTAGGCGTATCTGCCAAGAAAGCTTTTCTCCTCAAAGAAGTTTTGGGTGCACCAAGAGGAAGCAATCCTTTTTGAAGCAGCACTCGCATCAAAACGCAGGAGAGCGTGGTCTCGCATTGATGATGACCATGGTGCTGTTGTTTGTGCTGGTCATCTTAGTGACTGAAATGATGTTTACCTCTGAGGTTCAAAAAGCCATTTCTCAAAACCTCACCGAGGAGCATTTGGCTTTTTATGCCGAAGAAGCCCTTTTGTTGCGCGTCGAAGAGGTCTTGTTCCAAGATATTGAACCTCCGCCCATGAAACCTATCGATGAATTGCTTTTATCACCTGAAGAACGCGAACTTTTGGAAAGTCAAAAAGGCACGGACTCATTGCACGACTATTGGGCTACCATGCGAAATGTCGAAAAAGTTGGCGATGGTGCTATCACGGCAAGACTCTATGATGAAGAAAGAAAGTTTAACATCAATACTTTAATCGATCCCAAGAGCAGTCAGCCCATTCAAAAAAGAGTTGAGTTGTTTAAGGCGATCATCAAAGTGATTGGCGTAAAAGAAGCTGACGATCGTGGCTTTGTAGATGAAGTTTCAGACTATCTCGATGAAAACAAAACGGGAAAATATGAATCTATTGCCGCCAATCGACCCATGCAAAGGATCAAAGAAATGTTGGCCATGGAGCATGTGGATAAAGAACTTTTTTACGGTAAAAATTACCCCAAGACCGAATTGACCTTTGTAGAAGAAAGCGATGGCGTGGTATTTGAACAGTTCGACGATTTTGATGAAGAAAGTGAAGGCACAGCCGCAGATCCTTTTCAAGAGGCCAAAGTGCCTCCCTATGAAGAGTGGGAGGAAGATCAGTTCATTCCCGGCCTACAAGACGTATTCACGGTTTACGGCGAAGGGAAGATCAATCTGAATACAGCTCCATTCCCCATTTTGGTGGCAATGTTCAATGAAGATGAGGAAGTCGCCAAGGAAATTGTCATACAACGCAAAAAGAAAGCGTTTAAGAACTTGGGCGACATCGCGTCGGTAACTGGGGCTAGTGAGCGCAGTGATTATTACAAAGATTTGATCACCTTTCAAAGCAATTACTTTAGGGTGGAAGTTTCGATGAAACGCGAAAACATTTTACGCCAAAGAGTTAGCATGATGATGCGTGACGGTCCAAATGCCATCACACTCTTTCGTGGAGCGAGTTTGTGATTTTGCGTTGGATGCTTTGTTTCTGTCTCTTTACAGCCGGACTTTGGGCTGCAGGTAAAGTTGACGTTGGGCAATTCGACAACCCGAGAGATTTAACTTTAAAAATACACGACCCTTTTGCGCAAGACAATCCAGACTTGATGCAACCGGTGATTGGCGAGTACCGCATCAAAATTTTGCCCCCCACAGTGGACTTCAGTTTTGAACCAGATGCTTATTTGAGCGAAGGCTTGTATTTTAAGCAAATTGGAAAAGTCATCTACATCGATGTTCGTCAACCGCCAAAACAAAGAAAGGCCGGTGAGTATGATTTAGCCGTATCGCTGTCCGTTCCCGGTGAAGCTGCGGTGTTCAAGCGCTTGCCACGTCATTTAATTTATACCGATGCAGCGACTGATGTATTATTGGTGATAGACAATAGTCGTAGCATGTTAAAAAACGATCCCGACGGCTTGCGCTATGCCGCGTGTGAAAATTTCATAAATCTATCCTCTTTATCAGATAAAATTGACCATATTGGGGCGATTAAATTTTCAGGCTCGGCAAAAATCAATTTGCCTTGGACACGTACCAACCAGTTGGAGGGGCAAAATGTAAAAGAGCTCTTGTCCAAGGATCGAACCGGAAACTTTACGAATATCAATGAAGCGCTAGAAGTGGCAGCGACAATGTTTGAAGATAGTTTTGCAACGGAAAAAGTGTTGGTGCTGCTGACCGATGGCAGAAACGAACCTGATCGCTACCGAGACACACACAAACTCTTGGTAGAGCAAGGGGTTAGGGTTTACACCGTGGGGTTATCTAAAGGGGCTGATTCGGAATCCTTACAGACTATAGCCACTGCAACCGGCGGTGAGTATTTTGAAGCCGTAGACGACAAAAAGTTGATGCAAATTTACAATCGCATCGCCCAAGAGCTCAATGATTTTAAATTGATTGAACAAGGCACGGCTAAGCAAGAGCTCAAATTTCCTTTGACGCAATACGACGAGTTTGTAGACATCAATGTTTTTGCTTACCCAAAAGACTCCACCTTTGAATTGACGGACTCACAAAATAACAAAATCTCATTGATGCGCATTCGCGGTTCGAAAGACGAGAACACCACCATCATGAGGGTTCCAAACCCCAATTCCGGTTGGTACAAGTTAACGATGACTTCAAAACAAGTGGACACAGGTTTTAATTATGACATCCACACCAACAGCAAATTGTTTTTGAAAGTGTTTCCCTTGGAAAAAAAATACCTCAGTGGCGAGGTCGTTCATTTTGCAGTGTCTTTGGCACACCGCCAAACGCCAATGATCAAGTCGGACATCAAGGCCACCTTAACAAACATTGAAGGCAATATTGTCGCAGACATGATACTTTACGATGATGGCGTGCACGGCGATAACCATGCCGATGACGGTGTCTATTGCGCTATAGTGCCGCTGGATTTAAAAGAAGGGCAGTATCATATCGAATTCAGCGCAAAGGGATTAACCCCATCGGGCGAAGACTTTATCAGAGTTGAAAAAGAGCTATTTTATGTTTTGGAAGCAGGGGGTGCCATTCGAGACTACTTCCTAGCCTCGGTTTTACCCTTGTATATAGATTTTGGTCATGTCGAACAAGGCGGTACAGAAAAAGCTAATTTAAGGCTCTCCTTCGAAGGCCGTGGCGCTAGAAAAATCACGATGTTTCCAAGCGGCAACATCATGCCTAAACAAGGCAACGGCCCCGCGTTGGACTGGAAACACTTTGAATTTCCAAAGGAAATAAAACTCGATCCTTCCCAACCTGTCGTGTTGTCCTTAAAAGCGAACGTTCCCTTAGATTTACCCGTTGGAGCTTATACTGGCAGTGTCATCGTGCAGATGGGCGACCAGCAACTGATGATCCCGATCGATCTGAACGTCAAGCTAACGACGATGAGCAGACAAGTGACTCAAAAAGCAGATTTGACCGTAGCACCTCGAGATTTGAAGCCCATGGCTGAAACCCCCTTGGCGCCCAAAGGTTTCGAACCTTTGGCCATGCGAGGTGACTTTGATCCCAAAAAAGAGAAGCTGGACATTCCAAAAACTCAAAAAGCCGTCGCTTTTGAAGATTCAAAACCAGCTAAAGCTGAGGTGCAAATCATGCCTAAAGAAGTTGTCGTCAAGCCCATTGAAAAAGTTGTTCCCATTGAATTTACGGTAACACCAAACGAAGTCGAAAATTTTGAAGTTGAAGTTGGTCTGTACGCAAGCTGCCTTTTTGAAATTAAAAATAACAGTGCTCATGCAGGAAATGTGATGATCCGCCTAGATGGTTTTGGACAGCTTGACCGTGACTTAGTAGAACTTAAAGCGGGTGAAAGTTACGACTTGACTTGGTTTTGGGAGGTTGTCGAATTAACGCAAACGGCACAGCCCATTCGCTTGAGTTTTTACAATGATTTTAAGGAGGAAGTGCGCGTTTTAAATTGGCGGGCCCGCCCAGTTGAAAGGCCGATCATTTTCTACATCACAGTTGCAGCATTGGCTTTGATAGCCTTGGTGTATGGAATTTTATATTTGCTTTATTCAGACTCTGGTGAAGGTTTTGTTTCAATCTCTGCCTTGGCGCATTTGATACTCGTGATCTTGGCTTTTTATTACATCATGCCAAAACGAGACTTCAAGTCAGAGGATAGCAACATCATGGTGATGGACCTATTGAATGAACCGAAACTCGAGGTCGCAGAAACAGAAACCCCTCCTGAGCAACCCAAAGTCGAACCTCTGCCTTTGCCGGAGCCGGCACCGCAGATGGACCTTAGGCCACGTGAATTGCCCCTCATTCGTCAGGAAGCCTCAACTTTGCAACGTGAGCAAGTGAAAGTTAAACGTGTAGAAGATCAAGCTCAAGAAACTGAATTAAAATCGATTGAGCGCAAAGTGGTTTCAGAGGATCGCACTTTTGAAAAAATGCCCGCTCCGGTGGATGCAAAACCCACGGTGATGTCTGTCAACGATAGACCGCTACGCCGTGCGGTGTTGACGCCCAAAAAAGAGGAGCCCAAATTGCAAGAGCTTCAAGTCAAACGTTCAGAGGAAGGGATTTATCGCGAGCGTCGTGTGACTTCAGCTTTGGATTCAAATGCTCCAGAGGCCATTTCTCTAAAATCGATGAACAGTCCGACCAAAGAAAAAAGTTTGGAAGCACCACTTCAAACCTTCGAAGCTGGTGATCAACCTGAGTTAAATCAGCAAAAAAGCAAAATCGAGTTAGCCGAAGAGATAGCCAAAATCCAAGAGCACATCGCTCAAGGCAATGTTCAACAAGCGCGTGAGCTGCAAATGCAAAAACGCGAGCTAGCATCAGATTTGGCAAAAGAACAAGAGCCCTTACAAACTTCAACCTCTGCCCCTAGGGCTGAAACCAATTTACCCGAGGCCACCCCAGCGCGGCAAAAAGAGTCCTTGGTTGCCAAAATTCCAGTTCAAGAGTTGGATTTGAGCAAAAACAAAATAGAAGCCGGTGTGTTAGATTTGCAAGAATCGATTGAAAAAGTGGACCTTGAAAAAGAACTGCTCACAAAAGCTCATGCGCAAAAGTTAGATGCACCTGACCGAAAAGTGGTGGCTGCAGAGCTTGAAAAGATGCAGGCGACCCAGAGTTCAACGAAGGCCCTTGAAGTGGCTCAGATTCAAACTATGGAGCTCAAAAAGGCACCTCAAGTGGAGAACAGATCCTCCTCAGAACTTGGAGCGTTTGACCCTAAAACCAACGCTTCAGGTAACCTTGAGTTAGCAAAGTCAGCAGTTCCTTCAAACGTAAACGCAACGGATGTAAAACTTGAGAAAATCGAGAAAATGACCTCAACTGAGGATCCCTCCACTCTTAAGCCCGCGCCCAAACCGATACAAGTTGAAAAAGCTCCTGAAGTTCAACTGAGCAAGCTCAAACCCACTCAAAAAGTGAGTGCTGCCGCAAAGGTTCTCGAAAAGGAAAGGCCAAGTTCACTCCAGTTGTCCGACATAAAACGACCAGACCAGAGCCAGTCGTCCTTGGAGAAAAAATTTCGTCGTACATCGTCTCAGGATCAGCTTTTGCCCACTCCAAAACCAGTAGAGTTGCTAGGCATCGAAGCAGAGAAAAGGGAACTTACTCCCAACCCCGATCAAAACTAATAGGGCCCAAAAAAACAGCTCTAAAGCACGCGATTATTTAACTTAAATCGGCTTTGTTTAATTTGTGTTAGGTCAATTGACTTGAAGCACAAATGCAATAGACTGAACGACCTAAAAAATCCTTGATCGATCATATAAATTATTGAATTTGAATACCTTAGAGGAAAAGTCGACGTTCTGCCCGCAGACCTTCCAGCAGGGACTAAAAAGATTGGTTCTAAAGGAAAACTTATACAAAACTTGGTTTTCCAGAACAAAAGTCGAACAATTGCAAGATGGCGAGCTTTTGCTCACTGTTCCTTCACAATTGGCCTTGGACTGGATTCAACGCCGCTATTGGAACGACATCCAAACCATGGTGCAAGAGGTGTGGCAAACAAAGATTCAAATCACAGCCCAGGCACTGGGTTCAGAGCAAAAAATGAGCCTCCCCAAGGAAGTCAGCAAAGTTTCTAAACCAGCAGCTACAGCTAAGGAAACCGTTTGCAAAAATCGCAGTGGCTATGAATTCAAAGACTTCATTGCAGGGGCAGAGAATCAACTCGCTCTAATCGCAGCCCAGGCTATCGGAGCAGGACAGCATTTCCATTCGCCTTTGACCATTGTCGGAGATCATGGCATGGGGAAAACCCATTTGTCCTCTTGTATTGCTGGACTATGGCCTGAAAATCAAGTTTTGCATTGGCATGCAGAAGAGTTTTCAAACGCTTATATTCAAGCGATTCGCGACTCAAATTTAGAGGAGTTTAGGGCGAGGTTGCGTTCTCGTTCCTTGATCGTCATTGAAGATTTAGATTTCTTTCTCGAAGGTCAAAAAAAGAAAACCATGGAAGAGTTGATGAACTCTTTGAAAGTTCTTCAGCGCGAACGCCGGCACATTGTAGTGACCTCAAATCAGCCCGTCTATAAATTTGAGCAAGCCTGCCCTAGTTTAGCTCATTTTTTACTTTCGGGACTCAAAGTGAAGCTCCATTCTCCCTCAAGTGAGAGCATTAGCGCTTTAATGGATCAGTATCTCAAAAAACATCATTTTCAATTGGCGCCTAAGTCGAGACTCTTTATTGAAGCCATGACGTTCAATAGCCCTCGTGACCTGTTTGGCGCGCTACAACAAATCTCGGCTTATTCTTATTTGGATCGCGATCCCTTGCCGTTGAATGTGGTGAAGGAAATTCTTTCCGATCATTTGCGAGTGGCGAAAGGACAGCTGCCCCATGACACGCAACTAGACCTACATGGCATTGCAACATTGGTGACGAAAACATTTGGCGTTCAATTTCAAAAGCTGGTTTCGCCAACACGAGAACGGCATATCAGCCTTGCTAGACATGCGGCGATGAGCCTCTCTTATGAAAGTCATTTTACTCTGAAGGAGATTGGCCAGTTCTATGGTGGGCGTCAACATCAGAGCGTGTTATTTGCCACTAAAAAAGTGGCTGAAAAACTCAAAAAAGATGTAGATTTCCAAAAGTGCTATCATAAACTCCAAGCAGAGTTAAAATCGATGTCGACAAAGTGAACCCAGACAAAAGTTATCATATCCTCATTGTTGACGATCAACAAGATAACGTGTTTTTGTTAAAAATGTTGCTGAATCGTCAACCAAATTTTAAAGTCGAAAGTGTTGAAAACGGTTTTGAAGCCGTTGAGTATATCAGTGGGCATGATGTCGATTTAGTTTTAATGGACGTGATGATGCCCGTTATGGATGGCAATACCGCGACAAAGCGACTCAGAGAACAATACGACTCGTCTGAATTGCCGATCATCATGGTGACGACGCTTTCTGATGTTGGCAACCTCGTGAAAAGTTTCGACAACGGAGCCAACGACTATGTCACAAAACCCATTGAATGGAATGCCCTAAAAGCTCGAATCAATTCGAGTTTAAAAGTGAGAGACGTGATTTTACACGAAAAAGAGTTGATGAAGCAGACCTCGAAACTCAACCACCGACTGAAAGAGTTTTCTTTTTCAATTGCTCATGACATTCGCAACCCCTTGGCGCATATCAGCGTACTGTGTTCATCCATTCAAGATAACCTCATCAGTGCGGAGGAAGGCATTCCTCAAATTGATCATTTGGCAAAAAAGACTCATCAATTCATGGACAGTATCTTGGAACATTCTGCCTATGGCAAACAAGAAAAAGCCGGATGGATTGACATGAACGCCCTGCTCGAAGATATTTTAAAATTCTTAGCAGATAGGATAAGCGAAAATAAGGCGAAAATAAGCATTCAAACTCTACCTAGCATTTACGGAACCTATGGCTTGCTTTTTCAGCTCATTATAAATTTAGTTGGCAACGCACTAAAATACTATCGCCCAAATTCAATACCTGAGGTTGAAGTGTATGCTGAAACGGCCTCGACAGAGGTGAAATTGTTTATTAAAGACAATGGTTTGGGAATGTCTAAAGAAGATTTAGCTATCGTTGGACAGCCACTGACCCGTGGCGCATCAAGTCACGGCACCAAGGGTTCAGGATTGGGGTTGAGTTTGGCAAAAAACATTGTCGCCGAGTTCCATGGCAAACTGAATATCTCCTCCAAATTGGGCATGGGAACTACCATAGAATTGGTATTTCCCACAAAAATCACAAAATAATAATTTTAAAATTCTAAGATCTTACCAACTGAGCAGTTCGCCTTTTTCATCCATAGCATAGATGCGGTTGTCCGACTTTGAATAAGTGACCTTGGCAAGAGGAACGAGATTGTGTGCGATAACGGCAATTTTCTTGCGCCCTTCACGATCCCAAACCTCTACATGTCGATCTGAAAGATTCAAGTAAAAAGGATCGCCATCTAGGGACCATGTCTTGCCGACGATTTTTCCAGCAAGTGACTCTGTTGGAAACGTACTATTAAAAGGTTTTATGGTTGCGTTGACGCTTTCTTCAAAAACACTTTGACTGTTTTTTTCGATCAAATGGTAATGCAAAAATTTCTTGTCCTTATAAGTGATGAGATTCTCGTTATTGACAATGACCGGAGTGCCCTCGACGCCACGTTTGATTTTCCCGCTAGCCTCACTCAACGACCACTTGAAAATTTGGCCGTTGCCAAATTCAACCCAGTAAGATGTGC
>Ga0172372_10002192_pt1 | contig 29970 bp, 33 predicted proteins | sample LakKiv5m_2_FD_114544 | JGI IMG/M metagenome (GOLD analysis project Ga0172372, IMG submission 114544) | Freshwater microbial communities from Kabuno Bay, South-Kivu, Congo - kab_092012_9.5m | ecosystem: Environmental > Aquatic > Freshwater > Lake | place: Democratic Republic of the Congo...
TCAGATGTAACGCCTCGTCCAAATGGTTCAATCTGGTTAAAAACAAGTGCTACAGGTACTGGTGCCAACTGGGCTGTTAAAGAATATGTAGCAAACACTGATTCATGGACACAACTAAGTGCTCCGTTGTATGCAAGTGATGCGGCTGCTATCTATGGCTTAGATCCAGTAGCGGGCGGCGCAGGCCTAGCGGCAGGTACACTATATGTTAAATATGACACATTAGGTACTAGCACATTATCATTTAAACCATATATTAAGAATGTGGCAGGCGTACTAACAATTACCGGTACTGTAGCAGGCGGTTCTGCTACTTACACTGTTAATGATAGTTTCCGTTTAGATGTAAGTGTACCAGCGAGTGCTACATTATCTACAGCAACAGTTACACTAAGTGGTACAACAGCAACTTCTATGATAGCTGATGTGTTAGCTGCAGGCTTACCTAATATCACTGCTGGTGTAAATGCAAGCGGACAGGTATATATCCGTCACAATGCGGGCGGCACTATCCAAATGACACAAATCACTGGTACACCACTTAACACAGCTGGTTTGTTTGATGACAACCATGTGCAAGTAATTTCAGCAGGTACAATTTACCTAGCTAGCCCATTTACTGCGCTAACATATAACTATGGTGCTGATGCTCCGTACAGTAACCCAGCTGAAAATACCCTATGGTATTACAGCGATGCAACCGAAGTGGACATTATGATTCACGATGGTACTGGTTGGAAAGGCTACCAAAACGTTGCTAATGATTCACGTGGTTATGATTTAACTAACACAGACGCTAACGGTGTGATTGTTGCCGCAAGTCAACCAACAACACAAAGCGATGGCTCTAGCCAATTGGCAGCAGGTGATTTATGGTTAGATACTAGTGATCTAGCAAACTTCCCTGTACTATACCGTTATAACGGTATATCATGGGATTTAATTGATAACCAAGATAACGTGAGTTCAGATGGCATCTTGTTTGCAGATGCACGTTGGTCAGCAACAGGTAACTTAAATGTCATTACTGATACTATCCCAACTATTACTAGTTTGTTATCTAGCGATCACTTAGATCCAGACGCACCTGACTATCAATTGTACGCTCGTGGTACATTGTTATTCAATACACGTCGTTCAGGCTACAATGTTAAACGCTTTAAAGCTAACTATTTTACTGATGCAGAATTAGCAGTTGTGCATAGTACAGAAGCTGATGCATGGGTAAGTTATAGCGGTGAAGATCCTACAACAGGTGTTCCGTACTTCGGTTACAAAGCACAACGTAACACAGTGGTACAAGCTATGAAATCAGCAGTTGCTTCTAGCACAACATTACGTGAAGAACAAACGCAATTTAACCTAATTACAGCCCCTGGATATACAGAACTTATCCAAGACTTGATCACTTTAAACAACGATCGTTTAAACACAGCGTTCATTATCGGTGACAGTCCATTGAACTTAGCATCAGATAGTACAACTATTGACAACTGGTCTAAGAACTCAGCACTTGCTGCTGACAACGGCGAACAAGGTTTAGTGAGCCATAGTGAGTACTTAGGTGTTTACTATCCAAGCGGGTTAGCAACAAATTTAGACGGTGAAAGCGTAGTTGTTCCGCCAAGCCATATGATGTTGCGTACAATGATTCGCAGTGATGCAGTTAGCTATCCATGGTTTGCTCCAGCTGGGGTACGTCGTGGTTTAATTGATAACGTAAGTTCAATTGGTTATGTTGATACAAACAATGACAATACATACAAGAGCATTGGTGTAACAAATGGTCTACGTGATGTATTGTACTCAAACAACGTAAATCCACTAACAGTATTACCAGGTGTAGGGTTAGTAGCATACGGTCAAAAAACACGTAGCGCACAGACTTCAGCAATGGATCGTATTAACGTAGCTCGTTTAGTGGTTTACCTACGTACAGTTCTAGCTAAAGTTGCTGCACCGTTTATATTTGAACCAAACGATACTATTACACGTAACCAAGTTAAAGCGGCATTTGATGCTGTATTCAATGACTTAGTTGCTAAACGCGGTATCTATGACTTCTTGGTAGTTTGTGACACAACAAACAACACACCAGCACGTATTGATGCTAATGAGTTGTGGGTTGATATTGCAATACAACCAGTTAAAGCAATTGAGTTTATTTACATTCCAGTTCGTTTACAAAATACTGGCGCAGCTTTAACAATTCAATAATATACGCAGATATTGGGAGGGGTAACCCCTCCCTAATCTGAGACAAAAAATGGTAAATACTATAAAGTATTAAAAGGAAGAAAAGATGGCAACATCATCATTAACAAATTTTACAGTGCCGTTATCAACTAACCAAAGTGCTAGTTCTCAAGGTCTGTTAATGCCAAAATTAAAGTTCCGTTTCCGCGTAACTTTTTTAAACTTTGGCGTTACACAACCTACAACAGAGCTAACAAAACAGGTTATTGATTTTAAACGTCCTAGCGTAAGTTTTGAAAACATTACTATACCTATCTATAACAGTCAGGTATATCTAGCAGGTAAACCAACCTGGGCTGAAGTCACATGTAATTTACGTGACGACGCTACGGGTGAAGTTACTAAACGTGTTGGCGAACAGATGCAGAAACAATTTGACTTTTTTGAACAAAGTTCTGCAAGTTCTGGTATCGACTACAAGTTTACTACAATTCTTGAAGTTCTTGATGGTGGTAATGGTGCTAATAACCCTAACATTTTAGAAACTTGGGAAATGTATGGTTGCTATCTAATGTCAGCAGACTACGGCGATAATAACTATAGCAGTAATGAGCCAATGACTGTTGGCCTAACTATCCGTTATGATAACGCATTACAAACACCAACGGGTGCTGGTATTGGTTCAACTATAACAAGAACATTAGGTACGGTTATCACTGGTTAATCCAGACGAAAAATTTACAAATTAAGAGCCCGGTTAAAATCCGGGCTTCTTTTTGGCGATAAATAATATAAATGGAATAACATATGGCACTTACTGATTTTTTAGGTGAATTAAGACAGTCAATAGCTCCGGATCAAAATATCCGCGACTTTCAACACGCCTCTCGCACCTTTATTGACAGTTTATACAGACTAAGTCCTAAACTAAGCACTCTATTCCATGTGTTTATTGATTTGAACGAAATAGTACAAACAGATCAAATTAGTCAAATTGAAATTGGCTTAATGGCTAAACAAATTCAATTACCTAGATTCAATGTACAGACTAAAACGCATAATTCTTACAACCGTAAGATGGTACAACAAGAACGTATTAATTACGATCCTGTTGGTATTACGTTCCACGACGATAGCGCAGATCAAGTGGTTAACTTCTGGAAAAACTATTATCAATATTATTATAGAGACAGTGACTATCTTGCTAATGAAGAAACCTATAGATATGATAGTAAGTACCAGCAACGCCAGCAACAAGCCTGGGGATATAGCCCTGTAAAAAATGATGGTAATCAAAATTATATTAAAGCTATAAGAATTTATAGCCTACATCAAAAGCGTTTTACATCTTATAATTTAATTAGACCTACTATAACAAGTTTTGCGCACGGGCAATTGGTCGCCGGTGATTATGCTCCCCTTGAACACACTATGCAAGTGCAATACGAAGCTATGTTATACGATAGCGGTCCGGTAAGTTCTGGAGTCGTACAAGGATTTGATGTTATACACTACGACAAGACTCCTAGTCCGTTACGTAATGCTGGTGCTGCACTAGGTGGCATTGAAGGAGTAATTAAAGGTGTACAACATGGTGATCTTGGGGCAATAGTTCACGGTGGTATTAACGTTTTTAATATTTTTACTGGTAGTGACGTGCAACTTAAGCAAGCACCGAGTATCGATTTAAGTAATATAGGAAACGGTATTTTACGAGGGCAAAACCCATTTAGTAGTGTTTTTGCACCAACAAGTTCTACAGTGCAACAAGGAATAAGAAAGGCCATTGGGGGCTCTAGTGGCTAAGGAATAACTATGGCAATCAACGGAAACTTACCAGGGCAAACAGTAAATAGCCCTAGCACAACAAATTATTTTAATAACTTCTACGATCAAACTGTTACCACCAGTCCAATGATTAATGATGCTGTGGTAGCGTATTTTCAAAATATCACAGGTGATTCAGAGACTGGGAAAAATCTAGCGGCCGCTATAATCTATACAGCATTACAACAAAATATAGATCCTATGAGTGTTATTGATCAGTTGAATCTACTAAGCGCACGAAATAGAGCGTCTGAACCCGAATATCACCCTGGCACTACTAATCAGTATGCCCAAGATACTAATACCTACAATAGTCAAACAGGTGAATGGGAGACCAGCGGAACAAATTACGCAAAACCAGGACCTAGCGCCGCATATAATCAACTTAACGAGTTAGATGCGTATCTAACAATGTTCCTTAACCTTAACCGTGTAAGCACGAGTCTATTGGGTATTAGTAATAGTCCTATAGTTAGCCCTTACGTTAAACGAACAATTCTGGCATAATGGCTAAGTACGCTAACGGCAAATTTACAATTAAGAACGCAGAAAAATACATAGGTAAAAAAGTACCCACGTATCGGAGTTCTTGGGAATTTGCTTTTATGAACTTTTGCGATAATAACCCAGCAGTAACACAGTGGGCTAGCGAAAGCATACAAATCCCTTACTTCAACCCAGTACTAGGTAAACAAACAATCTATGTACCAGACTTTGTTATTATCTACCAAGATGTAAACAAAAGACAGCATGTAGAAGTAGTAGAAATTAAACCTTTATCTCAAGTAACTATGGAAACGGCTAAGTCAGTTAAAGACAAATATAGCGTAGCAATCAACATGGCTAAATGGGCCGCTGCAGATGCTTGGTGCAAGGCTAACAACATGCGTTTCCGTGTAGTAACAGAGCACGACATCTTTAAAAATCTCAAACGATAAAAATAGTATTAAATACAATACTATGACACAAAAACTATCCGAATTATTTAACTTGCCTCCTATTGAAGGTACTACTCCTGAGGAAGCAGAATTAACCATTGAAGAAAATCGTGAAATGATTGAAGCAGTAGACGATGCTATTGATAAGATTGATGCTGCATTGCCAATGGTGGGTGACCTAGACACCAGCGATAAAGAGTTAGATGAACTAAGTGATCTAGCCAAAGAAAAGTTTCAAGATTTAATTGATCTAGGAATGAATGTAGAAGCTCGCTTTAGCGGGCACATCTTAGCCACAGCAGGCACACTGCTGGGCCATGCTATTACAGCTAAACAAGCCAAGCTAGATAAAAAGCTACGTATGGTTGATCTACAACTTAAAAAGGCACGTTTAGACCTGCAAGTTGAGCAGGCAAATAAAAAATCAGATGGCGACAAGATAATTGACGCAGAAGACGGTCAGGGTGTAGTACTAGACCGTAACGAATTACTTAACCAATTACTTAACAAGAAAAGCTAGTGTTTTTGATAAATAACACTATATATGGATCTTAACTTATGAAGAATTTTTTAGAATATCTAAGCGAAACTCAAAAGATTTATGAATTTCGTATTAAAGTAGCTAACTGCGATCCTGCAGATAAGCTAGACTATTTAAAAGCTGGTTTAGAAGGTTACCAAGTTGAAAGTTTAGGAGTAGCTAAACGTTTGCCTATTAAAGCGAATGACATTGACTTTCCAAGCATTCAAAACTGTGAAATCTTTTTACTGGATGCTAGCCTTAAATATCCAGTAAACGATGCACAGTTGCGTGGTATCGTTGCTGAACGTTTAGGTTGCAGTCAATCACAGGTTGTTGTTGTTCCTGCTGCCAACCCAGAAGAACAATGGCGCTGGAATCCAGACAATGGTGAAATTAAAGAGTTCAAACAAGGTGAAGATGTACTAACACAACCACTTCCAGAAGCTACAGCTGAACAAAAGGCCGCAAGCAAGTTTTATTCAGAAGCAGGTACTATTCTAAAAGAGTTAAACAAACCAGCAGAGTTTGAGATTGCAGGTAAAGACACTACTGTTGGTGGTGCTAAAGACCCTGCATACGGTAAAACAACAAATGATGTAGCAGTTGGTACAAAAAGCCCAGTAAAAGGACAATAAGAAATGAGCGATATGAAAATGTATAACATTCTAGGTATGTTTAAAAACCTAGTTAAATCTGATAAACCTGCTGAGGTTACTACACCAAAAGAAACAGTATATGAAAGCGTGGAACCACGTGGTAGTATTACTGAAGCAGTTAAAGGCTTAGAAAGCAAATATGCTACATTTAAAGAAGCAAAGAAAGCTAAACCAGACTTTTTAGACGTAGACAAAGATGGCGATAAGGCAGAGCCATTTAAGAAAGCTGTTAAAGATAAAAAAGCCGTCGAAGAAGGTGCTGGTCCTTACACGCTCGATGATCCAAAGCATCCTAAGTTCAAAGCTAACTACGAAAAATATAAAAAAGCTCACCCAGACTGTACACTAGCAGAGTTTGTTGCAGCCATGCGTAAGAAAGAAAAAGGTCTGAACGAAAGTCAAGCAGTTGTTATTGGCGGCAAAGAAGTTGATTTGAATAGTTTAGAATTTGAAAACATAAACAAATGGGACGCACCTGATTACTCAGACGCTTATTGTGTTGCGGCTAGTTTTGTTGATGGTACTCCGCTATCAGAAGTTGAGCTTGATCAATTAGAAAGCAAGTACAGTGCTGAAGTACATACAGCTATACACAATAGTCTACATGAAGCGGCCTACGATGAGCCAGCAGCACCAGATGCTGACGCTATTGCTAAACGCAAACGTCTACAGGCTATTAAAGATCGTCAAGAAGATGAACATGGTTATGGCGCAGAGCGTAACACACCAATCCGTAAAGTTGCTGGTAAAGCCTACGGTGGTTCTGCACAGAAAGATGTAGCAGAACCAGATGAGTTAGAAGAATACACACAAGCTGAATACGATCAAGCGATTGGTGATTTTAAAGCTAAAGGTGGTAAGGCACAACAACTACCACCAGGTAGTGCTAAGAATCCCATCTCAACAGCAAGTCGCCACATTGGCGGCCGCAGTGAAATTGGTGGTGGCAAAAAATCAGGCAAAGCTGCACAAGCTACATCAAGCAAAGCGGTAGTTGACGTGTATGAAAAAGCACCTCCAGGCGCTAAAGCTGAACGTATGGTTAAACATATTAAGAAAGGCTATGCTAAAGACGGCAAATTATCTAAGAAAGAAAAAGGTATTGCTTATGCTACAGCATGGAAAGCTAAGAAAGCTGGCGTCGTAGAAGCTACACAATTTGGTGATAAAATTGCCAATAGCAAAGCTGAATTGAAAAAAGCTAAACCAGCAATGGTTAAAGAAAGTCGTGTTATGGAAGAAACAGATTACTTCTACGAAAAAGTAGCTAAAGCTCTAGCTGAGAAAAATTCGTACTTAGACACAGCAGGTAGCGAATTCAATGATGCTGTACGTAAAGAAATGGTAGCACAAGGCATTCCACCTAACAAGGCTCGTAACATTTTAACAATGGACGAAGACTTCTTAAGCGACGTGGCTACATCATACGGTCACTACTGTCAAATTGACGCACATTCACCTTTACCGGCTGAAATTGATCTAGGTGGAGTAAAAGAATTAGATGAGATTGCTCGTCTAGCAGGGTTACCAACTAAAGAAGCAACATGTGAAGGTTGCGGTATGGTAGAATCATCATGCTCATGCCAACACGAAAGCACAATGGGTGCAGTAGCAGGCGGATTAGCAGGTGCAGCATTAGGTAAATCACCTGCGGCAGCTAGAGTTGGTGCCGCAATAGGTGACCAGTTAACAAGTGAAGAAGAACTAGATGAAAGAGAGCAATTCCAATCTATGCCACAAGGTTATGCTTCTGGTACTCCTAAAGCGCCAGCGGTGAATCCTAACGTTAAGTCTACATTTGACAAAAGCAAACTAAACCCAATGCGTGAAGAAGAAATGGAAGAAGGCAACGAATTCTCAGGTGCACTAGCTAAAGCTAAAGCTGCAGGTGCTAAAGAATTTGAAGTTGACGGTAAGAAATACACTGTTAAAGAAGATATTAGTGTAAACATTTCTGCAAGCGGCGAAGATGATAGTGTTAATTTAATTCGTAAATTAGCAGGTATGAATATGATTAACCACACATTGGGCGGCACTAAAACTGACAAGATAGTAGGACAATCACTTGGAGAGCCAGAACAGGCGCCTGAAGAAGTTAGCGTAGCTGACCTAACACAAGACGAAAGCCTAGAAGAAGAACGTGACGTAGAATACACAAACACACCTAACGAAAAAATTGCAGGTGTAGATGCAGCTATTCCTAGTGGAACTGATTTAAATCGTGCTAAGAAACAGTACAAACGTGAATATCCAGGTGATAACCCAATGGCTGTTAAAGAAGAAGCTCTTTGGAAATCATACGAAGCAATGATTAGTGACGTTAAGAAGTAATATGGCAGTAAAGCTACACGTAGAATATTTTTTAGTATGTTTATGTGTAGCTTTAGTAAGAAGCTTACGCAAAATTTGTAAACTATTTAAACTATGAAAATTAATGAAATCATTGTAGAAACTCGCGGTGAAGGTCCTGTTCCTAAAGAACTAGAAGATAAAAGTATGGGCGGGGTTATCCGTATGCGTGATGTGGGCGGCTACGATCGTACCTATCACTTAAATCGTATCATGATGGCAGCGGCTATGGCCGACGGCCAAGACGAACGTCCAGTTGATATGGATAGCTCTAGCTTTGTAGAAAAATACAATGTAGCAATACCATTTAGTGATGCAGAAGAACTAATGATGTATCAGGCCATGGCTACTATTCCTACAGACGGTAAAGAATTAGTTAAACGCGGTCGCAGTCAAGAAGCCGATGATACAAACAAACAAAGTCCTATATCGCCTCGTAAGAAAAACAAATACGGAGTATAACGTGGACGAATTAGATCAAATTAAACAGCTTGCTGGGGTAACTCAAAACGTAGGAAAACTGCAAGAATACAAAGGCTACGGTAGCGTTAAAACTGATGGTAGTAACATGAGTATTACTGCTAATGAAAAGATTCAACACCAAAACAGCAATAACATCCAACCTGGTACACAGGAATGGTTTAGATTGTGGTTTGCGAAAACAGGAATCACCGGAGAAACTCCCTTCTAAACTTAACTTCGCAAAACTAGTTCTAACAGATAAATAACTATATGTTAGAAAACAAATACACCTCTTATTATAACAATATTATCAACAAAGCTAAAAATCGTCTATTAGATGGGTATTATGAAACCCATCATATTATTCCTAAATCGCTCGGCGGCACCAATCTTAAAGAAAATCTTGTAAACCTAACAGCCCGTGAACATTTTATTTGTCATCTTCTACTTACTAAAATGTATGAAGGTGATGCTAAAAGTAAAATGATACATGCTGCTTGGGCTATGACAACATTAGAAAATGAATTTCAACAAAGATACAAAATAACATCAAAAATATATGAATCTCTGCGTATTGAATATGCAGAACTTGTTTCTAATAGATTATCCGGAAAACCTGGAAGAAAACATTCTGAGGAAACTAAAAAGAAATTGTCTTTAGCGATGGCAGGCAAATCAAATGGCCCAATGAGTGAAGAATCTAAAAGAAAACTATCCGAATCAATGAAGGGTAAAAACGTAGGAAAAAAACGTACACTAGAACAAATTCAACAACAGTCACTACGACAAACTGGTAAGAAAAGAGCACCGCATTCTGAAGAAACAAAAGAAAAATTACGACTAGCTAATCTTGGAAAAAAGAAAGCCCCCGACACTATAGAGACTCGTGTTAAAAAATCATTGGCATCAAAAGGCAAAACTAAATCGCCTGGCCAGGTTGCAAAGCAACGAGAATCATTGTTGAATTATTACAAACAAAAAAAGATGGGACATAAGTAAATGTATGGCAACAGCAAAAGGTACAGATAACGTCCTTGTTAAAAAGCCCCATCAACAAACGGCATTTACACAAGAACAATTACAAGAATTTGCAAAATGCGCAGACCCAGTAACTGGCCCTGAGTATTTTATGAGTAACTACTTCTACATACAACACCCCACTAAGGGACGTATGTTGTATCAACCTTTTGACTACCAAAAACGCCTAATCGATACATATCACAACTACCGCTATAGTATATCGCTAATGCCCCGACAAACAGGTAAGTCAACAAGTGCCGCAGGTTACTTGTTATGGTACGCTATGTTCGTGCCAGATAGTACTATCCTAATTGCCGCACACAAATTTACAGGCTCACAAGAAATTATGCAACGTATTCGTTACGCTTATGAAAGCGTACCGGACTTTATACGTGCTGGTGCAGTGAGTTACAACAAAGGTAGTATTGATTTTGACAATGGTAGTCGTATTGTAAGTGCTACAACAACAGAAAATACAGGTCGTGGTATGAGTATTTCATTACTATACTGTGACGAGTTCGCATTCGTTAGACCTACCATAGGCCGAGAATTTTGGACTTCAATTAGTCCCACACTAGCAACTGGTGGTAAATGTATTATTACATCAACGCCTAACAGTGATGAAGACCAGTTTGCTCTCCTATGGAAAGGTGCTAACAAGTGCTTTGACGAATTTGGAAACCCAACTGAAGTGGGTGTTAACGGATTTAAATCATATCGTAGTTACTGGAACGAACACCCCGACCGCGATGAAAAATGGGCTGCTGAACAGCGAGCACAGTTAGGTGATGAACGTTTCCGCCGAGAGATGGACTGCGAATTCATTATCTGGGATGAGACCTTAATTAATCCTACTACACTTATTGAGATGTCTGGCTTAGATCCTATAGAGCGCCAAGGTCAAGTTCGTTGGTACAAGAAACCTGAAGCGCAGTATACCTATGTTGTCGCTATGGACCCAAGTTTGGGCACAGGGGGCGATCCTGCAGCTATACAAATCTTTGAACTACCTACATTTAAACAAATTGGCGAGTGGCAACATAATAAAACACCAGTGCAACAACAAGTGGGTATTTTGACTGAAATTGTTCGTTATTTAAATGAAACAGTAAGCCAAAATAATATCTATTACAGTGTTGAGAACAATACCTTAGGAGAAGCTGCACTTATCTGTATCAATGAAATTGGTGAAGAGAACATCAAAGGTATTTTCTTAAGTGAACCCAAACGTGCAGGTAGTGCTCGTAGATATCGTCGTGGATTTAATACAACTAACAGCACAAAAATTTCAGCTTGTGCTAAACTTAAAAATCTAATTGAAAGTAAGCGTATGACTATTGTAAGTAAACCGCTACTATCAGAACTTAAAACTTTTGTAGCCAATGGGCCTAGCTTTGCAGCCAAGCCGGGTGAAACAGATGACCTGGTTATGGCACTAGTATTAATAGTGCGCATGTCTATGCTCTTACAAAGTTTTGACAGTCAAATTGACTCTACAATGAAAGACAGTCTCGAAGATGTAATTGAGCCTATGCCTTTCTACATTATGTAGATAAATAATGTTATGAGAGAAATTAATAAAATCGCAGAAGGCCTATTTGAGAAAATTCGTGACCGATTTGAAGATGTTAGTTTGGGTGATGAAAATGCACATGCTACACAAAATCCAGAAGATGCACGTTTTTTCAATTTTGACTATGTAGTTGATGGTCACAACTACGGCAATATTACACTTAGCGTCATTGATGAAACAAGTCTGAAAGTTTATTTTAGTAAAAACATCAGTCACGACCTAGATGACGAGCAACGCAAGCATTGGTACAGTTTCCTTAGAGAACTGCGTGAATTTGCTAAACGTAATCTACTAAGTTTTGAGCCACGTGATATTACACGGTCAACTCTTAAACACCGCGATATCCAACAAATTTCTAAAGCTGATAACACATACGATAAAGACGAAGTTATTGGCGAAAGTCGCTTATATGGTACTAGCCGTAGTAGCTATGAAAATGATGGCCCTGTGCGTATTATTATCCGCCACAGCGATCATATTAACCCAGAATCTCGTGGAAGTCGTAGCCGTAAAATCCGTGCTATGTACTTAGAAAACGCAGAAGGCGAACGTCTAAAACTACCACACAACAGTCTACGCTATGCTCGTGCTATGGCCCGTCATTTACAAGAAGGCGGCAGCATCGGTGATGAGTTTGGACAGCACATTACAGAAATTGCAGAAGAGTGTAGCAAGTTAAAACCATTTAAATCTGCTATGATTCGCAGAGTATTTGAAGATGGCGAAACGCAGGCAATGGTAGAAGCTGCATTTGAATACCACGGCCTACTAAAAGACACACTAGGTAAAATGAGCGGTCGTAAGGGCTACCAACAATGTAAAGAACAGTTTGTTGCTACTAGTACCAGCTATGTTCCAGAAGAAGATTTTGATGCTGACAGTGTCAGAGAACGTTTTGTAAAACGTACATATAATGATCGCATGAATGATGCGCTACCTATTGTATACAAGGCTTATAACATGAAGAAAACTAATAAAATGGCAGAAGCCTTTGAAGGCTGGGCAAACAATGTAGCAGAAAGCTGGGACGAGGATGAAGAAGGCGTTAAACAATGGGGTATAGAACCTATTAACGTTGATGACTTGGCTGATTTATTTGCTGAAGAATTACCACTAGGTGTCGATGCTGTAAATGCTATTAATGCTGTCAGTGGTGTTATTAATAGTAACGAATTGGATGAAGTACTCTTGCACACAAGTAAAGCAAATCCAGAATTGGACGCTCGTGATGTAATTTTATCATGGTTGGAATCAAATGTACCAGCAGTGTTCCAAGAATTACAAAATGAAATTAACGAATCAGAATCCGGAGATTCACCATTTGACCGTATGAGCAGAGCGGAATTATTAGATTATTTAAACCTAAACCCACTAAAAGCACAAAATATTCCAAACGAAGAACTACGTGCTGCCGCAGAAGAACGCTCGCTCGATATGACAGAGGGTAATACCTACGGTAGTTACGGTGCAGTATATGAAGATGATGAAGATCAAGTGGAAAGTATCACTTCAGCAATCGTACGTAGAATATTAAACAATATTGGCCAACACAGTGAATTATTAAGAAAAGCAGGACCAGACGGTGTACTTAATGCTGCACGTGACGTAGCAAGTTTTCACGCACCGGTAGAAGAATTGGGCTCGAGTGACATCAGCAACATGGTTCGTGAAGTATACCTTGAAGTTGGTGTAGACTACCCGGAACTAAATGAAACTCCGTTACGTCAAGCAAGAACACCAAGTAAAAAAGCCCGCGACGCAAAATATTATGATTACCTAGCAAGAACGTTAGGTGAAAATTTAGAATCAATGGCTCCAGCAGATAGTTCTAGCCCTTTAACTCACGCACATGAAGCATACTGTGATGCTTGTGATCGCACAGCAGACCAATGTGTTTGTGATGATGAACTAGATGAAGGTCGTGTAAAAGAAGTTAGTATAGATCTTGAAGAACTGACAGATGAAGAATTCAAGGCAAAATATGGAAAAACCAAAGAAGAAGTAAAACAAGCACTGTCAGAAGGTCTATCAGGCTTACAAAAATTAGGCGCTGGCGCGGCATTAATTGGTGCATTATCAACTAACGCATACTTAGATAATAAAGCAGTAGAATCGAGTCCGCAAGTACAAAAACTAGAACAACTATATCAGCAAGCACTAGCAAATGATGACGTTCAAAAAGCAAATGAATTAGAAGATAGAATTGAAAATCTTAAGGCACGCATTGAACTAGGCAAAGGTGAAGTACTAGATAAAGACGGTAACCCGATCGAACCAAAATACGAAAGTATACAAGATATTAGAACTCTAGCAGGCTTATAGTAAAATTACAATTATAATTTCGATTAAAAAGGACCTACGGGTCCTTTTGTTTTGGCTAAAATTTGGCTATATTGCTCTTGTGAGATAAATAATTATAACGTATAGTATATAAATGCTAGACGTTTTAGGCATATTTTAAGACCATCTTATAGGAGAAACATTATGGCAACATCATTAGCAGAAATTCGTGCAAAATTACAAGCACAAGAAACCCGCGGTCAAGGCGGCGGTCAATCACAAGGCGACAACGCTATCTACGCTCACTGGAACATTCCAGAAGGCACATCAGCAAGAGTAAGATTTTTACCAGACGGCAACACAAAGAACGATTTCTTTTGGGCGGAACGTTTGATGATTAACTTGTCTTTTGCAGGCATTAAAGGTCAACCAGATAGTAAACCAGTAACCGTACAAGTTCCATGTGTGGAAATGTATGGTGAAGCTTGTCCAGTTCTTGCTGAAGTGCGTACTTGGTTTAAAGATCCAAGTTTAGAAGAAATGGGTCGTAAGTATTGGAAGAAAAAATCATACTTGTTCCAAGGTTTTGTGCGCGAGAATCCACTAGCGGATGACCAAACACCAGCAAATCCAATTCGTCGTTTCATTATTAGTCCACAAATCTTTAACTTGGTTAAAGCGGCCCTAATGGATCCAGAACTAGAAAACCTACCAACAGACTACCAAGGCGGTTTAGACTTTACTGTAAGCAAAACATCTAAAGGTGGATATGCTGACTACAGTACAAGTAAATGGTCGCGCAAAGAGTCTGCATTAACAGCAGATGAAGCAGCAGCTATTGAGGCAAATGGTTTGTATAACTTATCAGAGTTTCTTCCTAAGAAACCAAGTGACGTTGAGTTGAAAGTTATCAAAGAAATGTTCGAAGCTTCGGTAGATGGTCAAGCATATGACACAGAACGTTGGGGTGCTTACTATCGTCCACGTGGTGTTAGTGCACCAGCAGGTAGCGCAGCTCCTACCGCACAGGCAGCTCCTGCTCCTGTAGCTCAACCTGCACCAGTTGCAGCGACTCCGGTAGCAGAAGATGACGTTCCTTTTACTCCTGATCCAGTGGTAGCAGAAGATGCGACACCTACAGCACCAGTAACTACACCAGCAGGTGGCGGTCAACGTGCTGAAGACATCCTTGCGATGATTCGCAATCGTCAAAACAAAGCGTAATTAAGCACTGGGGGCCCTGCGCCCCCATTTTCGATTAAAGGACAATTCTATGGCTAAACCATTCGATCTGAGTAAATTCAGAAAAGGTATTACAAAAAGCATTGATGGCATCAGCATCGGCTTTAATGACCCAACTGATTGGGTTTCAACAAACAACTACGCACTAAACTATTTGATCAGCGGTGACTTTAACAAAGGTATTCCGATGGGTAAAGTTACAGTATTTGCTGGCGAGTCTGGCGCAGGTAAATCGTTTATCTGTTCAGGTAACTTAGTTAAAAATGCGCAAGCTCAAGGCATTTATGTTATCTTAATTGACACAGAAAACGCACTTGATGAAGCATGGCTACACGCACTTGGTGTAGATACTTCAGAAGATAAACTACTTAAACTAAACATGGCTATGATTGATGACGTAGCTAAAATGATTAGCGAGTTTGTTAAAGAATATAAAACACTACCAGCAGAAGAACGCCCTAAAGTGTTATTTGTACTTGACAGTTTAGGTATGCTATTAACACCAACTGATGTTAATCAGTTCGAAGCAGGTGATTTAAAAGGTGATATGGGCCGTAAACCTAAAGCACTTACAGCACTTGTTCGTAACTGTGTAAACATGTTTGGTGATTTAAATATTGGTTTAGTAGCAACTAACCACACATACGCAAGTCAAGATATGTTTGACCCTGATGATAAGATTTCGGGCGGTCAAGGTTTCATTTACGCATCAAGTATTGTAGTCGCTATGCGCAAACTAAAACTAAAAGAAGATGAAGATGGCAACAAGATTAGCGAAGTTAAAGGTATTCGTGCCGCATGTAAGATTATGAAAACACGCTACGCTAAACCATTTGAATCAGTTCAGGTTAAAATTCCATACGAAACAGGTATGAATCCCTACAGTGGTTTAGTAGATATGTTTGAAAGTAAGGGATTATTATCCAAGGACGGTAACAGTCTTAAATACACACTAGCAGATGGTACAGTCATCAAGCAGTTCCGCAAAGCATGGGAACGTAACGAAGATGAATCGTTAGATAAAGTAATGAAAGACTTTACAGCTAACCCGCATAAAGAAGATGTTAAATCTGCCACAGTTGAAGAGGATTTGGAAGAATGAGTATCGAAATTGATGTAGTGTGCGAAGTGTGGTTAACGTGTAAAGAGTATATTAACCCTAAAGATCGACAGGCCGCAGCTGACCATGTTGTTAGTGTTGTGTCAGATCATAATTTATTAGACCGCGATCTTAAGGCGGTTGGGGGCACTGACAGTTACTTAAAACGTGCTGTAGAAGAATACTTAGGTGAAGAAGTAGAAGAGCCCGATTATGATGAAGACGAGGACGAAGACTATTAATGTGGTATAGTCGTGTAGTTGCTAGCTTGGGTGCTATCCCAGATTTCATTGATTATTATGAAAACGAACTAGCACAGGCTAAAAAAGAAATTAGCACCTACGGTAATATTGAAAAAAACCTGGCTAACTTGCCTGGTATTACAGAACATCGCTTCAATCAACTACAAGAGATTGAAGCGGTGCTCAATTATCTTAATATACAATTACGTAAAATTCGTCAAACACATTACAAAAAGTATTTAGAAGCGTATGCTCGCGCACTAACAAGTCGCGATGCAGAAAAATATGCAGAAGCAGAAGATGAAGTTATTGACATGGAAACAATCATTAACGAAGTGGCACTGCTACGTAACAAATGGTTAGGTGTAATGAAGGGCTTAGAAAGCAAAAACTTTATGTTAGGGCATATTACACGTCTACGTACCGCAGGCATGGAGGATGCGACAATTGGTTAGGCATAGTTTAAGCGTATTAAATCTAATTCAGCAATATGATATATTTTTAGAAAGTATACATCATATAGCTATTATGGGCTGCGGCGCAAGTGAAGATGTAGAATGGTGGGCTACACTGCTGAATAATAACGAACCCCCAGAGCCTTATAATTTTTCCTGCCATGTGGTTGATATAGACAGTAGTAAGTTGGCACAGTTACCCAACCTTAAAAACATTCATAAAGTAAATGCTGGGTTCGATGACGACTATATATTTCCTGTTCCTGTAGATTTTATCTATGCGCACGATTGTTTACAGTATAGTACAAATCCTTTAGCTACCTTAGCTAAATGGAACAGTTATATGAACACCAATGGTATGTTATTACTAAGTGTACCTCAGCATACAGGCATAGAATATGATCGACAATATAGTCGAGGCTACAGCGGATGTTATTTTCACTATACTCCAATTAGTCTAATTTATATGTTAGCTGTAAATGGATTCGATTGTCGTGACGCATACCTACTAAAACGTTTTCAAGATCCTTGGATTAACTTGGCTGTATATAAATCTGATGTAGCCCCTATGGATCCTAAAACTACAACCTGGTTTGATCTAATAGAAAAGAACCTATTGCATCCAAGTATAGTTGATAGTATAAACGCCAATGGCTTTCTTAAACAAGAAGAAATCTGCATGCCATGGCTGGATAAAGAGTTGTATTTCATTGACTATATCAGTCAAATGATGGAAATACCTGCAGCAACAGAGACCACCGGGGTCGTTGAGGGGGTAATAGTTAAATCAGATAAAACTACAATAGCACAACCTGCTATCGTTGAAGTCAAAACCGAAACACTAAAACCTAAAATTATTAAGAGCAAACCCCCAACAAGAAAGAGCTACAAACGTGGTGAATAAGGTTGTACTAGTAACAGGCGGATTTGACCCGTTGCACTCTGGGCACATCGCCTATTTCCAAGCTGCACGTAAACTAGGTGATATGTTGGTGGTTGGTGTTAATAGCGATGCTTGGCTAACTCGTAAAAAAGGTCGTGCGTTTATGCCTAGCACAGAACGCATTAACATTATTCAACATCTCAATATGGTTGATCACTGCATCTTATTTAACGACAACGATAACTCAGCACGTGAAGCAATTCGTAATGTTAAGATGATGTACCCAAACAGCCAAATTATCTTTGCTAATGGTGGCGATCGCACTCAAGAAAATATTCCAGAAATGACAGAGCAGGATGTGATCTTTAAATTTGGCGTGGGCGGAGAGGACAAAAAGAATTCTAGCAGTTGGATACTTGAAGAATGGAAAGCACCCAAGACTGTGCGCCCTTGGGGCTACTATCGTGTTCTACACGAAGTATCTGGCACTAAAGTAAAAGAGCTTACTATACAACCTGGGCAAACTTTAAGTATGCAAAAGCACTTAGAACGTTCAGAAGAATGGATGGTAGCAGAGGGTAAGTGTATGGTAGAGCATTATACATTACCATCTAATAGTTTAGTACAACAAATAATCTCTAAACATCACACATATCATGTTAGCGTAAATCAATGGCATAGATTGTTTAATCCGTTTGATAAACCCTGTCACATCATTGAAGTTCAATATGGCGACTATTGTAGTGAAGATGATATAGAGCGTAAAGATAAATAATAGTATCATGAAAATACGCGAACTATTAATAGAATTTGTAGCACCTCCTGCACTAAAGGCACTAACACAGTTAGTTGATGCAGTAGAAGGCAACCAACTAACTCCGCAGGCACAACAGCAAGCTAAAGTAGTGCTGGCTAGAATTGAGTCAGAATTGGAAAAAACTGAACAAGCACAGCAACAACCTGTAGCTGAACAGGTTAATTATGCACAGCTAGTTGATCAATTAGTTGGTAAACTCGAAGACAGATTAGAAAACCCGAACGAAACCCAAAAGATACTTAGTGCTATGCGTCAGGCAGGCGTTAATGACCAAATGATTTATAAATTGATTGAATTAGGTCGAGAAGCAGAGTTCCAAGCAGGGTTAGAATGGAACGATCAATTAAAAGCGAGTGCTATGGCATTAGCTGACAAGGTTGTGCGAAACAGTGAAATTATCCATGCTGCATTAGAAACAGAAACCCCAATTGCTATGTCAGAGGCAGCAGAAGTTGGTAGTTCAATGAAAGGCAAGATTGTAGACATCTTACGTACTATGTTTGAATTACCTTATCGCAACGAGCGCGAAAGACAAGCATTTGAGCGTAAAAAACAACTTACAGCACAGTTTATGGAAAAATGCAAAGTTGGTGTTATTGACTTTAATGATATTATTGCCAACGACAAACCTGATGCTAATATCGACGAATTAGTTCCAAGCCAGGACAGAGAAATTTATAGCGAAATCCGCGACAAAGCATTTGGCGCAGTACCTAGCACCACAGCAGGCGCATGGGGCCCAGGGGAGATTGGTCTTAGCCTTTTGGCTACTCCGGTTACCAAAGGCACAGTGGGAGATCTGCGTGTATTAACAAAAGATGGCGCTATAGAAGTTGAATTAAAAGGTATGCAAGATGCCAAAGCTGGCGGCCGCTTTAACAGTAACGCTGTGGCCAAAGCCAAAGATGCTGCAAAACAATACAGAAGACATTTTGATAGTTTTTATAAAGGACTCAGCGAGATTATTAATGTTCCTGATCCAAGAGAAGCATTTACTGTAGTAAAAAATATAAAAACTGGTGCCACTAAACTCAAACGTCCCGAAACGTTTGACCTAGAAGCTATTAATAAAGTATGGAACCCAAAACTAATATTACCAGCTAGCCAAGCTAATCCAAAACGTGCGCTACAATTAACAAAACGTTTTCTAGCAGGCATAGCTGATTCTGCAGTATTAGATGAAGGTAAACAATATGCTAAAGACGCTATTCTTGAAATGACTCGAGACCCTGACATTATTGTTATGAACGACGACGGCAGTTTTACGTTAAATTGGTTAGGCATCCAAGCAAATATTAGTAAAATATTGTACAGTGTTTACGCAGGAGTTGACAAGAAGGGTGTGATCATGTATTTTAATACTATGACCAGCAACTACTATATTGTCCAAGGACCTGATGATATGAAGAATCGTATCAAAGACGGCACTCTTAGAACAGGCAATAGCATTATTGACTTTGCGGCAGGACAAAGCCCTGCTAGTCCACAGGTTGGTATAGCGTAATTTCAATTTAATTTAGGATTTCAATTATGTCACAACTCAAAATTGTAGTAAATGTAAGTAAAGGAAGTCCGCTCACCGGAAACGCTTGGGTAGATATTCTATTTGGGGGCATTAGAGAAGTTGAGCACGCTGAAGTTAAATCGGCGTTTGATATCAATAATAGCACTCCGTTGGATGCAATTGAATTTACAGTTGACTACGATGAAACATTACATAATACTATAACAGTTTTAAATACCCCAGAAACAATTGGCCCTATACAGATATATCATTTAGATTTTTTCATTGATGGAGTTGAGGCACAGTTAACTTGGCAAACAGCAATTAAAAATAAGCCATTGCGATTTGGCGGTGAGACTAGTCAAGTAATTACAAATCCTCATATTGATAATCCTGAGTTTTGTGGCTGGTGCTCTATACCTAATGTAAGCCCTGGTATGAGCATAACTTGGCCGATAGCAGATTTGATCAGAGTAACTGCAAACTAAATGATCACGCGAATCTTGCTAATTGGTCCTAGTAGGATCAATGAAGCGGCTATCACCTTATCATTTGATGATAGACTGAATCCATTACCCGATAAGACTTATATCATCAGTCCGTATCCACAACACAAACTAGATAGTATATTTGCAGAATTTGGGGTAGACAGCTCTGCTTATACTCTATTAGATGATCTATACTTCGAACAGTTTTATGACCTAAGTCGTTACAAACACAATCATTGGTATTACCAGCAAGCATTAAAATTTTGCGCAGTAGATCACTTCGACAGTGACTATTTCTTATTGCAAGATTGTGACCAAGTTCCTCTCAAACAGTTTGATTTTTTTGTCAACGGTAAACTAAACTTTAAAGCAGAAAATCTTTGGAATCCGTACCAAGAATTGTATGCTGAAATGGCAGAAAAACTTACAGGATTAAAACGTGTATTAAATTATAGTTTGGTAAACGAACTAATGCCCTACAGTAAACAAGATTGGGATAATCTTAAACAGTTACTTGAAGAGCGCAATAACTGTTTTTGGTTAGATGCGTTTCCTAACATTAGAGAACTTGGCGAGCCCAAATGGCTAAGCGAATTTGAAATACTAGGCATTTATAAAACTAATCAGCCTGACGGCTGGACACATTATCCTGCCACACCACAAGCGGCTATTAATAACTGGGATGATTTTTACATTATTGATTGGTCTAAACAAGACACAGTTAAGTTTCTAACACAGCCACTTAAGTATATGAGTCTGGCAGACGCAATTAAGGTAAGAGATTATCTCAAAAATATTTGACACTTTAGGTTTTTTCAGTTAAACTAAAATACTAATCACCTAAATAGGAATCATTATGAAATCAACTCAACTCTCAATCGAACGGTATGATATCGACAAAGCATTAGAAGTATTTGACAACAATCAATTCCAGTTAATCCTTGCATCGGCAGTGCGTGCCAGAGAAATTGCTAGCCAACGTGTATTCCAAGAACGCAACGGTGTTAAAGTCCCACACAAAAACAAACCAACAGTAGAAGCATTATGTGAAATTGCTGAAGGTAAAATTGGTACAGAATATTTAAATAAAATTCGTTAAGGAGAAATTATGGCATTACCTAAAACAGCAGTGAACCTACACAAACAATACAAGCGAATTGCTAGTACTATCTTAGATAAAAACGCACGTAGATTGTATCTAAATGCAATGATTGGTGCAGAAATTTCGTTTATGGCTGCTAAAAATCGTAAGTTTAGTGATCCAGCAACAAGTCAACGTCCACGAAATAACGAAGCACCAAAAGATTAATTATTATAGGGCTAGACCTAATAGATTGTACATAGGTTCTAGCCCTAAATTAATTGTAGAATATTGATAGTTTACGCCATCTAAAGTATAAATCTTGCCTAGTTCAGGCTCAAAATAACCAATAGTAGCAGCACCAACAAATCTATGCTTAACATAGTTTAGTGGAACCCAGTACATTTTATAGTCACCTTTAACAGCATCAGTTGGGTGATTATTCTTTGGACTCCACCAAGCCATTGGGTCAATCTTAATCATTTGCACCCAACGCCATTCTTTGCCGATAGTTGATAGTGCGTTCTTAAACGGCAAGAACTCTGGAAGCCATTCTATTTTAGCGGCGTTGCTGTCATAGTCCATGGTGTAGATGTATGTACCAGGATCAATATCTTTTGGAGTCTCTACATTCTTAAAGAGTTTCATGTAGTGTTCGTGAGCAGGAATGCCGTCAATGTTACATAAGTCTTTACAATTTAAGTTACCGGTAGAATCGCTGCGATACCACGCATAACTTTTTTGTATTCTTGGTGGAACCTGTACAGTTTTAGCTAAGTTGTACATTTCGCTAACTTGGTCTAGCGGAATGTCGCTAATTGCAGTAAAGAAAGGATTATCTGAATGTTCTAGTCTGGGCAGACTTTGAAAAAATCTAATAGCTCTGTGATCTATCATTGTTGAAACACCACTTCTCAATCGGCAAACCAAATGGCAAATAGAATATCCCGGGATTGTTGATCCAACTAGCAGGCCTCCAATAACTAGGACCATACTCAGCTGGTGGATCGATATATTCTTCAGTTTCGCTATGTAGGAAACTAGCATTGTCTAGTAGCTTAACTTTGTCGATGTATAGGAAGTCTAGTTCTATATCGTCAATTTCCATATCAACGTTGGGCTTTGTGGGCCAAACTAATGCTAGTTGGTTTAATTGATCTACCGGACAGTCAAATACAGTATCAATGCTGTAGAAAAACATATCTACATTACGATATATGTCAAAGTGAACACCGTGATCTTCAACAGTAAAAGGAAATTGTAGTTTGTTACAAAATACTTTTACATTAACATTTGTAACGGGCTCTAGTGCTTTAATCATTATCCTACAAGGTATAATCATTCACATACTCCGGTTATGTTATACATGGGTTCTAGGCCAAGGTTAATAGTTGAATACTCATATATGTGTCCACGTTGTATATATGCCTTGCCTGCCTGCGGCTCAAAATATCCACTGTTCTGACTAGCGAAGAACCGATTTTTAACTTGATTAAGAGGAATCCAATAGAGTGTATAGTCTTTGTCTTTATCTGCTGGGACATTAACATGCGGACCCCACCAACCCATTGGATCAATACGCACTAGCATAACCCAGCGCCACTGTTTGCCTATAGGAGCTAATATGTCACGAAATAGTTCCATACCATCTGCCCATTGTAGATGCGGTTCATCAACTGCACTACCTGTAAATATTTTTTGATAGTGCTCGTGTGCCGGTACACCGTCTGTATTACATAGGTCAACACTGTATAAATTACCAGTGTGATCATCATTGAACCAACGATAACGTTTTCTCGTACGTGGAGGAATATGAATAGTTTTTGCTATATCGTGCATAGTGGATAATTTATCAGGAGCGATGTCAAACACTTCTTCAAAGAAGTGATGGTTAGAAGTGTTTGATTTATCTAACCCTTGAAAAAATCTGATTGTGCGAACATCGATCATTATGCAACAGACCAAAGACCTTCGGTAGCAATTTTCATCATATTCATACGTTCACGGCGTTGTATATTGTACTCTTCTTGATAGAATGGAACATATTCGTCGGCAATATCGTAGTCAAACTGGATACGAAGACCCACGCGGTTAGGACTAATACCATTGTTTTCAATTTTACGATTGTGTACAGTAATGCTGTTATCAAAGATTAAGATATCTTTATCGCTTTGGTACCAGTGTTCGTACATGTATTCTGGTTGTATAACACCTTCCCAGATACGGTTGTATAACTTAGTTGATTCTTCCTTGCTCATACCTTTAAAGTAATCAAATGTAGTAGCAGGTAAGTGTAGTCCTTTAATACCACCCGGGCTCTTGATAACCAATGGTACTTCACCGTTTGGAATAGGACATTGATTATTATTGTAAAACTGTTCTTGTTCTTCTTTGAGCACAGGGTTTAACATCGCTGGGCGGTAGTTATTAACTGTGATAAGTTCATCTAGTTCACTACGGAAACTCTCTGATTGCTTTTCATACCAGTCAACAGTGGTGGCGAACCCTGTGCAGCTACCCTGCATACTTTCCCAGCCCATTAAGGCTACACCTGGGGTAAATGCAGGATCAGCACATTCGTTACTATGCCATTTTAGTTCGCCATTATCAAAAATACCTAAAGGTTCACCTTTAGAATTTAGTTTACCTGTAACACGGACCATTCCAGGACGACGTTTGTCAATTTGCCATAGGCGACCTAGACGTAGTTCATTCTTATCGCCTTCGTCAAGCAGGTTATTCAGAACAAGCTCTTTAACTGGCTTACCGTACTTTAGATAAAAGTTCAATGGGCGACTGTAACGTGCTGTGCCCCATTGTTTAAATAAGTCATAGTACGTGTCGTAGTTGATATCGTTACCGCGAATAATAGTAACTAGTGATTCTAAATGGATTTTACCAATTTCCATCCATTCTTCGTGTGTGATGTTGTTAAGATCTACGTCATCAATAAACACACCAAAACGACCTAGACCAGGGATCTTACTAACTTTCATAAAGTTCTCCGAGTAAAAATATATTATAAAATAACTAAAATATTAAAGCAAGAGCTAGTGAAGAACTTCACATACGATATTACCGGGCCCACGCATTTAAGACATAGAGGTCGGGCAATTCGACGTCGATACTGAAGACCGGCGTTGCACAAGTATTTATGTAAAAAATTTGACTAATGTTTTATTTCGCTATATAATAGTAATATGACTAAACCTTTAATATTTTTAGGTACTTGTGCGAATATTATTCGATACAAAGATGCAGCAGAACGCCAGGGCTATACGGTTGTTGGTGTACTTGACAGTGATTGGTACGGTAACAGGCCTGATTATTTGGGTATTCCGGTATTAGACACAGAACAAGCCATAGACAAATATAAAGATTCGCATGAGTTCTTCGTAGCTACCAACTGGACTATAGACCCAAACCACGTGCGTGATACTCAAAAACGTAAAATGTTGATTAACTTAGTGCGCGAGCATAATGTTAATTGCATTAACCTGATTGACCCTACTAGTTACATCGGTACAGGCACACAAATAGGGCAAGGCGTTTATATTGCCTACTGTGCTATGATTGAGCCAGGTACTATTATTAAAGATTTTGCACAAGTGCATGACTTTGTTGGCCTGGCACACGGAACAGTAGTAGGAGAAAATACTATTATTCAGCGTCAAGCAGGACTTCATGCAGACATTGGTGATGACGTTTATATAGGCATGTGGGCCAAAGCATACAAGCCGGGGTTATTAAAAATAGGCAATCGTGCAATAATTAATCCTAGCCTGTACGTTGCTCGTGACGTTGCAGAAGGTGAACAAGTGCGTTTGACCAAAGATAGTATTAAAATTTATCAACATGGAATTAAAATAGAATAGGAATGGATATGGATAACATTGAAGAAGTTTTAAAACAAATTGTCGCTGACCAGTTGGGTCGTAACGTAGATGAGATAGATATTAGTCACGAACTAGTAAACGATCTTGGAGGAGACTCATTGGATGCTGTTGAGATTACAGTTTCTATTGAAGAAGAGTTTGGTATTAAGATTCTAGATTCTGAATATGTTGACATAAAATCACTAGAAGAGTACGCTGACTTAATTAAAGCAAAATTGGAAAAATAAAATATGGACTATAAAGTAAAAGACATTGGCCTAGCAGAATAGGGTCGTAAAGAAGGTGAACAAATTAGACTAACAAAAGAAAGCATCAAAGTATACCAGCACGGTATTAAAATAGAATGAGAATAATCCCAATCAACAAATGCCCAAAGAATAATATAGGGTTTGGAACAGGCTACGGTGGTAATCATTTGAGATGGATGCTCTTATTATCAGATGAATATAACTTTAATTTTAAAGTACCTGAAGATGAGTACCTTCAGGTAAAGGGCGAAAGCTGGCCCAGATACGATGATTATATCTATAATAATTATAACGGCATAAGTGACAGTATCAGATACGAAATGCAAGGTCGGTTATCCAATGACATTGAATTTGACAATATTAAAAACAAATTAAAGTTCATTGAAGAGAGTGTATATCCTATAACAAGGACCTGGCATAACTGGATAGAAGTTGAATATAAGTATAGATTTGCATTTGATCAATTGATTGAAGCAAAACATACGCCACACATAGGTGGCACATTTGATAACCCTAACAACAAAACACTATTGTTAGTGTTAGAACCAAAAACAGCATATAAAGCTATTGTAAAATATTCAATTTTTAAAACAACAAATAACTTCAATAAACCAAACGAATTTATTCAGACATCGATAGAATATAATGAAGAATGTTTGCAATTAGCGAAATCAAACAGTCACATCAAAACCATGCCCTGCGATAGTTTATTCAGCAGTGATATTCTGGATCGTACATGGTATGAGGAACTTGTAACTTATTTTGGATTAACCAATCGGTATGAAGATGCTAGTTATATACATAAAATTTGGTACAGCCTAACTAAAAATGCAGAAAGAGAAATAGTCGAGTTCTTTAATGAATTGTATAAGCAGTAAAATTAAGTAATAGTTTTAAAATATAATAGAGGATCAATATGGATTACAAAGTCGCAGATATTAGCTTGGCCGCATGGGGCCATAAAGAAATAGCCATTGCAGAAACAGAAATGCCAGGATTAATGGCAGTCCTTGAGGAATACAAAGATGAACAACCATTAGCTGGTGCTCGTATTGCAGGTAGTCTACATATGACTATTCAAACAGCAGTGTTGATTAAAACGTTAGTAGCGTTGGGCGCAAGTGTACGCTGGTCAAGCTGTAACATTTTCTCAACACAAGACCACGCTGCGGCCGCAATTGCCGATTTGGGTATTCCTGTGTTTGCTTGGAAAGGCGAAACAGAAGATGAGTACTGGGGTTGCATTGAACGAACAGTAAGTGGCCCGGGCGACTGGAAACCTAATATGATCTTAGATGATGGACACGATCTTACATGGTATATCCATAAACATCATCCTGGGTTACTAGATGATATCCGCGGTGTAACGGAAGAAACTACAACAGGCATACACAAGATCAATGAAGCCATCGGCCGCGGCGAGTTTAAACTACGTGCTATTAACGTAAACGATAGTGTGACTAAAACTAAATTTGATAACTTATACGGATGCAGAGAAAGTCTAGTAGACGGTATCAAACGTGCAACAGACAGTATGATTGCAGGTAAAGTTGCTGTGGTAGCAGGCTATGGTGACGTAGGTAAAGGTAGTGCTGCTAGTCTTAAAGCATTAGGTGCACGTGTTTGGGTTACAGAAATTGACCCAATTTGTGCCTTGCAAGCCGCCATGGAAGGGTACTATGTAACTACTATGGACTTTGCCGCATCACACGCTAACATCTTTGTAACGGCGACTGGTAACATCAATGTTATCACACATGATCATATGGCTAAGATGAAACACAATAGTATTGTTTGTAACATTGGTCACTTTGACAGTGAGATTGATGTTGCTAGTCTTGCTAATTACGAGTGGGAAGAAATTAAACCTCAAGTCGATCATGTTATTTTTCCTGACGGTAAACGTATTATCCTGTTGGCTAAAGGACGACTAGTAAACTTAGGATGCGGCACGGGCCACCCAAGCTATGTTATGTCAAATAGCTTTACTAATCAGGTTCTAGCGCAAATTGAAATGTATAATAATTGGGAAAACTACAACCCAGGGCATTTATATTTGTTACCTAAACATCTAGATGAGAAAGTTGCCAAACTACACCTGGCACAAATAGGTGCGCATTTAACAGAGTTAACAGAAGCACAAGCAGAGTATATTAGTGTGCCTATTAATGGTCCTTACAAATCGGATACATATCGATACTAAAATAGAGTGTGGCGTAATTGCCACACATTTTACAAATTTTACCAAAAGTATGTCAAAAAGCCACAGATTTGTTGACACAGATCTATAAATAAATTACACTGAAATAGTATACACTATATTAGTGTTATCCAAAATTAGGAGAACTAAAGTAATGAAGAAAAGTTTATTAGCAACACTATTAGCTGGTTTGTTCGCAACATCAGCACAAGCTGGTATTGTAATTCCGGCAGGTGAATGGACATTGGACATTAACGGTAACGTTAATGCTTATGCTTCTATCAATAATGCTAAAGACAGCAACGTTATCGCTGGCGGTATAGCAACTGTTAAAGACGCACGTGGTGAAAGCCACACGCAAGGCATCAACACTGGTTTGTTACCTGTGTCATTGGGCATCAGTGGTAAATCACGCCAAAACGATCTAGATATTGGTTTTACTATCAGTATCCAACCAAACGTGTCTGATAATTCAGCAACAGGCGACACAGCAGCTCCATTGTTCCGTCAAGCATATTTGACCGTTGGCGATGCTAGCTGGGGTACTGTTAAGCTAGGTAAAGACATTGGTGTTTTTGCTAGCGAGTCAATTCTTAACGATATGACATTGTTAGGTGTCGGTGGCTATTCAGCTGGTACAGCATTCCCAGGTAGTGGCGCAGCTACAACCTACGGTGGCATTGGTACTGGTTATATCTACCCAGCATGGAAAGCTCAAGTAGCTTATTCAACACCAAACTTCAATGGCCTACAAGCTACTGTAGCTATTACTAACCCTAACCAAACAAGCGGTAATGAATTATATCAAGACCGTTTTGGTTATGAAGGTAAAGTTACATACGATTACCTAGCAGGTGACGTAAAAGGTCGTGTATGGTCAAGTGCTGCAAGTTATAAAGTTCAAACAGCTTCAGCTGGTGAATACACAGCTTACGCTTGGGACTTGGGTGCTACTGCTAACTACGGCCCATTTGGTGTTGTTGGTACATACTACAATGGTAAAGGTGCTGGTACAACTACATTTGGTTCAAACGGTGTAGATGCTAACGGTTCACGTCGTGACAGCGATGGTTACTATGTACAAGGTACATACGTAACGCCAATTAAAACTAAAGTTGGTGTTGCTTACGGTCGCAGCAACTTAGACAAAGCTAACGGTTCAGACCTAGCTAATCTAGTTGATTACAATGAGCGTATCACTGTTGGTGCTTACCACCCATTAACTAAGAGCTTAAACTTAGTTGCTGAATACAATCGTGTTACTTCTAAAGCGCACAACGGTTTAGAGAACGAAAGCGATACATACTCAGCAGGTGCTATCTTATTCTTCTAAGAATACGTTAGTTATCCACAAAACAGAAAGCCCCGCAAGGGGCTTTTTCTTTAATGTAACTGTAATCTAAATTGTAATCTTAGATTTTAATAGATTTTATAAATATCTTACCAAGGAGGTAACCATGATGAAACAAAGTAAATTAGTCGCTAAGTTGTATCGTGCTTGTCTCGACCACGATACAGAAACAATCAATGCTCTACGTAAACTAGAGTTTAAAAAGATTGTGAAACACAAGGCCGAACACAAGCCTTTCAACACCAAGTGGTCAGTAGTTAAGATCTAACTGCTTCAACTTAACGAACCCGCCTAGTGCGGGTTTTATTTTGGCTAAATGTAATCATCTTTTTATCTTTTTGTAACACAACTGTAATCTTAGTATGCTTAAATATTTAGAGTAACAAAGGAGATTATCAATGTCAATTAGACAATTTAACAAATGGTTTATGTATGTGATTGCAGTATCAGCAATAGTAGCAGCAAGTGTACAATACGCACACGCCGCAGAAAAAATTATTAAAATTGACGGTAGTTCAACCGTTTATCCTATAACAGAAGCAGTAGCAGAAGAATTCCAAAACAAAACTAAAATTAAAGTAACCGCAGGCGAAAGCGGTACTGGCGGCGGCTTTAAAAAGTTTTGTCGTGGCGAAACAGA
>Ga0172372_10002193_pt1 | contig 29956 bp, 29 predicted proteins | sample LakKiv5m_2_FD_114544 | JGI IMG/M metagenome (GOLD analysis project Ga0172372, IMG submission 114544) | Freshwater microbial communities from Kabuno Bay, South-Kivu, Congo - kab_092012_9.5m | ecosystem: Environmental > Aquatic > Freshwater > Lake | place: Democratic Republic of the Congo...
CAACTTCCGCCATCACTTTAGGGTCAAATTTATGAGCTGAATTAATCGCGGTTTCAATCTGAGATGAATCCTTAACTTTGTAAGTGCCACGACTTGATCCACTCCTAGCTGGTTTTATAAATAAAGGAAAACCTAGAGCGGACACTTTTGCTACCTCTAAAGATTTATTGGAGTGCCAATCCTTTTCATGCACAGTGATCCCGTCAGCAACATTCATTCCAAAATCTGCGTAGATTGGCTTAGCAAAAGTTTTGTCCATAGCGACCGATGAGGCAAGTACCCCAGAACCAACATAAGGAATATCAAACATCTCAAGTAGGCCTTGAATTGTTCCATCTTCCCCATATGCACCATGGAGAAGTGGGAATACAACATCTATATCTAAAGATTTCTTGGAGTCCGAAAGAAAGCCATCACTTCCGAAACTTAAGTTACTAGCTATATCTGGAACCGAGGGAAGTCCGGATTCGCCATCAACAAACTCGGATGAGCCTTGTAGATGAATCCAAGCGCCAGCCTTGCTAATTCCGATAAGAATTGGTTCAAATTCTCTCTCGTCGATAGCGGCGATGACCCCCGATGCAGAGATGCAGGAAATCTCGTGTTCGCTACTTCGACCACCGCAGATTACGGCAACGCGTTTTTTCACGATTCTTCTATCTCCGCTCCGGTTGCAACCTGCATCAATTGAATGATTGCCTCTGTTGGGGTCATTTTATTGGTAACTACTTCAGAGACCGCTTCCATGATCGGTACTTCAATGCCGACAGAGTGTGCCAATTCGACTAGCGAACTTGCGGTCGAAACACCTTCAACGGTAGATGAGACGCTCTTTACCGCGCTATCCATCGAACCTGTTTTCCCAAGAGCCTCGCCAAAGGTGCGATTTCGAGAGAGTGAAGAACCGCATGTTGCTAGTAGATCTCCAACGCCAGCAAGACCCACAAAAGTTAATGGTCGCGCACCGCGAGCCATGCCCAGTCGCGTCAATTCATTTAGACCTCGAGTAATGACTAGGGCCTGTGTATTTTCTCCAAATCCCATACCTATAGACATTCCTACTGCGAGGGCAATTACATTTTTGGCCGCGCCAGCTAATTCACATCCCACAACATCTGTGGATGTGTAGACGCGAAAGTAGGGTGCGCTGAAGAGTTGGGCTGTGGCATCTGCTAATGCCTGCGATTCACTCGCAGCCACCGCTCCGACTGGCTGGCGCAGCACCACTTCCCGAGCGAGATTTGGTCCAGTAAGGATTGCAATCTCCTCTGAGTTTATTTCTAGTACGTCTTGGACGACCTCACTCATACGCAAGTGCGAACCTAACTCAACTCCCTTTAACGTTGAGATAATCGGGATTCCAATTGGGAAAATCTTTTTCCACTCTGAAAGATTTTTGCGAAGGGATTGAGAAGGGATTGCTAAGACCAAAGCACCTACATCTTGAAACGCCTCTTCAATCTCATTTGTTGCAACGATCGAGTCGGCAAGTGTTAAATCATTTAAAGCGCGCTCATTGGTGTGCTTGGTATTAATTTCTTTCACCACTTCTTTATTGCGTCCCCACAGAATTACTTCATTACCAGCATCAGTTAGCACTTGCGCCAAAGTGGTGCCCCACTGACCAGTTCCGAGAATTGAAATTCTCATCGAGCCCTCTTGAAATTACCAGTTCTTGGTAAATCTGATTTCTTCGGATCAAATTTCACCTTCGGCGCGCTTTCGCCACGCAAAACTTCTACCAATTTTGTTATCTCATCCATAATGGCATCAGTCGCAGCTTCGATATCGGCCGGTCTATCACTGCCTCGCCATTTATCTAAATTAATTTGATCTCCCATAATCACTGAAACTTTAGTGCGCGGAAAAAGTTTAATCTTTCGACCATAAGGCGGAATAACTACTTGAGGCCCCCAAGAGGCGCATGGATAAACCGGAACTCCGGTCATCAGCGCCAGACGTGCAACGCCAGTCTTGGCGCGCATCGGCCATAAGTTTTGATCTCTAGTCAGCGTTCCTTCGGGATAAACCCCAAGGAGATGGCCCGCTTTAAGAACTGCAATTGCATGTTCAAAGCCCCGGACAGCATCTTTACTCTCGCGCTTAACCGGAATCTGGCCTGCCGATTTAATGAACCAACCAATGAAAGGAACCTTGAATACCGCTTCTTTGCCTAAGTATCTTGGTGCTCGGCCATTGTTATAGAGAAAATGTGTAAAAGTAAGTGGATCTAAATATGAAAGATGATTACATACAGCAATTGCGGCTCCAGTTTTTGGTAACTTCTCTGCGCCACGCCAATCCTTTTTGACAATTAGATTCAATAAGGGGCGGAGAACTCCGGCACCAATTCGGAACGCCCAATTAGTTCCCAGCGGCTTACCCTTAGGAGGAGCGTAGGAAACTCGAGCGCCACTCATGGATGAAGCCTAAACGCAATGGCAAAAGGCCACGCGCGTGAGCGCGTGGCCTCGAACGATAAATTACTTACCGCTTGCCCTTTTTCTTGCCTTTCTTGGCCTTTCCAGCCTTTTTAGCAACCTTCTTCGCTGCTTTCTTGGCGGATGGTTTTACAACTGGTGCTGGCTTTGGAGCAGGTCCAAGTTTGCGATCGCCTGAGATTACTTCCTTAAGAGCTTTTGCAGGGAGGAATCTAACCTTCTTGCTCGCCTTTATCATGATCGCTTCACCAGTGAATGGATTACGTCCTTTGCGAGCTTTGCGATCGACTTTCTTAAACTTTCCAAAGTCGTTGATTGTTACATCTTCGCCCCGTTGAATATTTCGTACGATTGAATCGAATACGATTTCGACGGCGTGGGCGGCCTCTTTCTTGCTTCCGTTGAAGTGTGGAGCCAACGAAGCAATGAACTGGGTCTTGTTCATTTAATCCCCTTATTTACGCGTAAAGTTAAGCGTTTGCTTAACTGTGCTCACAATTTACGCACCTAAAACCGCTATTTTGCGCATCTTTTTCGGTGTGTCGCAAGAAAAGCGTATTTTGGAAGTGAGAAAAACCCTTATTTTGCTGAGGTTTTCCGAGATGTATTAAAAGTCTCAACAAAAGGTTGAGAGTACTTAATCAATTAAGAATTGGCAGTGTTTTCGGCTTAAAAGCGGCGCGACCCTTTTCAAAGTTCTCAACTTCCTCAATTTTTCGAAGGGTCAGACCAATATCATCTAGACCTTCCATCAATCGCCAGCGTGTGTAATCATCTAATTCGAAATCTATAGCCCGTCCGCCATAACTAACTTTTCTCGACTGAAGATTTACATCAATCTGAGTATTCGGGTCCTTCTCAATTGCGTTCCATAGAGCTTCAACTTCATTCTGGGGCAGAATTACCGTTAGCAGACCGCCCTTAAGTGAGTTGCCGCGGAAGATGTCGGCAAATCTTGAAGAGATGACAACTTTAAAACCATAGTTCTGTAGCGCCCAAACCGCATGTTCGCGGGACGAGCCAGTGCCAAAGTCAACCCCGGCTACCAAGATGGTTCCGTTTTTAAATTGCGGTTGATTAAGAACAAACTCTGGATCGCTGCGCCAAGCAGCAAATAATCCGTCTTCGAACCCAGTCCTCGTCACACGCTTTAAATAGACCGCTGGAATGATTTGATCGGTATCAACATTGCTGCGTCTTAATGGAACTCCAGTTCCCGAATGCGAGATGAATTTTTCCATTATTTCTCCTAGAGATCAGCTGGTGAAGCCAGCGTTCCTTTAATGGCGGTAGCTGCCGCAACCAGCGGACTCACAAGGTGCGTTCTACCGCCTTTTCCTTGTCGCCCTTCGAAGTTTCGATTACTTGTAGAGGCCGCTCTTTCCCCCGGCTTTAATTGATCTGGGTTCATGCCGAGACACATCGAACATCCCGCGCTTCGCCATTCTGCGCCAGCATCAAGAAATACTCGATCTAAACCCTCGGCCTCGGCCTGCAATCTGACGCGGGCTGAGCCAGGGACGACCAACATGCGCGTGTCTCCAGCGATGCGTTTACCTTTGATTATTTCTGCGGCTGATCTTAAATCTTCAATTCGACCATTCGTGCACGAGCCGAGAAAAACGGTATCAATTTTTATCGCTTTCATTGGTGTACCGGCTTTTAAATCCATATATACGAGTGCGTTCTGCGCAGCGACTCTCTCTTGCTCGTCGGCTAACTCACTTGGAATTGGCACAGAGGCATTTAGTGGAACACCTTGCCCTGGATTAGTTCCCCAGGTAACAAATGGAGAAAGTTCATCAGCATTAAGCGTTATCTCCTTATCAAACTTTGCATCAGAATCGCTATGCAAAGTCTTCCAATAAGCAAGAGCTGCCTCCCATTCTGCACCCTTGGGAGCGTGGGGTCTTCCCTTAATATATTGAAAAGTTATTTCATCAGGTGCAATCAAACCTGCTCGTGCACCGGCTTCAATCGACATATTGCAGATTGTCATTCGAGCTTCCATAGAGAGTTGGCGAATTGCACTACCGCGGTACTCCAAAATATAACCCTGTCCACCGCCCGTTGAAATCTTCGCAATTACAGCAAGAATGATGTCTTTTGAAGTAACGCCGGGTTTGAGAGTTCCTTCAACATTAATCGCCATCATTTTTGGTCGATTTAGAGGAAGGGTCTGGGTCGCAAGTACATGTTCAACTTCGCTAGTACCAATTCCAAACGCAAGTGCGCCAAAAGCGCCGTGAGTTGAAGTATGTGAATCTCCGCAAACTATGGTCATTCCCGGTTGAGTAATTCCGAGTTGCGGCCCAACAACGTGGACTATCCCCTGCTCGACATCGCCAAGTGAATGGATTCGAATACCAAATTCAGCGCAATTCTTTCTCAATGTTTCGACTTGTAAACGAGAAACCGGATCTGCAATTGGTTTATCGATATCAATCGTTGGCACATTGTGATCTTCTGTAGCCAAAGTTAACTCTGGTCGACGCACATCTCGCCCGGAAAGGCGCAGTCCGTCAAATGCTTGGGGACTGGTAACTTCATGAATTAAATGAAGGTCAATGTAGAGAAGATCAGGTTCGCCAGCGTTCTGGCGAACGATATGGTCGTTCCAAACTTTCTCGGCCAATGTCCTGCCCATTACTCCTCCTAACCGCCCATCTTTACTTCTCACCTATTGAGATGGCATTATCAGATTATGGACAAGAAGAATAGCGGAGTGGGAGTCCTTGATAAAGCGGTAAGAATTTTGACCGTTTTAGAATCTGGTCCGCATTCTCTAAGTGAGCTCGTAAAGGCGACCAAGATCGCTCGACCAACTGCGCATCGCCTAGCGGTAGCCCTGGAAGTACACCGGCTAGTAGCGCGAGACTTAACTGGTCGATTCATTCTGGGTTCTCGAAATAGCGAATTTGCGGCTGCTACCGGTGAAGACCGGTTATTGGCAGTTGCCGTGCCCGCTCTGACATCGCTTAGAGATGCAACAGGTGAGAGCGCCCAGTTATATCGCAGACAAGGAGATCAAAGAATCTGCGTTGCCGCAGCAGAGAGAATCTCTGGACTTCGTGATTCTGTTCCAGTTGGCGCAGCGTTGACGATGAGCGCTGGATCAGCTGCCCAAGTATTGCTGGCATGGGAAGATGCTGATCGACTTCATCGAGCGCTTACCGGTGCAAGATTTAGCGCGGCTGCACTTTCGGCGGTTAGGAGACGCGGTTGGGCACAGAGCGTTGGCGAGCGCGAACCTGGAGTTGCATCGGTTTCAGCGCCAGTGCGAGGACCGAATAACAAAGTCATTGCAGCAGTTAGTATCTCTGGACCAATTGAAAGATTAGGTAGACAACCAGGAAGAATTCACGCTGCTGCTGTCGTCGCAACAGCAGCGAAATTAAGTGAACACTTATTGAAGAAGTGATCACGATGGCAGCCCCGAAGGGATTCGAACCCTCGTAGCTGGCTTGAGAAGCCAGAGTCCTAGGCCACTAGACGACGGGGCCATCGATATTTAGTTTTTCTGCTGGGGTACCAGGACTCGAACCTAGACAAGCTGAACCAGAATCAGCTGGGCTGCCAATTACCCCATACCCCAAAGCGCTAAGAATAGCGCGAAGTTAGCTAGTTGATTGCCTCCCGCAATCTCTGCATTGAAACTTCTCTGCCGAGAAGTTCCATTGATTCAAAGAGTGGTGGCGAAATCGGGCTACCGGTTACGGCAATTCTTACTGGGCCAAATGCCAATCTAGGTTTTAACCCTAACCCATCAAGAAGTGACTTTCGCAGCGCTTCTTCAATTTGCGTATGGCTCCAATCGCTAAGTGCTTCAAGAGACGCGACAGCGTTCTGCAGGACTTTCTGTGAATCAGCCTCGATTAGCTTACTTTTTGTTTCTTCATCAAATTCTAATTTTGTCTTGAAAAGAAAGCTGAGCATTGGCACAACTTCACTTAGTTTAATTATTCGCTCTTGAATTATTGGCAGAGCTTTCTTAACTAAAGAAACCTCGGTTTCGGTTCCTTTAATCACGCTATCCCGCAGTAGGAATGGCAAGGAGCGTTCCAAGAATTCTGTAATAGAAAGTGCTCGAATTTTATCTCCGTTTATGGCTTCAAGTTTCTTCATATCAAATCTAGCTGGAGAACTATTTACTCTATCGACTGTAAAGAGTTCAGTTAACTCCTTCATAGAAATATTCTCTCGATCGTCACCCGGAGACCAACCTAAAAGCGCCAAATAATTGCAGATAGCCTCTGGTAAGAAACCTTCCTCGCGGTACCAAGCAATAGAAACTTCGCCGTTTCGTTTTGAAAGCTTCGCATTATCTGTGCCCATTACAAAAGGTAGATGGGCAAATTCTGGGATATCTGATTCTGCAACGCCCATAGCTTGATACACGCGAATCTGTCTAGGTGTTGATGAGAGTAAGTCTTCACCTCTTAGAACATGAGTAATCTTCATTAAAACATCATCTACGGCTACTGCTAACGTATAAAGAGGTGATTCATCTGCGCGCATCAACACAAAATCAGGAACGTATTTATGCTCGAATACAACTTCACCTCGAATTAAGTCTCGAAACTTAGTCTCGCCATCGGGCATGCGCATTCGAATAACTGGTTTTCTACCTTCATTCTGATATCTCTTGATATCCGAGTCGCTAAGCGAGCGGCATTTTCCATCGTAGCCCGGCGCTTGATTTTTTTCACGTTGAGCTTCTCTGCGTGACTCCAACTCTTCCGTAGTGCAGTAACAGTTATAGGCGTCGCCATTTCGTAAGAAAGTTTCGGCCCAATCTTTATAAATTTCTAATCGCTGCGACTGTAAATATGGACCGTATGGTCCGCCAATCTCAGGACCTTCATCCCAATTAATTGCTAGCCACTTTAGGGTGTCGATAGCGCGCCCGATGTATTCATCGGTAACTCTTTCTCTATCCGTATCCTCTATTCGAAAAATTAATTTTCCATTGGTGTGCCGAGCATATGCCCAAGCAAATAAGGCAGTACGAATATTGCCTACATGTAGATCGCCAGTAGGAGATGGCGCAAATCTGGTTCGTACTTCGCGGGTCATCTCGTCACCGTATTTACAAGCTCGCCTATGCCCTCGATTGCAACTGAAACTTTGCTTCCTGGAACCATCGGGCCAATGCCGGCTGGAGTGCCAGTAAGAATTAAGTCACCGGGAAGCAACGTCATAATTCGAGTCACGAAGGCGATTATCGTGGGAATGTCGAAGACCATCTGATCTAGCCGCGCCGATTGCTTTATCTCGCCTCCGATGCTTGCCGAAATTTTTTGGTTTCCTGGCCTAAATTCAGTTTCGATCCAAGGTCCGATAGGGCAGAAAGTGTCAAAGCTCTTTGCTCTTGTCCACTGTCCATCTGCTTTTTGAAGATCTCGAGCGGTCACGTCATTAGCAATCGTGTAACCAAAAACTACATCAGAATATTTTTCCTTTGGTACATCTTTACATATTCTAGAGATCACAATAGCAAGTTCAACTTCGTGATCTACTCGAGAACTATCTTCCGGCCAGCAAATAATTTCATCTGGCCCGATAATGGAAGTATTCGGCTTTAAGAAAATTATCGGCTCATTTGGAACATCACTACCCATTTCCGTTGCATGATCAGCATAATTTTTTCCAATACATACAATTTTGCTTCTTGGTATTACCGGTGCCAATAACTTAACTTCGGACTTCTTGATTTTTTCATCAAGTGGCAATATTCCCGAGTAAAGCGGGTCTCCGGAAATCAACCTTATTAAATCCTCGTTTTCAAGGATTCCAAATTGGGGATCGCTACCTAAAGAAGTTTTCTTGCTAGGTGTAAAACGTACAATTCTCATTTTTCAAACCTAACCATTTTCGGAAACGTTCTCTTCAACATTTTTTGTCGTCATCCGCTCAACAAGTACGGTCCCAATACGATGTCTTCGGCCAACTGGACGCTCTGCCACAATTTTCCATTCATGAAGAATTATTTCGCTACCCGGAATTGGGACGCGACCAAGTTTCTTCGCCATGTATCCGCCGATAGTGTCGACATCTTCACGCTCTTCCTCATCCAATTCAAATTCCAAATGATCTGCTAAGTCTTCAAGATGAAGTCGCGCCGACGCTCTTGCTTTTAGATTAGGCGTTAACCATTCAATCTCATCGACGTCATCATCGTATTCGTCAGCAATTTCACCGACAATTTCCTCAATGATGTCTTCGATAGTTATCAAGCCGGCAGTTCCACCATATTCGTCTACCACAATGGCTAGATGGATCTGGTCGCGCTGCATCTCTTTTAAAAGATCAGCTGCGGTCTTCGTTTCTGGGACAAAGGTTGCAGGTCTTATATGTGAAGATACCAATTCCTGTGTCTCAGATTCTCGATACTCATGGACTCTCTTGGCTAAGTCTTTTACATAAGCGATTCCGATTATGTTATCTAACCCCTCGCCGATAACAGGAATTCTGGTAAAGCCAGATCTCAAAGCAAGAGATAGACCTTGTCTAAGATTCTTGCTTCCTTCAATCCATACCATCTCGGTTCTTGGAACCATCAATTCTCGAACTAAGGTGTCACCCAGCTCGAAAACTGAGTGGATCATCTCGTGTTCGGTTTCTTCAACTAGACCACGTTCTCGTGCTTGATCAACTAAGTCGCGTAGCTCTGCTTCATTTGCGAATGGCCCACTTTTAAAACCTTTACCTGGGGTGATTGCGTTTCCTATGGCAATTAATAGTGCGGTGATTGGTCCCAAGACTTTCGAAAGTAGAACGGCAGCGATGCTTGCTGGAACGATCCATGAACCAGCACGTTGCTTCCCCAGAGTTCTAGGGCCGACTCCCACGACTACGTAAGAGAGCGTCAACATAGTGAAAACTGAGATCGCCAAAGCCCAATTAAGGGAATCGATTTCGCCAATTAATGATTGTGCAACAAGAACCGTAGCCGTTAACTCTGAAGCCTTCCGAACAAAAAGTAAAACATTTAAATAGCGAGCCGGTTCTGACAAAACCTTTCTGACCCATGATGCGCTTCGCGACGATTTCTTTAATTCTTCTACATATACCCGCGAGACAGAGTTGATTGCGGCCTCGCTACCCGCGAGAAATCCAGCAAAAAGTAGAAGCAAAACGACAAGCACTAAAGTTAACGGGTTCATGGGCGAGAACGCCATTCTCTCAGAATCTCATCCTGACGCGAAAACATCGCTGTTTTCTCAGCATTTTCTCGATGATCAAATCCCAAAAGATGTAGGACCCCATGAACAAATAGAATCTCAAGCTCATCCTGAAGTGAGTTTCCAACATCTTTAGCTTGCTTCTTTGCATAATTTGGACAAAGAACTATGTCACCTAGTAGTCCGGGACCGTCAGTTGAGGAGTTTGGTTTAATTTCATCCATAGGAAATGAGAGAACATCGGTAGGGCCTGGTTCATTTAGCCATTGCATATGAAGCGAACTCATCTCTTCCTCATCTACTAATGAAATGCTTAACTCTGAATCTGGATGAATTCCTAATTGACTAATAGAGAATTCGGCAAGAGCTTCCAGGCGACTAGTGTCGACATTAGAATTTGTAAGATTAGTAAGTTCGATGTACATAATTTATTACTTATGACGTTTAGCGCTCGTTACGAAGTGAGCGTGGCTTATTCTCTCTTCGTGCCGCGCGATTACCTTGATTGTCGAATCGACCGTATGCATCGACTATCTCACTTACAAGACGATGTCTGACAACATCTTCTGAGGTCAGTTCCATAAATGCAATCTCTGCTATTCCTTCTAGGATCCCTCGAACTATTGATAGCCCAGATTCCTGATGGCTCGGTAAATCAATCTGTGTGATGTCGCCTGTAACGACCATTTTTGATCCGAAGCCGAGCCGCGTTAGAAACATTTTCATCTGCTCTGGGGAGGTATTTTGGGCTTCATCTAAGATAATAAATGAATCATTTAAAGTACGACCTCGCATGTAAGCCAGTGGGGCTACTTCAATTGTGCCGGATGACATTAATCTTGGAATTGCATCTGGATCTAACATGTCATGAAGCGCATCAAAGAGTGGGCGCAGGTACGGATCGATTTTTTCATGTAGCGTCCCCGGCAAAAAACCTAAACGTTCCCCAGCTTCTACAGCTGGGCGCGTCAAAATTATTCGATTAATCTGTTTCGCCTGAAGAGATTGAACTGCCTTAGCCATAGCGAGATAAGTTTTTCCAGTACCTGCGGGTCCAATACCGAAAGTAACGGTGTTCTTATCTATTGCATCAACATACCTCTTTTGATTTACCGTTTTGGGACGTATTGTCTTTCCACGCGAACTCAATATATTTAAAGTTAATACCTCGGCAGGGGATTCATTACCATCACTCAGAATCATTGAAATGGATCTTCGAACCGCATCATCACTTAAAGGTTGACCTGCGCGAACCACTGCCAGAAAATTTTCGATTAACCGCTCAACTTTGGCTACTGAATCGGCAGGACCTTTAAGAGAAATTTCATTGCCCCGAACCGTAGTGACAACTTCCGGAAATGCTCGCTCAATCGCCCTTACATATGAGTCATTTGGGCCAGTCAGAGATACGCTGGAAATATCGTACGGTAATTTGATTAGCGCGCTGGGCATCGTCCCAATTCTATCCGGGTGGCCATCCAAAGGCTCGCCCACCTATCAGGTGTAGATGAGCGTGAAAGACTGATTGGCCAGCTTCAGCGCCAGTATTAAAGACCGTTCTATAACCTGAGAGCCCGCGAACTTCTGCCAACTCTTTGGCAACTCTAAACATCTCAGCGAGAATTTCAGCATTGCTCTCGGCAATCTCGCCGGCGTTCTCAAAATGTTTTTTGGGAACAATCAATAAATGGGTAGGGGCTTGGGGATTTATATCATCGAATGCGATTACTTCATTGCGATCATAAATCAATTTCGCCGGAATTTCACCCACTATAATCTTGCAGAATATGCATTCCATGGTTGATATCTACCAGATTTTGAAGCCAGTTTGTACTGCAGCGAGAGCGGCTACACCAGCGTGAGCGGAGCGAAATACCGGTCTGCCTAGTTTTACTCCTCGGGCTCCAGCCGAGAGGAATCCAGCATATTCATCTTCAGTTATGCCACCTTCGGGACCAATAATTATTGTTACTTCTTTTGGAGGCTCTAAATCAAAATTTTCACTAAGTTTAGAGTCACATGATTCATGGAAAACAAAAGTTAAATCGCTATCTTGAATTCTATTCTTGAGTTGTGAAGTCGAATGCACGTCTAGAATTTGAGGTATCCAACTTCTTCTGGATTGCTTTGTAGCCTCTCGTGTCCAAGATTTCCATTTAGAAAGCGCATCTTTTTCCTCTTTCCATTGTCCGACGGAATTTGCAGCTTGCCACGGAATTATGATTTCCGCCCCTCCTTCAGTTAACAATTCAATAGTCTCGCGTGCTCGATCGCCTTTAGTTAAAGCTTGGACGACGGTCATAATAGTTCTTGGCCGAGGCTCATCGATTACATCGAGAATTCGACAACCAACGTTTCTCTTATTTATATCAAGTACTTCAACTTCAGCGCGACGTCCAGCGCCATTGGTAACCGAGATTCGTTCGCCGGCTTTAATGCGGGCCACTCCTACATGGTGCGCTTCATCGCCTTCAATAACTACATCTCCCCGATCCGGAATGTTTTCGACAATGAATAGAGGTAGCATCATTGACCTCGTAGCGCATCTCTGAATTTAGTAAATAAACCGCCTTCACTTCCCTTTCGAACCTGATTCGCTTGAGCAGTCTCGCCACGCATCTTCGCAAATGATCGAAGTAACTCTTCTTCTGGTTTAGAAAGTTTGGTCGGTATCTCTACATTTAAGTGGACATATAGTTCGCCACGACCACCGCCTCTAAGTCGAGTCATTCCTTTTCCTCTGATTGGAATGACATCACCGCTTTGGGCGCCGGGCTTTATTTCCACTGGAATTTCGCCATCTAGCGTCTCAACGCTCTGAGCACTACCAAGAGCGGCACTTGTCATTGGAATATTTAGTTGGAGATGGAGATTATCGCCATCACGTACCAAAAATTCATGTTCTTCAATCTCGATCTCGACATAAAGATCGCCGGCCGGCCCACCGCCGGGTCCAACTTCGCCTTGACCGCTGAGTTGAATGCGATTGCCAGAATCAACGCCAGCTGGGATCTTTACATCAATCTCTCGCCGAGAGCGCACGCGACCATCGCCATCACATTCTCGGCATGGATTAGCAATCACAGTTCCATAACCCTGGCAGGTGCCGCATGGTCTAGATGTCATAACTTGACCAATGAATGAGCGAGTTACTTGTTGAACTTCACCTCTTCCCCGACAAATATCGCAAGTCTTGGGCGAACTTCCCGTTTCGCATCCATCGCCTCCGCACTTAGTGCAGATCACTGCAGTCTCTACGGCTAATTTTTTTGTAACTCCGAAACAAGCTTCGCCGAGATTGATATCTACACGGATAAGAGCATCTTGACCTTGGCGCATTCGCGGTCTCGGTCCACGGGCCGATCCCCCACCAAAAAACGCATCCATGATGTCGCTAAATCCGCCAAATCCACCAGCGAATCCTTCGCCACCCCGGTCATATGAATTTCTCTTTTGTGGATCGCTAAGGACTTCATAAGCTGCGGTAATTTCTTTGAATTTATCTTGAACTTTAGGATCTGGATTCACATCGGGATGCATTTCGCGAGCCAGCTTTCTATAGGCACGCTTTATCTCGTCCTGAGATGCACTTCGATCAATTCCGAGAGTTTGATAAAGATCTGCCATTACTTACCATCCGTTAGGAATCTTCCAACATAACGTGCTACTGCTTGGACTGCGGACATAGAGGTTGCGTAATCCATACGAGTTGGACCAAGTACTCCGAGAGCGCCTAACGAATTCCCGTCGTTGCCATATCCCATCGTTACCAAACTAGTAGTTTTCAAACTCTTTTCTGGCTGTTCTGATCCAATTCTCACGCGCATGGTTTCTCCAGAATCACTGAGCAACCTCAACAACACAACTTGCTCTTCTAGAGTTTCTAGAACGCCATGAATGTCACTGGATACTTCACTTCCAGAGCGAGTTAAGTTTGCAGTTCCAGCCAAGACCACTCTTTCCTCAGGTTTTTCTAATGACATTTCAATAAGATTTGAAATAATCAAGGCCGCTGAAGTTCTCTCTTCTCGCGATAGAGATTCCAGTATTGATTCAAGTGAATTTGCGACATCAGCCATGCTCTTACCAAAAACTAGATTATTCATTTTCGACTTTAAGTCTGAGAGGGAATTCTCGGCTAGCGAATATGGCAACTCTAGAACTCGCTGCTCAACTCGACCAGTGTTTGTAATTAAGACAAGCATCATTCTTCTTGGCGTCAGCAGGAGAAGTTCTATGTGGCGAACTTTGGATTTTGCAATCATTGGATATTGGACAACTGCAACCTGCTTAGTAACTTGAGCAAGCAGGCGAACCGTTCTCATTACGACATCATCTAAGTCATTCGCGCCTTCCAGAAAAGTTTCAATCGCCCGTCGTTCTGCAGCGGAAAGTGGTTTAATCTTCGCAAGTTTGTCGACGAAGAGTCGATAACCTTTATCGGTAGGTATACGACCGGCGCTGGTATGAGGTTGTGTAATAAATCCTGCCTCCTCTAATACCGCCATCTCATTTCTAATGGTCGCTGAGGAAATTCCTAGGCCGTGGCGTTCCGCTATCGAACGAGAACCAACTGGCTCTTCGGTGGCGACGTACTCTTCGACAATCGCTCGTAATATTTCTAGCTGTCTAGATTCCATAGCAGCCTAAATCGATGCAATCCCAAAAGTTGCAATCAGTAGTAATAACATCGCAGGAAATGCAGTACGCGATTTATTTGCTCGAAAATGGAAGAATATTGCGCCTGCCATAATTATCCAGATTGTGATTAGTCCGTAGATTTGAAGATCAATATTATCTAGCGCAAAACCAACAACCAAAGAGAGTGCTGCCAAGGTTTCTAGCATTCCCACCAATCTAGCCAAGCCATCTGGAACGCTCACATCTCTAGTTCCTGATAAACCAGCCGCACTGCCACTCGCTTTTGAAAGTCCAGCAATCAAGAAGACTACGGCTAGGAAGAGGACGACGACGGTATTTGCAGTCTGCATAGGGAGTGAAGTTACTACACCAACAATTCTCGCACTATTCGATCTGCTATCAAGCGTCCTTTCGCCGTAAGAACGAGGCGAGAATCACGCCAAGTTGAACTTTCGATGTAGCCGGAATTCTTGAATTCATTTGCAATTTCTCGTTGTTTATCGGTGAGCCTTTCAAGTTGAATTCCTTCTCGAGTCCGAATCCGTAGCATTACAAATTCATCTCTCATGTTTTCTAAAGAAAGTACTTCGCTATCTTGTTCCGGCAATCTATTCTGACTAATCAACTCTTGATACCTGAGTGGATGTTTTACATTCCACCAACGCCGCCCCTCAATAAATGAATGCGCTCCCGGTCCTACTCCCCACCACGAGGAGCCATTCCAATAAGCCTTATTGTGCAGACTTTCCGCGGCAGGGATTGCCCAGTTGCTTAGTTCATACCAATTAAATCCACGCCTTGTAGCTGCCGCATCAAATTGAAGATATTTTTCTGCAGTCTCGTCGTCTGGTGGCATGAAAAGTTCACCGCGCTTGATCTGTGCAGCTAATTTAGTTCCAGTCTCAACAATGAGTGCATAGGCACTTATGTGATCAATTGGTAACTGGAGGGCCGCCTCAAAACTTCGTTGCCAATCTTGAAGGCTTTCACCCGGTATTCCGTAGATAAGATCAACACTTAAATGTTCGAAACCCAATTTCCGTACTAGTTCACAACTTTCGACAACATTATCTGGGTTGTGCGTTCTATCGAGAGTATTCAGTACATGCGGAACCGCAGACTGCATGCCAATCGAAATTCTATTGACACCACTCTCCCTTATTGAATCCAAAAATGATTCAGTTATCGTGTCTGGATTTGCTTCAAGAGTAATTTCAGCATTGGGCTGAATCTCAAAAAGTGCTGAAATCTTGGAGATTACTCGCGACACCTCTTGAGCTGGCAAAAGTGAAGGAGTGCCTCCACCAAAAAATATCGTCGCAACTTGAATCTTCCCCAATTTTTCAGAAGCTAGCTCAACCTCCTTTAAAGCAGAATCAATGTAGCTAGTTGTAATCCCCTTCAAATCGGGGGAATTTAATTCGCCAGGCGTATAAGTATTGAAGTCACAATATCCACATCGTTTTACACAGTAAGGAACGTGGACATAGAACGAGAGTTTTCTGCTCTCGTTATTTCTTTCCTTTTCCACCTTCGCCATCCGAATTTGTTGAGAGGGCGGCAATAAAAGCTTCTTGTGGAACTTCAACACGACCCACCATTTTCATGCGCTTCTTGCCCTCTTTCTGCTTTTCGAGCAATTTTCGCTTACGCGTGATATCGCCACCGTAACACTTAGCTAGAACATCTTTGCGAATCGCTCGAATATTTTCTCTAGCAATTATCTTTGCCCCGATTGCAGCTTGGATGGGAACTTCGAATTGTTGCCTTGGAATTAATTCGCGGAGTTTTCCAGTCATCATGACGCCATAAGGATAAGCCTTATCGCGATGGACTATTGAGCTAAAGGCATCGACGGTATCTCCTTGAAGCAGAATATCAACTTTAACTAAATCTCCTTCTGCCTCTCCAATTGGTTCGTAATCTAGAGATGCATAACCCTTGGTTCGCGATTTGAGTTGATCAAAGAAATCGAAGACGATTTCTGCAAGTGGCAAGGTGTATCTGATCTCAACACGATCTTCGGAGAGATAATCCATACCTCCTAAAACGCCGCGACGAGACTGGCATAACTCCATGATGGTCCCTATGAATTCCGAAGGTGCAAGAATTGTTGCCTTGATAATTGGTTCGAACACTTTCTCAACTTTTCCACTTGGATATTCGCTTGGATTTGTAACGATTTTTTCCTTGCCATCTTCTAGAAATACTCGATAGACCACATTTGGAGCTGTTGAAATTAGGGAGAGATTAAATTCGCGCTCCAATCGCTCTCTAACAATTTCCATATGCAAAAGTCCGAGAAAACCACAGCGAAATCCAAAGCCGAGTGCCGCTGAGGTTTCAGGCTCGTATACAAGAGCGGCGTCGTTCAATTGCAACTTATCTAATGCATCTCTAAGCATCGGATAATCATCACCATCAATTGGATATAGACCCGAGAAAACCATCGGCTTGGGATCTTTGTAGCCTGAGAGCGCTTCTTTCGCCGGATTTTGATAGGAAGTAACAGTGTCGCCAACTCGTGACTGGCGAACATCTTTTACTCCAGTAATCAAGTAGCCAACTTCGCCTACGCCAAGTCCAGAGCTACTCACAGGTTCAGGTGAAATAACTCCGATATCCAGTAATTCATGCTTCACCCCAGTTGAAATCATCTGTATTTGTTCTCTGGGAGATAACTTTCCATCAAAAACTCGTACATAAGTCACAACGCCTCTGTAAGTGTCGTAAACCGAATCAAAAATCAACGCTCTTGCCGGCGCGTTTAAAGAGCCTTTAGGTGGTGGGATTTGGGCAACGATTTGATCTAGCAGCTCTGCGACCCCATCGCCAGTTTTTCCTGAAACCCTCAAGCAGTCAGAGGGTTCGCAACCCACCAATTTAGATAATTCGATCGCAAATTTTTCAGGTTGAGCAGCTGGCAGATCAATCTTATTTAGAACTGGAATTATGGTGAGATCATTTTCCATCGCCAAATAGAGATTTGCCAGTGTCTGGGCTTCAATCCCTTGAGCGCAGTCGACTAAGAGAATAGCTCCTTCACATGCAGCAAGAGAGCGAGAAACTTCGTATGTGAAATCTACGTGACCAGGAGTATCAATCATATTAAGAATGTAATCTTTTCCATCTATGCCGGATTTCCAAGGCAAGCGGACAGCTTGACTCTTAATTGTTATGCCACGTTCACGCTCAATATCCATTCGATCTAGATATTGCTCGCGCATGTTGCGCGCTTCAACAACGCCAGTGATGCCAAGCATTCGGTCAGCTAAGGTCGATTTACCGTGATCGATATGAGCAATAATGCAGAAATTCCGGATTTGTTCCGGATTTGTGTGCGCCGGTTGCGGTGCTTTGGCTAGAGGTATAGCGGGCAAAGTCCGCCTCGATTTATCTTATTAGCGGACGCCGGCCTTATTGGCGGCCTTGGCCATCGCTGACTTTTTATTGGCAGCTTGATTGGTGTGAATTACGCCTTTTGAAACTGCAACATCCAATTCGCGCGATGCCATCTTAAGCTCGGAGGCAATCACCTTGGTGTCCCCAGATGTTAGTGAATCACGAAAGCGGCGAATCGCTGTCTTGAAAGATGAGCGAACCGATTTGTTGCGAAGTCGCGCCTTCTCGTTGGTCTTGATTCGCTTGATTTGGGACTTGATATTTGCCACGGTGCCTTCCTTGCTTTATCGAATGCGAGCGCGCAGGGTATCAGGAGGCGATATCCCTTCTCAAACCGAGGCTTTCGCACCACCTCTGGCAACGTTCTCAGCAATCGCTAGAACCGCTCTCTCTAGCGCAAAAACGCCATCTACCTCGCCACCTTTAACACCTATATCAGCTTTAGATAATTCAGTGATCGCAAAGGTAATCATGCCTGGTCGCCACTTACTTAGCTGACGTCTTGCTTTATCAATCTGCCATGGCGCCATGCCAAGTGAACCGGCTAGTTCAAAAGACTTTACATGCTTAGGAGCATCCGAAACTTTCGCAAGCGCTCTGACGGAACTTGCAATCGCAGAGATGATCATTATGGGATCTGTGCCTGATTCCAAGGCATTACGTAATGAAATTAGAGAATTCTTTACATCACCTAAAATAACTGCATCAGCTACATCAAAGCCAGTTGCCTCAACTCTTCCTTGATAGTATTTCGAGATATCACTCTCATCTATAGCGCTCTTTTTCGGGTCTGTATCTGAAGCAATCTGACTGCAGGCAGAAGCTAATTCTCGACTGTCATTTCCCGTTGCATCCACTAAGGCGTCGATTCCACTTGGAGAAATTTTTCTTCCATGCCGCGCAAATTCACTCTTCACAAACTCAGCTTTATCACTCGCTTTCTTAAGCGGTTCACAAAGAATGTACTCAGCCTTTAGTTTTTTTATCTTCTCAATCAAACCCTTACCTTTTACACCACCTGCATGAATAAAAATAAGATTTAGATTCGGTTCCACTTCAAATTGTTCCAAGAATTGCTGAATTTCTTCAGCAACTTCTGAGATTACATCTTGAAGATCTTTGATGACAATCACTCTTTTCTCTGAGAAAAGCGAGGGTGCCACCGCATCTGAAAATCTTCCAACTTCCAACTCAGATCCCATCAAAACGGTTCGCTCAAAATCGCTTCTCGCTGCAAGCGCTACTTCAAGTCCACGATCCGCCAACGCATCCTCTGGACCGTGAATCAAAACTACTTCAGCTAATGCCAAATGATTTTCCACCATTCTTTTCCAAGCCGTCGGGAAGAGAATACTGGCTTCTCCTGACTACCGCTCCAGCCAATCGCGATAGATCCAAAATTATCAGTGCGCTGAACTGTGCCTATTGACTCCAGTTCTCGCACCAGTTCGTCGTTAGGATGCCCATAAGAGTTGGGCCCCACACTGATTAGGAATTGCTCAGCAGATGAAAATAGATCCATGACTTGATATTTAGAACCATGATGAGGGACCTTCACGATATCGATTTCTGAAAAATCATTTTTGCGAAGCAATTCTTCCTGGGCGCCAGGTTCAATGTCACCAGTAACTAAAATTTCAATTCCTGAGAATTCGACTCTAATAACAAGACTCCGATTATTTTCCAGTGAACCGTCCCCTTTGATCGATTCGAATTTTTCTTCACCGCTACTTGGCCAGATAACGCGCAACTTTGCATCTCCTACCGCAGCTGAATGTCCGGCACCGACAACTCTCGCCTTGTTCTCTAACTCTCCCAGGTTTGCGAATGGGTGGTTTAGCCAGACTTCACCAATACTCCTGAGCGGAATCGCAGAGATCCCACTGTAATGATCTGCATGCTCGTGACTTAGAACTATAAGAGGGAGGTATTTAATGCCAAACTCCGACAAACAATTCTCGAGAAGTTTTGGATCAGGTCCAGCGTCAAACAAAATAGCCTCGCTATCTCCGACGCGAAGTAAGAGCGCATCACCTTGGCCAACATCACACTGTCCTATAACCCAATTCGCCCCAGGGAAAGTTAGAGCCGAGTAACTTGGCAAGACTATAAGCGGCAACAGTGCCAGAGCCATAACTCTTTTTCTTCTTCTTAATGCAACTAACAAGATGATTATCAAGAGAATCAAGAGGGGGCTGCTAGAAATATCGGGGAAACTTTCACTCCAGTTGGCGACAAAAACGATCCATTTACAAGCAATATCAGCAAGGTGAATCAAGGGTTCTGCTATTACGGGCAGTGGTAGCGCAAGGATTGTTGCAAGAAAACCCATGATAGTTATGAATCCAACAACAGGAGCGACTGCAACGTTGATTAGAATCGTACCGAAATTCAGGGAGCCGGCGAGATACATAAGATATGGTGCGCAAAAAATCGAAGCTGATAATGGAATTGCAATTAAATCGCCTATAGTTTTTGGCCCAGGTAATTTGGAAGAAATGCGAGGAGCAAGATAGATCAAGCCCACGGTGCCAAGTACGCTCAAAATGAATCCAGGTTCGAAACCTTGAAGAGGATTTATTGCAAGTAATATTAGTATCGCTGTTGCCAGAGAATTTCTGGCTTGGCTTTCTTGACCTAGAAATTTAGCTAGTAAGTAACTACTGGTCATCAGTGCGGCGCGTAGGACCGATGGAGTGGGTCGAACCAATAGAACAAATAGGAATAGACAGACGGCAGTTACCAAAATTCGCGGCCTACGATTTGGAAGAACGAATGACAATAAACTGAATACAAAAGTACCTACTATGGCGAAGTTAGCGCCGCTAACAGCCGTGAGATGTGCTAAACCTGCTTTACGCATCAGTTGAGATAAGCCTGGACTCTGCAAACTTGTATCTCCAATCACCATTCCAGGTATCAGAGAGGCTGATTCGCTATTTAGTTTTGAAACGCTCTCTCGCAGCGCAATACGAAAAAGTTCCAGTTTGTTTCGAATATGGGGTTCAGAGAGAATTTCTATAGATCTAGATTCTGCATAAAGGACTCCTGCGACCTTTCGTTCTCGAGACTGACTAACTTTTCCCTCAACTCTGATTGAATCTCCTGGATTAAGTGGAGCCACAACCGCGCTATCTAATATGACTCGTATTGGGAGGCGTAGCTTGTGTTGGAAATTCTCATCAATTACTTCTTCTAGTCTCATGACAAAGGTGACTCTTGGAGATAACGATTTTGAACCAACAACTTTAGGGCGCGTAAAACTCGGATCGGTACTGACAACTCCGATAGCGGTTACTTTTTCACCATCTAGTCGATCTAAGGCATGATTATCAAGAGCCAAAAGATGAATTTGCATTATCGCCGATCCCAGAATCATTGCGACTATTGGAATCCTAAAGTCTTTAATTCTCTTGGAAAAAAGTAGAAGTATCGGAAGTGCTATATATACGAGCTGCAATTTGCCATAAGTAATAGCAATTCCAAGCCATACTCCAATAGCAATAGGAGTTAAAGCGATAGACGGCTCTTCATTTTCGCAAAGGTTTTTTCACCTATTCCTTCGACCTTCTTTAAGTCCTCAATACTCACAAAGGGACCATTTGACTTTCGGTACTCGATAATGCGCTTTGCAAAGGTTTCACCTATGCCTGGTAAAGAATCAAACTGGGCGGCAGTTGCTCTATTCACGTAAACGATCCCGCGAAAAGGTTCTTTGATTTTTCGCAACGGTTTGAATCCGTTCAAATTTTCTTGGCCTAAATAGATCTGTTCGCCGTCGTTTATCAAGCGGGCAAGATTTAGTTGGGATAGATCGGTCCCGGCTTTGGCGCCACCGGCCGCTTTAATCGCATCGATCACTCTAGAACCAGAAACTAACGGATAAACGCCGGGTTTTTTAACTTCTCCGGCTACGTGAACCAGGAGGGGCGTAGAGATTCGTTCTTCAACCACGCGAGTTTGTGGTTTCTCGACAGCTTCACCGCGAGAAATCAGAAGTAAGAAGAGGGCGAAGCATATTGCAGATACCGCGCCAATCAATAGCGCCCTTTTTTGATCAAGCGAATACTCAATTGCGCGATTCTTTATATCCTGAAAATTCACGCGCTAATAAGAGCACTACGTAGCGCAACCTACTCGGTTAGCTCGCCAAATTGTGGATTTAGAGAACGATATTCACAAACTTAGGTGCCTTAGTAATTACTTTCTTAGGCGTGACGCCCTCAATTTCTGTTTTTATAGCCGGGTCAGCAAAGGCTATCGCTTCTAACTCGCCATCTGAAATATCAGGTTGAACATCAATTCGCGACTTAATCTTTCCGTTAACCTGGAATATCGCTGTTACTGAATCAGCAGTCAGAAGAGATTCATCAATCTTTGGCCAACCGGCTAACGCGACCGAAGGTTTGTGTCCCAATCTTTCCCACATCTCCTCAGCTGTATATGGAGCAATCAAAGAAAGAGATATCGCGATTGCCTCGACTGCTTCACGAACTGATGGATCTGCCGCGCCGCACCCCGAATCAATAGCTTTTCGCGTGGCATTAACTAATTCCATAATTCGAGCTACTGCCACGTTGAAGCGGAAAGACTCAACAGCAAAAGAGATGTCGTGAAGCGCCTTGTGAGTAATTTTTCTTAACTCGATATCGCCATTTGAAAAACTGATACCCAGCTCGCTTGTGACATCTCCAGATAAACGCCAAGCTCTATTAAGAAACTTAACGGAACCGGAAGGTGAAACGTCTGCCCAATCAACGTCATCTTCTGGCGGCCCGGCAAAAACCATAGAAAGTCGGATGGCGTCGACGCCATGCCGCTCAAGTTCGTCGGAAAGCCGAACCAGATTGCCTCGACTCTTGCTCATGGCTGAGCCATCCATAATGACCATTCCTTGGTTAAGCAGTCGAGTGAATGGCTCATTGAAATCAACAAGTCCCATATCAAAAAGTGCCTTTGTAAAAAATCTAGAGTACAAAAGATGGAGAATTGCGTGCGTCACTCCACCCACATATTGATCAACGGGTAGCCAAGTCTTCACCTCTTGATCATCAAAAGGTGAGTGTTGATTATTTACGCTGGTGTATCTAAGAAAGTACCACGAGGAGTCAACAAAAGTATCCATGGTGTCGGTATCTCGAAGAGCATTGCCGTTGCACTTTGGGCATTGAGTATTTACCCATTCGGATGCAGTCGCTAATGGAGAAATTCCCTTTGGTTTTAGGTCGACCGACTTTGAGTCGGGAAGCTTTACGGGTAATTGCTCGATTGGAACAGGAACCTCTCCGCACTTTGGACAGTGAATTATTGGAATTGGAGTTCCCCAATAACGCTGGCGAGAAATCAACCAATCGCGTAATCGATAGTTCGCCGTTGGAACTGCCATGTTCTTCTTCGAAAGTTCATCGATTATCTTGGAGATAGCGACTGAGCTCTCCAGGCCACTTATTGAGCCCGAGTTAATTGTCTTTCCGTTGCCTTCTGTCGCGATTCCGGTTTCGTTTGGATCAGATTCTCCAGTATCAACAACTACTTTAATCGGCAATTTCATGGTCCTAGCAAAATCTAAGTCTCGCTGATCATGTGCTGGAACCGCCATGATTGCACCGGTTCCGTAATCAGCAAGAACATAATCACTTGCCCAAATTGGAATTCGCTCGCCGTTTACCGGGTTAATGGCGTAGCGTTCTAAAAATACTCCTGTCTTAGCTCGATCAGTTGCTAATCTATCAATGTCACTTGCCAAGCGCACCGATTCAAAATATTTGTTGAATTCAGATTCGACTTTGCTACTTGTAGCAAGTTCCCTCGCAAGCTCGCTATCGACGGCTACCACCATAAATGTCGCTCCATAAAGTGTGTCAGGTCTGGTTGTGTAGACGATTACCGGTTCGCTTCGGCCCTCAATTTCAAATTTGATTTCAGCACCGGTCGATTTCCCGATCCAATTTCGCTGCATCGTAAGGACTTTGTCGGGCCACTTTCCTTCAAGTGGCTTCATATCTTCGAGTAATCTCTCGGTATAAGCAGTAATCTTGAAATACCACTGATTTAATTTTTTCTTAGTTACAGAACTATCACATCTTTCACAAAGTCCAGCAATCACTTGTTCGTTTGCGAGTACGGTCTGGCAATCCGGACACCAATTGACCGCAGAATCTTTACGATATGCCAACCCTTTTTCAAATAATTTTAAGAAGATCCATTGGTTCCACTTGTAGTATTCAGCATCGCACGTATATAGAACGCGATCCCAATCAAAAGAGCATGCGTATCTGCGCATAGAAGATCGTTGCGTATTGATATTTTCGTAAGTCCAAATACTTGGATCTTCATTCCGCTTAATTGCAGCGTTTTCTGCGGGAAGACCGAATGCATCCCAGCCAATCGGATGCATGACATTAAATCCAAGTTGAACCCAATACCTTGCAATCACATCGCCAAGCGCGTAAGCCTCGGCATGGCCCATATGCAGATCACCTGAAGGATAAGGAAACATGTCTAAGACATATTTCTTAGGTCTAGCGTCGTCTTTTCTTCCTGATCTAAAGGGTGCTAATTCATCCCAGATTGGCAGCCATTTCTCTTGGACGCCGTGGATGTCATAGGCCTCATGCATATGGCAAGGTTACCGCCAAACGACTCCGGTTAACTCCTCACTCACTTGCCATAAATTGGAAGAAAGTTCTTGATCATATGCAATAGATCTCGCTCTAACTGCTTTTGGAAAACCTCGCATCTCCATAAATCCATCTGGACCAATATAAGTAGCTCCATATAAATCCGGGAAGGTAGCCGCACACAAGGTCGGCAGCGCTCCTCGTGAAGCCGACTGCGCAATAATTGAATTCATAAATGAAGCTGCGCGCTCTTCCCAAATTCGCTCCCTAAATTGTGGGCCAACAGATTGCAAATTTGTATTTGAGTAACCGGGGTGAGCTGCAAATGCACTAAATCCCCAGTTATTGGCTCGAGCCTTGCGCTCCAATTCGAAGGTAAAAATCAAGTTGGCTAATTTGCTATTGCCGTACGCACCCCACGCAGAGTATTTATTCCTCCCAAGGCAGATATCCCGAATCGCTTCCTTATCACCAACTCCAAAATTTCCGGTTCTATGCGCTTGACTTGATACTGAAACAATTCGAGAACGCACCCGATTCCTAATCAAACCTGCAAATGCAAAATGACCTAGATGGTTTGTCCCCATCTGCATTTCAAAGCCATCTTTGGTCGTGAGCTTAGGAATAGCCATGATTCCAGCGTTCAAGATCAATACATCTATTTCTCCAATTAAGTTCTTGGCTGCGCGGCGCACGCTTTCTAGATCGGTTAAGTCGAGTTCAAGGATTTCAATGCGTTTTGGGGAAAGTTCCGACTTAACTTTTTCCGCTTTAGAAAGTGACCGGGCTGCAATGATGACCGTGCCGCCAGCTCTTGCTATCTCTCGAGCTGCCTCTTTTCCAATACCACTCGTTGCACCCGTGATAAGAAATCGCTTTCCTGTTTGGTCTGGCAGGTCCGCAGCGCTCCATCTTTTTGGAATTTTCTGGAGCGGTAGTCCATTTCTCGCACTCATTCTCAACCGCCTTCTTTAATAATTTTCATAATTTTCTACTTCTCAAAACGAGTGGAGCTAAGGGGACTTGAACCCCTGACCCCCTGCATGCCATGCAGGTGCGCTACCAGCTGCGCCATAGCCCCGTCTTCTCACCTTACATCAAGCGCCACTTTCTTCACCAAAGATAGGTTCTGGTAAAGATCCAGCATTATGTTCTACCAATATCCATCCTGGTCGATGGTGTCCATTCTCCAAAATTGACCAAGCCGCATTAGAGAGACCACCGATGGTTGACCATTGATTCATTGGTAAACCCAACATTTTCCCAATGATTATTCGAGCCGTGCCGCCGTGTGTGACGACAACTAATGTTTCAAGATTGGGTTCGATTGCTCTTTCAATTGCGGCTACCGCTCTCTCTGCAATCTCACTTCTTCTTTCGCCAATTTCACCAGCCGGCTCATCATTGCCGTCAAGCCAAGTCACAAATCTTTCAAAATCAACAGCGCGATTCTCCGCTCCAGTTCTACCCTCCCACTTTCCACCGTTGGTCTCACGTAAACCGATATCTATCAGAATCTGTAATTTAGAAATCTCCGAGAGCGCCTGGGCTGTTTGTCTCGCTCTAATTAAATCACTGGAAACAATTTTCGATGGCTTTAACCCCATAAGTAGTGGCGCTGCCCTTCGTGCTTGAGCAAATCCGGTTTCATTCAATGGAATATCAGAATGACCTTGAAATCTATTCTCTAAGTTCCAATCAGTCTGACCGTGTCGCCAGAGGACAATTCTTTGAATCATTTAGCTTCTCCTCCGACATTTTCAATTGCTGAGATTTCAATTCTAGGGCAATCATTCCAGAGACGTTCAAGCATGTAGTAATTACGAATCTCTTCTGTTTGAACATGTACAACCAAATCTTCATAGTCAAGCAAAATCCAATGGGAAGATTTTTCTCTACGAACTGGCCGCTCATTTTGTGCGGCCAACTTCATTTCGATGTTATCTGCGATTGCTTCAATTTGTCGCTCGTTTTGACCGCTTGCTATCAAGAAAACTTCGCTTAGGACCATCTGTTCTGTTAAGTCAACCGCTACAAGATTCTTCGCCAACTTATCAAGTGCTGCAGCGGAAGCCCGCTCTAGAAGAAGCAAAGTCTCTCTACGAGGCGCCATATAAACCTTTTGCTTTTATATAGGCGTAAACGTTAGCTGGAAGTTTCTCTGAAACAGTTGCACGTTTGTCTATTAAACTTCTAATTTCAGTTGCAGAGATTGGAAGTGCATCTATTTTTATCGAGTTGGCCTTGAATTGTGAACCAATAAAGCTGGATCCGGGGCGCTCAACCACTAAGAATTCAACAAGATTTGCCAGCTCTTCTATTTTGTGCCAACTTGAAATTTGAGCAAATGCATCACTACCAATAACCCAATGGAGATTGGCGTCCGGATGCTGATTTTGTATTTCGATTGCGGTATCTATCGCAAATGAGGTGCCAGATCGATTTACTTCACAATCGCTGATTTCAATATCTCGATCTTTCAAAGCTATTTTCACCATCTCAAGTCGATCCTGGGGACTTGCGATTGCCTCCCGATTTGCGGGGTTACCAGAAGGCACAACGACGATTGAATCAAACTTCCTTGAATTCAATAAGTTATCGATAACGTGGAGATGGCCCAAATGGATTGGGTCGAATGTACCTCCGAAGATTGCGCAGTTCTTAGTCTTTATCAAGGCGCATAACTAGATACAGGAGGAACATCAGAACCGCAAAAGTTAAAATGCCAAAAAATGCCGGTGAAGCGGGAAGTTCTCGACCAGCCTCGCTAAATAAGTCGAACATGGTCATATCCTATCTATCCCATTCTCGAGAAGAGTCAAGAATTGGCTTTCGTTGATGATTCTCACACCTAGCTCTTCAGCCTTTTTCGCCTTCGATCCGGGTGAATCTCCGATAACAACGAAATCAGTCTTGCTAGATACCGATGAAGCAGCTTTTCCGCCATGCTCCAAAATAGTTTCGGAGACTCCATCACGTGTAAAAGTATTGAGAGAACCCGTAACAACAATTGTTAGGCCTGCGAGAGTTTGAGGTCGCTCCTTTTTAGCCATATCTAAAGTGGTAACTCCAGCCCTTCGCCATTTATCAACTATCACGCGATGCCAATCAATACTGAACCATTCAGAAATACTCTTGGCAATGACTTCTCCGACTCCATCAATTCCTGCAAGTTCATCGCCGGATGCTGTTGAAATGGCTTCTAGGGATTTAAATTCTCGGGCGAGAGCTTGGGCTGCTGTTGGACCGACATGTCTAATTGAGAGCGCTACCAGGACGCGCCATAGCGGACGTTTTTTTGCTTCTTCGAGAGCTTGGATTAATTTTTCGGCATTTGCTGCAGCAGTTCCATCTTTCTTTCGAAAAAATTCGCAGTTGAGAAGTTTCTTGGCTGATAAATCAAATAAATCGCCTTCATCAACAATTAATTCTGCATCTAATAAAGCTTGCGCAGCTTCATATCCGAGTACGTCGATGTCTAGTGCAGCGCGAGAACCAATGTAATAGATTCGCTCTCTAAGTTGCGCCGGACAATTTTGCGAATTGGGACATCTAATATCTACGTCACCCTCGCTTATTGCTTTGAGTTTTGATCCACAATCTGGACAATTAGTCGGCATTACGAATTTCTTCTCTTTGCCAGTTCTACGCTCTACTACTGGTCCGAGAATTTCAGGAATCACATCTCCAGCTTTTCGAAGAATTACCGTATCGCCAATTAGCACTCCTTTTCGTTCAACTTCCTCTACATTATGTAACGTCGCATTCGTCACGGTTGATCCAGCTACCTTAACCGGCTCCATAAATCCAAAGGGCGTTACTCGCCCAGTCCTTCCGACGCTCACTCTGATATCTATCAACTTTGTTGTTACTTCTTCAGGCGGATATTTGTAAGCAATCGCCCACTTTGGCGCTCGAGAAGTTGTGCCGATCAATTCTTGAATAGATCGTTCGTTTACCTTGACCACTACTCCATCGATTTCGTGTTCCAATTCGTGACGAAGCTTTAAGAATTCAGCGATGAATTTCTTTACTCCGCTTGAATTCTCAAGAACTTGATAGCTCCTTGAAACAGGAGCGCCCCAACTCGCCATTAACTCATAGGCTTGGCTCTGGGAATCAAAAGTAGCGCCCTTAACAGCGCCAATTCCGTGAACTATGCAAGATAAGGGTCTAGCCGCCGTCACCCTTGGATCTTTCTGGCGTAACGAGCCAGCTGCGGCATTTCTTGGATTTGCAAAGGGCGTCTTTCCAGACTCCTCAAGAGCTTCGTTTAGTTCATTAAATGCGGAAACGGGAAAGAATATCTCTCCTCGAATTTCAACTAATTCCGGAATTCTGGATCCTTTTATGTTCTGTGGAATAGCGGCGATAGTTCGCACATTTACCGTTACATCCTCACCAGTTTCGCCATTTCCTCTAGTTAGAGCTCTAACTAGTTTTCCATTTTCATAAATCAGATTAATTGCCAGGCCATCAACCTTGAGTTCACATAGCCAACTCTTTTTTACACTAATAGATTCCTTTTCGACACGATCAAACCAAGAGTCCAATTCTTCATCGCTAAACACGTTATCTAGACTCATCATCTTCTGGTGATGATTGAACTGCTCAAAATGAGAGGCAAAGCCTCCACCCACTTCAAGTGTGGGCGAATTTGGATCAAGTAATTCCGGGTGAGCGCTTTCAAGAGCGCTTAATTCCTTCCAAATCGCATCAAACTCAGCGTCGGTGATGATGGGTTTGTCGAGCACGTAATATCGATATTGGTGATCTCTAATTTGTTCTGAAAGTTCGCTCATTTTACGGCGAACTTCGGCGCCTTCTTTCATGCCGTCCTCGAAATTGTGGCTGAGCAAACCACTCGATCATCTTCATAGATAACTACTGCTTGTCCGGTTGCTAGGCCAAATATTGGCGAATCCAGGATTATTTCTAGATTCTCGCCGTGAACGGAATAAGAACAAGGATAGGCGCTGCCATGTGCCCTGACCTGTGCTAGTCCGCGAAATGTCTCGGTAGTACTGGAACTATTTGTCGGACCGCACCAAATCAACTTTTCTCCTGAGATATTGCTAATTGCAAGCTCTTCGTGTTCTCCAACTACAACCGTATTTGATTTTGGTTCAATTTTTAAAACATACCTAGGTGAACCAGTTGGAGTCGGCTCACTTATTCCCAACCCTCTTCGTTGTCCGATTGTGTAGGTGTAAGCACCATTGTGTTCACCTAATTTCTTTCCGGTCGCGTCAACTATTGGTCCAACCTCGCTACCTAATCGATCACGAAGCCAGCCCGCGTTATCGCCAGACGGAACAAAGCAAATATCATGGCTATCTGGCTTTTGAGCCACTGTTAAGCCTCTTCGTGCCGCCTCCTTTCTCACATCATCTTTACGGGTATCCCCCAGAGGGAAAATTGCACCTTTTAGTTGTTCGTAATTCAAAACTGCGAGTACATAAGATTGATCTTTCGCTTCATCTATTGCGCGATGTAAAGTCTTTTTTCCGTTTTCCAACTTTATTTGAGCATAGTGCCCCGTTACGACCCCATCAAAGCCCATAGCTTTTGCTCGATCCAAAACTGCAGCAAATTTAATTTTTTCATTACACCTTAAGCACGGATTTGGAGTTCTGCCAGCTGAATATTCTGATAAGAAATTCTCTAC
>Ga0172372_10002194_pt1 | contig 29951 bp, 33 predicted proteins | sample LakKiv5m_2_FD_114544 | JGI IMG/M metagenome (GOLD analysis project Ga0172372, IMG submission 114544) | Freshwater microbial communities from Kabuno Bay, South-Kivu, Congo - kab_092012_9.5m | ecosystem: Environmental > Aquatic > Freshwater > Lake | place: Democratic Republic of the Congo...
TATCCTTGATGTGATAGGAGAATTTCGCAAAAGCGAATCCTGAATCCAAGAGACGGCGACCGAGTCCTGAAGGGGTGACTCCGACCACGTTTTTGATGAACTGGTCACCTCGCGCAAGTTCGTGCTGGAGTGCACGCTTGTCGAGTTCCTTCCAGTTTGGTTGATCCAGAGGGCAATTGTGAGGAATCTGCCCCTCTTCGTCGTGGACGAAGAATTTCAGATGTACCTCTCTTACCCCGCTGAAATCGGCTTCCCGGTTCCAGCTTTCATCGGCTGCTTTTGTCCGGGAAGCAACAATCCCACTCTTATTCCATTTTTTACCCATCTTGAAATTGGGTTGAATTGAAGAACAGCTATCCGAATTAACGGTCTGTCTCATAAAATTAAAGCACAAAAAATACTAAAAGTCAATCTAAATTTAAAAGAAAAATTAAGCCTTAACTGCAATTTCTGCCAGCTTTACAGCCGCCTCTTTACTCCAAGCAGTCGCTATGAAACGCTTATTATGACAGGACTCTGCTCCTTCTACACCTGTAATCTTTTCTAATTCTGCTTTTCGCTTCCCTGCCCAACTTTGAGGTAAAAGTTTTCTGTTTTCATGTGATCGAGGGTTCTTCAAAACACATGCCACAATCCATTCCCCTGTCATTTGATTTGGATGAATAACATAAACCGGCTCAGGTTTTCTTGAAATTACAGACTTCCAAGCTAAAGGATGCTCCAAAACTATAATTCTTTTATCTTTTGCTTCTTTATATGCATTCTTTACAATCTCTGTATCTTCAAAGAAATACTTTGCCTTTTTAATTTCCATCAAAAGAATTTGTTGAGCTAGAGGAAGTAAGTTCATGAATGTTTCATCAACAGTTCCCTTGTCTCTCCATGTTGGTGTCAAAGCTTTAAACGCATTATCCAAAAGATATGGTGAAAGACCTTGTTTTGTTTCTCGATACATATTGTATCCATTATCTGCAGCATCAATTGGTTGAACCATTTTTTTATCAACAATATCCCAAACCTTAAAATCACCACATATTTCAATACCAAACTTTTTCCAAACCAAACCAAAAGAAGCATATGGCACACCATTTTCCCTCACCCCTGCTCCGCCTGGTTGATGGTGATCAAATCTATTTTTATCTGCATCATTAACATCGCCAACATCAACAACAAAATCAGCATCTTTGGCTTGTTCTTTGTCTCTTGAACGAATTATTTCTACCTCAGGATAAATTAAAGAAATAGTAGCGATAGCAAACAGGTCGTCTAAATGGAAACTTCCTGCGTGTGTTACAATTTTCATTTTTTTCATATTTGTCGGGATGCCGGGATTCGAACCCGGAGTCACTCGTACCCAAAACGAGCATGTTAGCCGTTACACCACATCCCGAATGTAATGCATAGTAACACTACAATTACTTTTGGTCTAGGAGATTTGAGGCAAATAATCTATTGAAACTAAATCTTTAGAAAGCTTTTCACGTGTAACAACAGATATTAAATCAATCTGACTTGATAATGCTGAAAGATCGTATGTAACTAGAAAATGCTGTGCAACCATTCTTATTCTTCTAATCTTTTCACGTGTAACATGATCTTGTGGCTTGATTCCCCTATTGAATGTTTCTTGTGAAACTGCTTTCACCTCTACAAAATGTAGAGTTTTATTCTTTTCAGCAATAATATCTATTTCCCCAAAGCTAGTCCTATAATTTCTAAACAATATATTAAAGTCCTGTCTTATAAGAAAAAGACAAGCCTCCTCCTCACAATAATCCCCAAATTCTTTATGATTTTTCATGTTTTACAGCATAACTAGTTACACATGAAACGGCTTTAAAGAAAAAATATAGTTATAATGAGGATATATTGTGTTTCACGTGAAACTTTTAAGACATATCAGACATAAAATATGGCTATAAATAAGAGTTTTTATTGTACAAATACTTGAAATAATAGACAAAATACTGTCTTTTATACACATATCCCCAGAGTTATCCACAGTTTTCCACAATTATTGTGGAAATTTTGTGCGAGTAGGGGGAATCGAACCCCCATCTAATCCTTGGCAAGGACTCGTTTTACCACTAAACTATACCCGCAATTACTTCAAGATTATAAGGCTTTTAGCCAAATAATCAAACGAAATACCCATTAATCATTAGGCATTCCGTGCGCCAATTCATCAATTGAGTAGTCATTGAAATATAAATACAGCATTCCAAGCAAAACAGGGAATCCATATCCAAATATATTCTCAAAATTAGCTACAACATGATCAAAAACAACAATGTCTGTAAGCCCCCAAACACCTCGCCAAATCCAAACAATGGCTATAATACTCAAAATAATATTAATATTTGAATGTCGACAGAAAGGATGTGTGCAAATAAATTTTTTCTTTTTCATATTTGTGCTCCTGGAGGGACTCGAACCCCCAACGACGGTTCCGAAGACCGCTGTGATATCCATTTCACCACAAGAGCGTTGGTGATGATTATACATTAAGAATAATAAAAATAAAGGGATTATGCTAGAATAGCCCCATGAAAACAGGTAAATATAAAATTCCAAGCTCAATAGAGAAAATAACAGAGAACCTTGAACAATCAGGTTTTGAGGCTTTTTTAGTTGGGGGATGCGTAAGAGATCTATTTTTAAATAAAAAACCAAAAGATTGGGATATAACAACAAATGCCACACCTGAGGAAATTCAAGAGGTTTTTCCTGATTCATTCTATGAAAACAAATTTGGGACTGTAGGTGTAAAGACCGAAGACGAAGATTCTACACTTAAAGTGGTAGAAATCACTCCATACAGACTAGAATCTGAATATTCCGACAGCAGACACCCAGACTCTGTATCATTTAGTAAAAATATAAAAGATGACTTATCTCGTCGAGATTTTACAATCAATGCTATGGCACTTTCTAAAGGACAAATTGTTGACCTTTATAAAGGACAAGAAGATTTGGAGGCTAAAATTATACGCACAGTAGGAAATCCACAAGAAAGATTTAAAGAAGATGCATTAAGAATCATGCGTGCAGTGCGTTTCTCAGCAGAATTAGGCTTTACAATAGAATCAGAGACTTCTAAGGCTATTTTTGAGCTTTCAGAGATGCTTTCTAAGGTTTCACGTGAAAGAATTCGAGAAGAGTTTGTAAAGATTGTAATGTCTGACAATCCAATGATTGGAATAGTTATGTTACAAAAATTAGGACTTCTTAAACACGTTTCTACGTCAGTTGAAGGTATGGTTGGGGTTTCACAAGAAACACAAGCTCACAAATATGATGTTTTTGAACACTCTCTAAGAGCTTTGCAACATTCGGCAGACAAGAGACATCCTTTGGAATTGCGCCTTGCTGTTTTGTTCCACGACATTGCAAAACCACATACTAAAAGAATGGCAGGGAAGAAAGCCACATTTTATAGCCATGAAGTTGTTGGAGCAAAGGTTACACGGGAAACATTGGAAGAATTGAAATTTTCACGTGAAACAATTGAAAATGTTTCTCGTCTTGTAAGATGGCATATGTTTTTTGCAGATCCAGACCTTATAACACTTTCAGCTGTGAGAAGAATGGTGGCTAGAGTAGGTGAAAAGGGTATTTGGGACCTAGTAGAGCTACGAAAATGCGACAGAATAGGTACAGGACGCCCAACGGAAGAACCTTATCGATTCAGAAAGTATCAATCAATGATTGAAGAAGCTTTGAGAGCACCGCTTTCTGTAGGGATGCTTAAGGTTGATGGTGTGAAACTAATGGAATTAGGTGTGGATAAGGGTCCTAGAATAGGTTCTATATTGCACACACTACTTGAAGAAGTTTTGGATGATCCAACAAAAAATACAGAAGAATACCTTGTTACACGTGTAACAGAGTTGAATAAGATGAGTGATTCTGAACTGGACGAATTGGGAAAAAAAGGAAAAGGACGCCTAGAAGAAGAAGACGACAAAGTTATTCAAGATTTACGTAAAAAGCATAGGGTTAATTAAAGAAACAACCGACTGGATTGAGTTTTTGAGAGGGTTTTTATAAATGAGACGAGAGGAGTCTATTTATGGTTTCCAGCCGGTGTGGAAAGGTTTTGCTATGTGTTTTTGTTTTCGGCGCACCTACGATTATGTTTATGAAGAAAAGTCTTCGGCATTCAAGGGCGGCTACGAACGATTTTATAGCTTGTCCTTTATGTATTATGCGTTATTTTATTGTATTTATGTGCTGAAAGATCTACCTCGTTATCTATTGTATCTCTCATAAAAGACATGTAAAGGACATATGAAATGCGCTATGTGGATAAGTTGTCCTTTATAAATAAAAACTGTTTTTAGACAGCAGCGAAAAGACTAAATTTTTGCACGGACTCTGCAACTATGCATTGTGACAAAAATCTTTTTTGTTTTAATTCCACTAGATCTAAGATGTACATCAATAACCACCCAAACGAATCCTTTTCCATCGATGAAATATCTATCTTGTTTAAAGGAAACCTTTCTAGGATCGGTTTCTGTGAAAATACACAAATCACCATTGAGAGAAAGCTCGAATCTGAATAGGGTTTTCCAAAGGAAATATTTTCTCACAACTCTCTACAGAAAGGATCGATTCCATCAATCTTCTTGTGTTGAATGTGTAGAATCAACTGTTCAAGTCTTCCTTCCACAATACGAAATTCACCCAAACTTATCTTGGTGGTTTCTAGCTTATTTTGAGTAAAGTTCATTTATGCACGATACTGGCATATTAAAAATATATTGCATTTTTAAAATTTATAAATTAATATATATATACATTGTCCGAAAGGATCGAGAAATGCCCTGATTTATTCAGGGCATTTCGATTTTTATATTTAGTATAACTTTCGCAAATCTGTTTTTAACCTTTTGAAATTCAATCTTGTCCAACCTATAGAGTTTTCTTTTTAACCTTTTAGAACTTATAAATTTCACTTGAGCTATTATTATAGAAACATTTTTGTCAAAAGGATTTGTAAAATTGTAATAAAAATCAGAATTCTTTTGAACTGAAGATAGTGGTAAAACAACCAATGAATCTTTGTTTATCTTTTTCAAAATTAAAACTGGTCTATTAAAAAATTTATCGTCTCCATTTTGTTCGGTGCCAATATTAATACCTAAGGTTGCAATCCTAACATCTCTTTCTTTAAAGAATAAGTCATTATTTGAGATTGAATTTATTTTCTTTTTTAAGAAGTTCCAATAATTAAATAGATATTCATTCACAATCTAAATATAAAATTTCTTCTATTAAATTTTGATAAATTAAATCTCAATTTCTAGTGAAACAGGGCAGTGGTCACTACCGTAAACTTCGTTGTGGATTTCTGTGCGCCTGATTTGAGGAGCAAGGTTTTCAGAAACAAAAATATAATCAATACGCCAACCAACATTTCTATCTCGAGAGCGAGTTTTCAAATCCCACCAAGAATACTTCTCAGTTTTAGGATTTTGATGTCGCCAAGTATCTACAAAACCACTTGCAACCACTTTTGAAACCCAATCTCTCTCAATAGGCAAAAATCCAATTGTGTCTTCGTTTTCTTTTGCTCTTAAAATATCTAAAGCCGTGTGTGCAACGTTCACATCTCCAACAAAAATAACTTCTAGGCCTTTTTTTCTTAATTTTAAAATATATTTAAGAAACGCATTAAAGAAATTCAATTTGAATTTAAATTTATCTCCACCCATTCCTCCGTTGGGGAAGTAGCAGTTTATTAAAACGAAATTTTCGTAAAATAAAGCCAACATTCGGCCTTCTTTATCCAAATTTTCGTCGCCAAAACCATACTCTACATTGTCTGGTTCGTGTTTTGTGTAAATAGCAACACCGCTGTAACCTTTCTTTTCTTTAGAATGATCAAAATAAGCATAATAATCTTCAATTTCTAAAAGTGAATCTGGAAGTTGTTCTGGATGTGCTTTTGTTTCTTGAATACAGAAAAAGTCAGGGTTTTGCTTTAAAAACCAAGAGAATGTGTTTTGCTCAGTATCTTTTTTGTACCAAGCTCTGATTCCATTTACATTCCAAGAGATGATTTTCATATTGCAAAACAAACTATAACATGTCTAAAATTAATATGAATTATGAAAACCCGCCGTTCAATTGAATCGAATCAATCAGTACCTTGGAGAACCCTTGTTGGAAGAGCAAGGAAATACTTAAATTGTGGTGAAAGAACCGCCGTGGAAATGTTGGAAACACACATTGCACACGGAAACATTACTCGAACCATCAACAAAGACGGTCAGCCCGTTTATCAGTTGCCTGAAATTATCTTTCGATAAAATTATCGGAAAAGATTTTCAAGTGTTCATGGCCGCGCGACTTCGTCGCGCGGCTTTTTATTTTCCACCACAAACACTTGCACACCTCAATTAAAAGTGGTTAAATCAAACTCGAATTGCTCATTTCTAAATGGAGAGTGAGTAGTTTTCTCTTAAACCTTAGTTGATAGAAAGAAAAGTCGTGAAACTCGAAGACATGTCCGAAGACAAAGTCCGTGCAGTGGTCAACACTCTCGGAACGAAAAAAATCCATGGCAGGCACATCGAAAGCATTTGCAAACGCCGAGGCGGAAGCTTCCACGGAAAAGTGCATTTCGTCGACGGGAAGTACAAGCTCGAACCCAAACCCATCCACATCGTCCGAGAGGAGATTAGGACGGAAGGTTTCGTTCGGAAACCGAAAGTAGACGGTCCTTGCGTCTGGAACCAAAAACTCGTCGAGGTCAAACCAGCTCCGGCGAAAATCCAGCCCAGATCGAAGACTCCCAATCTCCGTCTCCTGCGCAAGCAGTTGGCGGAAGGAGACTTCCAACAAGGCATCTCTGCCGCGGGCTGACCCCAAGAAAGCACAAAACACATTCACACACAGGCAGGGCCGGCGCATTCGCGCCGGCCCTATTATTTTTATCTAACTATTATTTATCCTTCCGATTCTTACCGTGAAAATTTTTATGTATCTCGCGCAAATGTATGTCTGTCACGTGTGTGTACACCTGAGTAGTTGTAATATTTGCATGTCCAAGTAATGCTTGCACAGAACGCAAATCTGCTCCATTAGAAAGCAAGTCTGTTGCAAAGCTGTGACGAATCACATGCGGTGTAACTTTTCTTGAAATACCTGCCTTTGTTGCATAGTACTTCACAATTCTTTCGATTGATCTAGCAGAAATTCTCATTGAATCTTTTTTTGCCAAAACATTTTTTCCACTTTTATTTGCCACCTGAACAAAAAGTGCATCGTCCATGTCATCTCTTTTGTCTAAATAATTTTTTACCGCCCGGCGTGCCTCATCAGAAATAAAAACTACACGCACCTTATCTCCTTTACCACGAATTGAAAATTCATCTTTTGTTAAATCCAATTCTCGCTTCAAAGAAACTAATTCTGACACTCGAAGACCTGTTGAAAAAAATAATTCTAAAATTGCCTTATCACGCAAACCTTTTAATTCACTTGTGTCCGGAGCATTCAAAAGACGGCTCAACTCCTGGGCAGACATCAAATCTAACTCTCGCGCTTCTGTTTTAGCTAATTCAATTTTTTCTGGAGCAAGCGCTTCAATTCCTCGTTTTGCTAAATATTTTAAAAATGAACGTAATGCAATCAAATAATAATTCTGCGTTCGACGCTTCATTGTCTCTTTCACACCAGGTTGTCTATTGAGCCATAAACGAAACTCCCGAATTTTAGCTTCAGAAATATCTTTTGGATTTTTTATTTCTGCATGTTCAAAAAATCTTGTTAAATAACGATCATAATTCTCAACAGTCTTAACGCTTCTTCCTTTTTCAATTTCTACATACTCAAGAAATTCTTGTTTCATATTTTGAATAGGGGAATTAGCCATGTCGCAAAATATTATATCAAATTTTCAAATTTAAAATAAAAAAGCCAGCAATCAAGCTAGCTCGAGCGAAGAACTTTCAATGAATGAGAATTCTGCGACCCATTCATGAATAGAATCCATTAGATCTCCGAAACGACTGTTAAATCTAACCTCGTTACCAGAAAATTCATCCTGAAATATATCACTTTTCGAAGAAGAAATGTGATGCAGATCAACCCATTTCATATTGCCTAGTTTTTTGTGAAAAACATAGGTAACTGTGGCCAAAAACGAAAATTTGTCCGAAGATTGGTTCAGCGGTGAACAAAGAGTAAAGGAAATCAATCTTCCATTAAGATTCAAAGTATCTCTCGCGATAGAGATAATAACGAGAAAATGGTTGGTATCATGATCCAACACATCATCAACCATGAAAAATCTTCTTCCGAACGAATATTCCACTGAATTTTCATCCGAAAATTGAAAACGGAACATTTCATCAAGGATTTTCTCTTCTCCCTCAGAAATTCTACAGAACTCTAGGTGCTCCCGAGAAATCAAAGACCATCTGTAGTTTAGTCTAAACTCTCTTAAAAGCCTTAACGGGCTTAGATTTTTGTTTACATTTATCATCTGTATTGTGCTTGTGTTTGACCACAATATATAGAAAAATCAAGAAAAAGCCAACTTTTTTGGACTTGCATTTTCTACTCAATTGTGTTACTATCTAGCATATGTTAACAAAACGAAAGAAAGAAACAGCAATAAAGGAAACACAAATTCATGCCAATGATACTGGTTCTCCTGAGGCACAAGCTTCAATTTTAACTAAAAAAATTGATGAGCTTGCAAAACATTTAAAGAAAAATGATAAAGACAACCACTCACGAAAGGGTCTTTTAGGAATGGTTGCTGACAGACAAAAGCATTTAAATTACTTAGCAAAAAAATCTCCAGACCGATACAAGAAATTGGTTAAGAAACTAGGACTAAAAAGTCGAATTGCATAAATAAAAACAAAAATCACCGCAAAAGCGGTGATTTTTGTTTTTATCTGCTAAAATTAAAAGGGGAGTTAATAATTTTTTAATATGCCAATAATCAAACACAAAGATCAACGCGTGGGAATTTTTATAGACACACAAAACTTGTACCACAGCTCAAAAAATTTATATAAAAGCAAAGTTAATTTTGGAAAAGTAGTTCAAGATGTTTTATCAGGAAGAAAATTAATCAGAGCAATAGCTTATGTAATAAGTTCTGAAACAGGAGAAGAACAAGGTTTTTTTGAAGCATTAGGAAAAGCAGGTATAGAAACAAAAACAAAAGACCTGCAAGTATTTATTGGTGGAGCAAAAAAAGCCGACTGGGATGTGGGACTTGCAGTAGATGCAATAAAAATGTCTTCAAAGCTAGATACTGTCGTACTAATATCAGGTGACGGAGATTTTGTTCCTTTAGTTGAATATTTAAAAACAAATTCAGGATGCCAAGTAGAGGTGGTGGCATTTGGAAAATCTACTTCAAGTAAATTGATTGAATGTGCCGATGATTTTATAGATTTAGACATCGAACACCGAAAATATTTACTAGGTCACGGATTAAAGATAATAAAAAGAAGTAAATTCTGATAGAATTATTTTATGGACGAAGAAAACAAAACAAACGATTCATTAAACGCTCCAGCTATAGAGCTTGATAAAGTTAAAACATACCAAGACGCTATTGCAGAAGCACTAAAAACTCAGGATATGTCAGCAGCAGGCATGCTGATGGCTGAACAAAAGAAAAGAGACAACCTTGAAAAAGAAAGGGAAGATAAGTCAATATCTAGTCCAAAAAATAAAATTTTAATGGTTGTTTCTATTGTTTTAATAATTTCAGCACTTGGTATCGTTGCTTTTGCAATTATCAAAGCAAATCAAAAACAACCAGAAGAAGCTGGTTTTGTAATGAAAAGTAAGTATTTTATTACAGAAAAAAATATAGAATTAGCTAGCTCACAACTACCAAGAAACACTTTTTTGAAAATTCAACAAGCTTCTACGGAGCAATTAAGAAACAATGAAGTTCTAAATATAGTGATCACAAAAGAAGTGAAAGCTGATCCCAATTCTGCTTTTGATATAAGAGTAAAAACTTCGTATAACACAGAAGATTTATTAGCATTATTAAGTGCTAGAGCTCCTGAAAATGTAAGGAAAGTACTAGATTCTGAATTTCTTATTGGAGCACACAGGGCTGATAAAAATGAATTATTTCTCTTGTTTAGGGTTACAAATTATGAAAATGCTTATGCAGGAATGCTTACATGGGAAACGGCATTGGCAAGAGATATGGAATTTTTATTCCCGACACAGATTGGAAAGGCGAGAACAATAAAAATAGAAGAAATTGTAGCTGATGAAATAAACTCTACAAGCACAGCTACAGCAACACCTCAATTTGTTCAAAAAACAATTGATAACACAAGAGTTTGGAATGACAGAGTTATAAGAAATACAGACACAAGAGTTTTGCTTGATGAAAATGGAAACGTTGTATTTTTCTACTCAATCATAGACAAAGAATATATTTTCTTTGGTTCAAATGAAGCCACTTTTGCAGAAGTGATGAGAAGAGTTAGAACTGCTAAACTAATTAGATAATTTTTGATACAATTTACATATGAGTAACATCGATTTAAACAAATTTAAAAACCTGCTTTTAACAGAAAAAGAAAAGTTAGAAGGTGAATTATCTTCAATCGGTAGAAGAAATCCAGAAAACCCAGACGATTGGGAGGCTACACCATCAGATGCACAAACAGATTCTGCTGATTTGAATGATTTTGCCGACAACATTGAAGATTTTGAAACAAATACTGCTATCTTGAAACAACTTGAAATTCAGTTGAAAGATGTAAATGATGCCCTAAATAAAATTGAAGGTGGTAATTATGGAATTTGTGAGGTAAGCGGTCAACCTATCGAAGAAGACCGTTTGGAAGCAAACCCAGCAGCCAGAACATGTAAGGCATACATGAATTAAATATTAAAAAAGCGTAGAAATAACTACGCTTTTTTATTTAAAATTTAGGAAAAATTTATCAGAACATAATGTTGTTTTTGTTATGTTTGTTCAATGTCATTTGCAAAAGTATACACAGCACATGTTACGAATTTAAAAGTCGAGAAAATTGATGTGGAAGTTGATATTTCAAACGGATTGTATTCACTGAGTATTGTAGGACTAGGGGATAAAGCTGTGTCTGAGGCGCGTGACCGTGTAACATCGGCAATCAAAAACTCCGGATTCAAACCACCGAAACAAAAAAATGAAAAAATTGTTGTTTCGCTTGCACCTGCACATGTGAAAAAGCAAGGTCCAATTTTTGATTTAGCAATTGCGGTAGGGTATTTAAAAACATCAGAGAATTTTTATTTTGAAATAGATAAATCAATTTTCATTGGAGAATTAGCACTGGATGGAAGTCTTCGAAAAGTTCAAGGAGTTCTGCCAATTGTTAAGTGGGCAAAAGAAAAAGGTTTTAAAGAAATTTTTATTCCAAACGTAAACGCTTTAGAAGCAGGATTAGTGAAGGGAATTAATATTTATCCCGCGGAAAATTTATTGCAAGTGGTAAATCACTTAAATAAATCTCTACAAATAAAACCTCAAGGAAAGACTTTATTGAAAAATTTTGAGAAAGAAATTGAAATTGATTTTGAAAATATCAAAGGACAACAAATTGCCAAAAGGGGATTGTTGTTAGCTGGGGCAGGTGGTCACAACCTTAATTTTCTTGGTCCACCAGGCACAGGAAAGACGATGCTTTCAAAAGCATTTAGAGAAATTTTACCGTCACCAAATGAAAATGAATTATTAGAAATAACAACAATTTATTCTAGTTCAGGTTTACTTTCTTCTGATAATTTTTCCAAAAGACCATTTCGATCCCCTCATCACAGTGCTTCATATAGTGCCATATGCGGCGGAGGAGGAAATTTAAATATGGGTGAAATCACTTTGGCACATAAAGGTGTTTTGTTTTTGGATGAGTTTCCAGAATTTGACAGGAGAGTGATTGAATCACTTCGAGGACCATTGGAGGAGGGAAAAATTTCTCTTGCGAGGAAAAATGGCACCGTCACATATCCAGCAGAATTTATTTTAATAACCACAATGAATCCTTGCCCGTGCGGTTATTATCAAACAAACATAAAACCATGCGAATGCAGTAATCAGTCAATTTTAAAATATAAACAAAAAGTTTCTGGGCCTATTTTAGACAGAATAGATATGTTTATTTATGTTGATCAAATTTCTGCTATAGATTTAATTGATAATAATTCAAAAATAAAATATTCGGATAAAAAATTAAATAAAACAAAGTCCCAGATTTTCAAAGAAAAAATATATCAAGCAAGAGAAACACAACTTAAAAGACAGGGGTTTTTAAACGCAAAAATTCCAAGCTCTAAAATTTATGAATATATAAAAATAGATGATCCAACAAAACAATTATTGAAAAAAGCATCTGAAAAACTAAAATTATCTGCCCGCGCAATTCACAGAATTTTAAAACTTTCTAGAACTATTGCAGATGTAGAATTTTCTTTAGAAATAAAAGAATCACATTTATTAGAAGCCCTGCAATATCGTCAACAGGAATGATGAAAGATTTTTTAGATTGGAATAATAAAAAAATTATTATAAATAAAAATAAGAGACCTTATTTTAAGTAAAGAGAAGTTTGGTTTGTTAATTTAGGAGTAAATGTTGGATTTGAACAAGATGGAGTTGGAGAAAAATATATGAGACCTGTTTTAATATTTAAAAAATTTAATAAAGAAATATTTTGGGGAATACCATTAACCAGAAAAATTAAAAATAATATTTATTATATTAATTTAGAAACAAAACCAGAAAGCAGTGCAATCATTTCACAAATAAGATTATTAGATGCAAAAAGATTATCACACAAAATTAACATGATAGACAAAATAAAATTTTTTGAAATAAAAGAAAAATTCAAGGATTTAACGCCTTGAATTTTTACCTCTGTTTTCACAGAGTCGGGCCGAAGCCGTTTGTATTAAAATCCTAACAACTCTAAAATTCAATGTCAATTAAAAACTTTATTAAAAATTTAGAATGGGTTTGTAGCACCTCGAACCTCAAAGTGAAGGTGTGGACCAGTTGATCTTCCTGTATTACCTACAGAAGCAATTCTATCTCCTTGAGAAACCCAGTCACCGGCAGCGACATTAACTTCACTTGCGTGAGCATATAGTGTTTGGCTACCATTGTCATGTTTTATCACAACATAATTACCATAACCTCCATTCCATCCACCTGATCGACTAATAATTACTTGTCCACCTGCAGCTGCATAAATAGGAGTACCAATTGGAGCACCGAAGTCTACGGCATTGTATCCATGGATACCTTGTGTTTTTACAGCTCCAGGAATTGGATTTTTAAATATTCCACCTGAAGATCTAACTGATTTTGATGATGTTTTTCCAGAACCCGAAGCAACTTTCTTTGGAGTTTTCTTTTCAATATGAAGTTCACCGTTTGGTACAAGTATTTCCATTCCCGCTTCTAGTCTTGTATTTACAGAAATACCGTTAAACAAAGCTATTTCTCGAGCATCAGCTTTATACATATCTGCCAAGTCTGCAACTGTTCCACCACTTTTAACCTTATGTTTAACACCTGTCACAGGCAAAATAACAAGTTGTTGACCAGGTTGAATATCTCCCTCTAGATCGTTTGCCCATCTAATAGTATTAGAAGAAACCTTAAACATATCAGCAATTTGAGACAAAGTATCACCATCTCTCACAACATAAACGCTAATCTGATCAGATTTTGGCTTATATATTTCAACAGGATCTCCTGAAATTGTAGGAACTGCCATAATTGCCTTATCATCAACCACCACAATATCTCCACCACCTTTTGCTGGGTTTGGATCGTTGTTTGTTGCAGCTTTTAGAACAGGAAGGCTTTGAGAGTTAAGTTTTAAGCCTTGATTTGAATAATTTTCAGATTCCGATCCGGTTATAAAAGAAAAAATACCGGCATTTGCCAAGAAAGGAAGGATCGTAATCATCAAAGCCAAAGACACCCTTTTCACAGTGAACTGTGATTTAAGATTTTGTATGTTAACCCTGTACGGCTTCATGGATGAAGGGTCTGGGTCTTTTTCTAAGTAAGTGATAAGCCAGTTTTCACTAGGATCCGTGTCTTTCTTTATCCTGGTGATCCCCGTCTAAAGAGGATAAGTATCATGTTAGCAGGCTAGGGAAAGGTGTCAACCGTGTGTTAAGATAGTCCAACGATGAAACATTTAGAGGGCTTAAATGAAGCACAAAAGCGGGCAGTTATCCACACAGAAGGTCCTCTTTTGATATTAGCGGGAGCTGGAGCTGGAAAAACCAAAACTCTTACACATCGAATACTTAATCTTGTCAAAAATGGAGTTCTTCCTCAAAATATCTTGGCCATAACCTTCACAAATAAGGCCGCCAAAGAAATGAGAGACAGAATTTCTATTCTTTTAGCAGAAGATCTGGGAAATCCTTTTGTTTCTACATTTCACTCGTTGGGGGTAAAAATTTTAAGAGACAATTCTCATATTTTAGGAATAACTAAAACATTTAACATTTATGACAGAAACGATTCTATTTCTTTAGTTAAAAAAATTCTTAAAGAAATCGGGGAAGGTGAGAGTGGGGTTGAGCCAAAGACAGTTCTTTCAACCATTTCTCGTGAAAAAGGAAATATGGTTACTGCAACTGAATACGAAGCGCAATCAAATCATTCATATATTACAGAAATAGTTGCGAAAGTGTGGGTTAAATATCAAGAAACTTTAAAAAAAGAAAAAGCTTATGATTTTGACGATCTTCTTTTAGAACCAACTTTATTACTTTTAAAAAATCCTGAGATTAGAAAAAAATATCAAGATCTTTGGCATTATGTGCACATAGACGAATACCAAGATACAAATGCTGTGCAATACGAAATGGCTAGATGCATTGTAGGAGGAAGAAATAATATTTGTGTTGTGGGTGATATTGATCAAAATATTTATAGCTGGAGAGGTGCGACAATTAAAAATATTTTAAATTTTGAAAAAGATTTTCCAGGTGCAGAAATGATTGTTTTGGAACAAAATTATCGTTCAACTGGAAATATTTTGAAAGCAGCAAATGCAATTATAGAAAAAAATGTTAATCGTAGAGAGAAAAATTTATTTACTGAAAATCATGATGGAGATCAAATAAAACTTTATAACGCTTTTGACGGATTAGATGAGGCCAGATTTGTGGCAGAAGAAATTGGAGGATTGGTAAATAATGGAATTGATCCAAACGAAATTGCTATTTTATATCGAGCGAATTTTCAATCTCGAATTATGGAAGAACAACTTCTAAAACAATCTGTACCTTATCAAGTGCTTGGAACAAAATTCTTTGATCGAAAAGAAGTTAAAGATATTTTGTGTTTCATCAGAGCAGCTTTTAATCCTGATGACATGACAAGCTTGAGCAGAATAATAAATATTCCAGCTAGAGGAATTGGAAAAGTTACACTACTAAAAATATTAGAAGGAAATGAACATGAACTTTCAGGAAAAGTTGCAGAGAAGATTGCAGATTTTCGAAGTATGTTGGCGAGAATTAAAAAAACTGCTGAAATAAATAAACCTAGTGAAACAATTAAAATAATTATTAAAGCCACAGGAATTGAAGATGATCTAAAAAAGGATGGGGAAGATGGAATGGAAAGAATTGAAAACATTAAAGAGTTGGCGACTTTGGCACAAAAATACGACCACTTAGAGCCACATGAAGGAATTCAAAAACTTTTGGAAGAAGCTGCGCTTGCAACAGATCAAGACGAAATAGAAACTGAAAGTGACGCAAGAAAAAAATACGGTGTAAAACTAATGACTGTGCATGCATCAAAAGGATTGGAATTTGATTATGTTTTCATAACAGGACTTGAACAAGGTCTTTTCCCAAGCCAAAGAGATGATAAAGATAAAGACGACGAAGAGGAGAGAAGATTATTTTATGTTGCACTTACAAGAGCAAAGAAAAAAATATTCCTTTCATATGCAGGCATCCGAACAATCTTTGGTTCTCAACAGGTAAATATTCCTTCAGAGTTTTTAGAAGATATTCCAGGAGAACTAATTGAAGCAGAAGAAAGAGATGAGGGTACAGATGTTGTTAGCCAAGCGCGAAATATTTTTATAGATTGGTAATATGAAAAACTTTTTCAGTCAGAAAGCAAAAAAATCTTTAGGTCAAAACTTTTTAAAATCAGAAAAAGCTCTGAGAGAAATTGTTGATTGTTCTAAAATAAATACTGGAGATATTGTTTTAGAAATTGGACCCGGTCGTGGAGCTTTAACAAAAAAACTTTTAGAAGCTGGAGCAAATGTTTTAGCAATTGAAAAAGATGAAACTTTAGCAGATGAGTTAAATATTTTTCTAAAAAATTATTCTGAAAAAGGACAATTAGAAATTATTAAGGCAGATGCTTTAGAATTTTCTCCAAGCAACTTTTCTAAATTAAAAAATTATAAACTAGTAGCAAACATACCTTATTACATCACCGGAGCATTGATGGAAAAGTTTTTAACTGAAAACAATCAACCTTCTTCTATTACTTTTTTAGTGCAAAAAGAAGTAGCGGAAAGAATTGTAACAAGAGACGGAAAGGAAAGTATTCTTTCAATTTCAGTTAAAGTTTTTGGTAAACCAAAATACATATCAACAGTTCCAGCAGGAGCATTTGTACCAGCACCAAAAGTTGATTCAGCTATTATTCATATTTCAGACATATCAAATGAAATCTTTTCAAAAAACGGAATTACTGAAAAGAGATTTTTTGAGGTTGTAAAAGCAGGATTTGCACACAAAAGAAAACAACTAGGTAGCAACCTTAATAGTGTTGTAGATAAAACAAAATTTGAAGATTGTGGAATCAGCCCCAAAGAAAGAGCTGAAAACCTAAAAGTAGAGGATTGGATTTGTCTTTCTAAATGAATTACATTGTTCCAGAGCTTCCAACACCAGGACCGTGGTTAATTACACCGTCTACTATCAAAGGTGTTCTGCATTGTGGATCTATTTGTCTTGAATAACATGTTCCACCCATATCGTATGTACCTAAGCCATATTGTCCTGGTTGCAAATCATAAAATAAATAGAATTTTGTATAAGGAATATCCACTTTTAGCTTTTTAAGAGCTTGTTCTGTGAATTCATTCATAAAAACCGTGTATTTTTGTGGCCCTTCACAATCACATTCGATTCTGGCCACCACCAAACCACCAAATGGTATTCCTTCATGATGAATTTGCTCTCCCCAAGGTAATTCTTTAGGTTTTAAAGAATTAGAAGCTGTTTTTGTAGGCTCTAACTTTAGAGTTTGTGTTACAGCTGGAGTTATTTCCCTTATCGGTTCAAGATTTAAAGTTTGAGTAATTGCAGGATTAATAGAATTTAAAGGAATTAATTCTAGAGATTGTTGAACATTAGCAGAATTTCTTACTTTTATTTCTGAAAATTCTATTTTTCCATAAAAAAACAAAGCTAAACAAAGAAATATAGTAATTATCTTGATTCCGTTATTTTTAAACATTTTTTTCATTATTATAAGAATTATATCATGCAACATCTGTTATAATTTATAAATAACATGAAACCTAGCAAAAAAGTTACTGGAATAATAATTATTATCTTTGCTCTAACTAGTGCTTTTATCGTATCTGACAAATTAAAAGAGTCTGAAAAAAATGAAGAAAATACAATAATTGAAGGAGAGATTGAATCTGCAAACCCTGTAAAAAGTATTGAGGAGTATATGATTAATAAGATTACTGAAGAAAAAGGAGAAACAGTTGACACGAAAGACACCAAACCACAAACACTAACTGATTTTTCACTATCTAATCTTTTTGGTAATTATTTAAGTTTAAAAAGCTCTTCTTCTGTTACACAAGAAAATATTGATCAAATTACAAAAAATGCCTCTGATCAAGCTAAAAAACTAGCTCAACTTCCAAATCGATATTCAATGATTGATTTAAATACTTTTCCTGACTATCAAAAAGAAAAAGCTAAAAAGTACGGCGATGAATTTGCTTTAATCACAGAGAAATATTTCAAACAAAGATTTTTTATAGAAGAAACAGATAATGAAAAATACGTTCAAGCATATTCAGATATTCAATTAAAGTACAGCGAGGAACTATCAAAAATTGAAGTTCCTAGAAGTATTTCAGATGATCATTTAGATTATATAAACAATCTTTCAAAAGTTAGTATTGCTTTAGTCACATTAGCCTCAGAAAATAACGATCCTATATTAAATAAATTGATTTTAAATCAATATAATGAAATCCGACTAATGCAACCACAAATAATGATATCTATCTCAGATTATTTTATAAATAATGATATAATTTTTTCTGATGAAGATCCGGGAGCGATGTGGAATAATATTTAAATATGTTAAGTACATATAATTTTTATAGAAAAAATAAATTAACAATATCTTGGGTACTATTGATATCTTTTATCTTGTTTATTGTTTTTAACTTTTCTACTTCAACAACAAATGCCCAACAAACAACAGAGCAAATTACAGTTTCTTGTGCTCCAAATAAAAAAGTAGTTCAAAGAAATGAAAATGTTACTTTTGTTGCAACTGTTAAAAATGCAACTGAAAAAATAAAATATAGCTGGAGCGGAGTAACAATTAAATCTGTTGATTCACCAAGAGTAACAACAAGCTACGCAAGTTTGGGTGAAAAAAAGGCAACAGTTACAATTGTCACTGGCACAAAAAGAATAAAAGCAGAGTGTTCTGTGGTTGTTAGTACAAATGTTTCAATTCAAAATCAAACAGGAGGGCAACAAGGTGGTAATAATCCTTTGCAAAATCTAGGAGGTTTGCAACAAATGCTTGGCGGTGGAAATAATCCACTAGGAGGCTTAACAGGTGGACAACAAGGTGGTCAACAAGGTGGTAATAATCCAATTGGAAACATATTAGGCGGACAACAAACAAACGGTATTGCCAATACAGGAACAGGTACACGAGCAGGTACACCAACACAAAATTTGAATACAAGAACTTCTGATACTGCAACAAACTCTCAAAACGCAAGAAATAATAGAAGACAAGAATATCAAAGAGAATTAAAAGAAAACGAATCCGAATACGAAGAAGACGTTAAAAAATGTGAAGAAGATAAGTCTGACGCAACACAACAAGGTGCAGAGCCTCCTGCGGAAGATATTCAACAAGAAACACAACAAATGGTTCCTACAAACCCAATACCAATTGTTGATCCAATAAAAAACATAAGAGAAAATATCGAAAGATTAACTTTAAAAGACATCGGACTAGAAGGAAGTAGTCAACCTTCTCTGGATAAAACAGAAGCGTGTAAAGTAGATGCTGCAATAAAAAAAATGGCTAAAGACAGTCATACTTTCCTAACAAAAGGTAGAGATGGAAATCCTTATTTTGTTACAAATTATGAAAACTTAACTAATGACAGCCAAGATATTGGGCAAAAGAATTTTATAGAATCTATTAAAAACGCACAGTCTTGTAAAGAAAATGAAAATACAAACATTGCCAGAGCACTAGAAAAAGTTCCAAGATCTATTATTGGAGGAACTTCAGAGACTGCATCATGTCCACTAGAAAAAGAGAATAGTGACGATCTAAACGAACTAGAAAATTTCCTATCATACATAGAAAATCCACCTGCTTATAAACTTGCAGAAAGTTATTCAGCAATGCTAGGCGTTAGATTAGACACCACAGAAAGAGCTTTGTATGAAACAAGTATAAACCGAGGTTTTATTGGTGTTAAAGACGACAAAGGAACAATCAAAAATCCTCCTGAAATATACTTAGGGCACAATATTAATAATATGAACTCAATCACAAACAGAGTTTCAACATTAGATGAAGTTGGGGAAGGAAAAATATTACTTGAAGGATTCATGAAAGAATTAGCTTTGTAGTAGTTTATCTGAATAAAAAAAATTGAAATAAAAAATTAATGTTATAATTTTTATATGAGTTTTTTGTTTTATAAGAAAAAGTTTTTTCTTTTATTTTTTGCATTTGTTTTGTTTTTTACAACATCATTTAACGCAGAAGCAAGAGTTGGTTCAGACTTACCAGACCTATATAATGTAGCGAACAACATATCTTCAGGAAATATATCTTCTCCCACAACAAATCAAAACACCGGTGCAGGAGGTGGGCAAATAAGACCTTCAGTTACAGATAATTTTCAATCCGCAACGGAAGCTGATGCAGTACTTAAAACAGACAATGAAAAAGATGGGGACAATCTTGGTACTTGGACAATGAGAATAATGGAAGGTTTAGCCGCAGCAGCAATTCCTTTTGTATCTCTAACATTTATACCTATTGGAATGCTAATGCAAGCTTTAACAGGTTTAGTATTAGGAATGTCTAGCTACAGCCTTGATTTAGCTCTAAGTATTGGTGTTGAACAAATTTCCACCATGGCCAGAAGCCCTGAAGTTAAAAATGCTTGGGAAATTTTTAGAAATCTAGCCAATATAGGTATAATTTTTGCGATACTGTACATAGCAATAAAAACAGTTCTAGGTTCTAGTGATTATAGCGCAAAAAAATTACTAGGGAGCGTTATTATTGCTTCTCTTCTAATTAACTTCAGTTTCTTTTTTGGCGCAATAGTTGTTGATGTTTCTAATGAAATGGCTATCACTATCTATGAAAAAATAGGTGAGCAAACAGGAAAAGATGACAAAGGTAGGGCAAAAATTGGAAGTTTTATGTTTAAAGAAACTAGTCCTTCTTTTTTCCAAACCTTAATTCCTTCAAGCATAGACAAAAACACAGAAGAAGCCTTGCAATCAACTTCAAACGTTGCAACAGGCCAACTAGCCAATGCACTAACTAGTGTTGCGTTATGGCCAACAAGAATAGCTCTTGGTTTTCTTTTTGGATCGATAGCAAATGCCGTCTTGGCTGTTGTTTTATGGTTAGCTGTTTTTATGATTTATTCAAGAGTAATAATTATTCTATTTTTATTAGCAACTGCACCCATAGCTTTTGCTAGCATGATTCTTCCAAATACAAAAAAAATATCTACTAATTGGTGGTCTGGATTGGTTGGCCAATCATTTTTCTTGCCTGTATTATTGCTTTTTGTGTATATAGGTATAGAAATGGTTGGTCTTTTGCCTGGAGAAGATAAGTTGCGAACAAGCACAAACACAGACCTAACAAGTTTTGCTGGTTATGCTGAAGTTTTCACTCCTTATATCTTTAAATATATTATGGTGATAGGAATCTTTATAACAGGAATGATTTTAGCTAAAAAAGTTTCTGACTATGGAGGATCTACAGCAGGGAAACTATCAGCTTCTGTATCATCATATACAGGTGCTGCTTTTTCAGCGGGTGGAGCCATCCTTGGAAGAAATACGATTGGTGCTGGAGCTACTGCACTTGAAAAAAGTACAAAATATCAAGATTGGGTAAGAAGAAACGGTGTTTTAGGAGGTTTAATAAATAAAAATTTCGTTCAAGGTGCTACAAAAGCTAGTTTTGACGCAAGAAATTCTCGTGTATTTAAAGGAGTGGCGTCTGCAACAGGAGTAGGAGGTGATTGGAGTAAGGAATTTAAACCAGCGAAGGATGGTTTCAAGGGTCAATCTGAAAGACTTGCAAAATCAATTGAAGCCACATACGAAGCCATACCAGACAAATCAGATGATGAGATCAAAAAAACAGCTGCTGGACAGGCAATAATTGACCAAAAAGAAAAAGCTAAAGATGAATTAACAAAAGCAACAAAAGATCTACAAGATGCGATTGAATCAGGTGATCAGCAAAGAATTTCAGCGGCAAAATCAGCAAGCAAAGCAGCACAAGCTAATGAGAAAACCGCTCAGGAAGAATATGAAAAAGAAAAAAATCCAACAAAAGCTAGTTTTATACAAAAACCAGAACAACCTATTAGTATTAAAAATGTCTGGGTAAATGCTCCGAGAACTGAAGCAGCAAAGAAAATTAAAGAAAAGCTTAGAGGAAAAGAAGACACTAAAGAAGCAAAATTACTACAAAAACTTATCGATTCACAAAAAAGTAACCCTTAAATCAAAATGAGCGATGAAATAAAAGACATAATTCAAGAACAATTTAAGACACTCCCACAAGTGATTCAAGATACTATTCTTAATAGTAAATGGGAAGAGAAGATTAGAAGAATTGTCACAACAAATAATCTTCATGTTGATCAAGGTGCGGCGATTGAAAACCTTGTTTTGATTACAATGTTGGGAATAGAAACCCCAGAAACATTTGTTCAGAATGCAAAAGAGTATGCAAGAGTATCTGAAGAGCAAGCTTACAATATATCTGCAGAAGTTGAGCGAGAAATTTTTGGAGATATCAGAAAAAAACTTATTGAAGTTACAGACGCATCTGGCACAGTTGAAGAAATAGACCAAGCTACAAACGAACTTGGAAAAGTTGCAGCGGCGATTGAAAAAGAAGCTTCAGCAAAGCCTTCTTTGAAAGAAAAGATTCCTGCAGACTTTTTTAACGAAGAGAAAAAAGAGGCTTCTATGGATGTTTACAAAGAACCTGTCGAAGAACCAGTTCAAATTATTAAAGAAATTCCTGTTGTAAAAGAACCAAAACCTATCTTTAAACCAATGCCTAAAGAAATTTCTCCACAGAATTCACAAGTTTCAGCAAAATCGGATCCATATAGAGAACCAATAGAGTAGAATATAAGTATGAAATACCAAGTTCCACAATTCCTAGAAGTTGAAGATAAAATCTTTGGACCCTTCACATTAAAACAATTTCTTTATGCAGGCGCTGGTATTGCTATGGGGTTTTTAGCTTGGACAACTTTTACAAGATTTATAGCCATATTAATAGGAGTACCTATTGTTTCACTATTTTTTGGCTTAGCTTTTTGGAAAGTTAATGAAAGACCTTTAGCAGAAGCAATTGAAAACTTTTTTAAATATCTTTTGTCTCCAAAACTTTACCTTTGGAAAAAAGAAGAGAAGTCTCCACAAAAACAAGCTGCGGAAGTTATTCATCATGCACAAATGGATGTTCCAAAATTATCAAATAGTAAATTAAAAGATCTTTCTTGGGGATTAGATATTCACGAAACTTTAGAAACTTTAGACAATATTTCTCCAAAGCAATGATATAATATTTTTATATTATGGCAGAAGCAAACAAAGCAACACAAACAATTGTTCCTATTAGAGAAGTTAGAAACGGGATTGTTGTTTTAAAAGATGGCTCAATGAGAGCACTTTTAATGACATCTTCTGTAAACTTTGCACTTAAATCCGCAGAAGAACAAGATGCTATTATTTTTCAATTCCAACAATTTCTAAACTCTTTAAATTTTAGTGTGCAAATTTTTGTACAATCTAGAAGACTAGATATTAGACCATACATCGCAACTCTTGAATCAAGAGAAAAAGAGCAAATAAACGACCTTATGAGAGTTCAAGTAAAAGAATATATTGAATTTATCAAAGCTTTTACAGAAAGAACAAACATTATGACAAAAACTTTCTACATTGTAGTACCATACACTCCACCAATTTTAAATATTGGTAAAGCAAAGAAAAACAAACAAGTTTCAGGAAGTCGGGAAGATTTTGAAGAAGCATCTACACAGATTGAACAAAGAATCGCTGTTGTGCAACAAGGTATTACAAGAACAGGTGTGCGTGCAGTACAATTAGGAACAGAAGAGGCGATTGAAGTATTTTATAGATTATTTAATCCAGGAGATGTAGAGAAGCCAATTCCGGTTCACTAAAAACATATGGGAATATTTGATTTTTTAAAGAAAAATAAAAGAAAAGAACCAACGCAAATCACTTCTTTTTTACCTCAAGAAATTTATGAAGCAGGTGTTTTGGAACTGCAAGATGTTATCGCTCCTAGTGCGCTTAAAGTTACACCCAGAGACATAAACTTAGGAGACAAACTTGTTAGAAGTTTTTTTGTTATTTCATATCCAAGATATTTATCAGACTCATGGTTTTCTCCAATTATTAACCTTGATCGTATTTTTGATATTTCAATTTTTGTTCACCCAATTGATACAGCCACAATTCTTAGACAATTCAAAAAGAAAGTTGCTGAAGTTCAATCACAAATAAGCATGAGAGAGCAAAAAGGATTGGTGAGAGATCCTGTTTTGGACACTGCTTATCAAGACCTTGAAATTCTGCGAGACAATCTACAACAGGCACAAGAAAAAATATTTGATGTTGGATTATATATTTCTATTTATGCAGACAACAAAGACGAACTTGATAAATTTGAATCTGAAGTTAAATCAATTCTTGAAGCAAAGTTAGTTTATGTTAAACCTGCATTATTCCAACAAGAACAAGGTTTTAAATCTGTAATTCCAACAGCACAAGATTTATTAGGAGTTCACTCAAAATTAAACTCTTCTCCACTTTCAAGTTTGTTTCCATTTATTTCTTTCGACCTTACATCAGACAAAGGAATTTTGTTTGGTATCAACAGACACAACAGCTCACTAATTTTGTTCGATAGATTCAGTTTAGAAAACTACAACTCTGTAACTTTTGCCAAAGCTGGTTCTGGTAAATCATATGCAACAAAACTAGAAATTTTGAGAACAATGATGTTTGAAACTGATGTGATTGTGATCGACCCTGAAAGAGAATATGAATTCTTAGCCGAAGCCACAGGAGGTAGATATTTCAATATCTCTCTAACATCTGATCACCACATTAATCCTTTCGACCTTCCTCCTGCAAGAGAAGATGAGTCACCTGGTGATATATTGAGATCAAACATTGTTAATCTTGTTGGCCTATTTAGATTGATGCTTGGAGGTCTAACACCTGAAGAAGATGCCATAATCGATCGAGCTATTTCTGAAACATATGCCTTGAAAGACATTACTCCAGAAAGTGATTTCTCAAATATCGAACCACCACTTCTATCAGACTTTGAATATGTTCTTTCTGGAATGGAAGGTGGGGATGTTCTTGCACAAAAACTTTCAAAGTACACAAGAGGAACGTGGGCAGGATTTATCAATAGACCAACAAACGTAGATATTAATAAAAAGTTTGTTGTTTTCTCTTTGAGAGACATGGAAGATGAATTGAAACCTGTTGCCATGTATTTAGTAACACACTTCATTTGGAATGCAGTACGAAAACAATTAAAGAAACGCCTTCTTGTGATTGATGAGGCTTGGTGGATGATGAAATCAGATGACACAGCCTCATTCTTGTTTGGTCTTGCAAAAAGAGGTCGAAAATACTATTTAGGAATGTCTACAATCACACAAGACGTGGAAGACTTCTTGAGATCTCCATACGGAATGCCTATTATTACAAACTCATCAATCCAATTGCTTTTGAAACAATCTCCAACAGCTATTGATATGATTTCTCAAACATTCAACCTAACAGAAGAAGAAAAATATTTGTTACTTGAATCAGATGTAGGGGAGGGAATTTTCTTTGCAGGAATCAAACACGTAGCTATTAAAATCATTGCTTCATATACTGAAGATCAAATTATTACATCTGACCCATCACAAGTATTGCAAATCAAGAGAGCAAAAGAAGAACTAAAAGCTTCTGCTGGGACACAAACACCAGAAGAACTTGCAAGAAGAAATACTGAAATCAAAGAAATAAGAAGCGTAAATTAATATGGCGGTAATAAGAGAGGCAAAGAGAACAACTAGCGATATAAACACTTCTTACTCATCTGAAAATAAGAAAGTTCCATTTCCTTGGGTTATGTTATTTTTATGTCTACTTGTTGACTTAATAGACATAATTCTGACTATTTCATTAGTGGGAATAGCTCCTTGGTGGTTTTTTACAACCTTTATTTTTACACCAATACTTATTATATATATCAACAGTAGAGACAAGAAGTTTTCTTTAGAAGGAATAAATACTTCAATTACAACAAAAAATGAAATATCTTCAGCAAAAGAATATGGAAAGATATCTAGGGAATCAAAAGCATTCTCAAGAGCCGGTCAGACTGAAGCGGCTATTGCAAAAACTGCTCAAGCAACAAAAATGGCTTCCAAATTGCCTAAATGGTTAAAATATTTAATGTTTTTGGGGGAAAATATTATTTTTTTAGAAATACTTCCATTAAACTCAATAATTTTATTACTATCCTATAGAGACAATAAAAACTCTACTTCTGAATTCAATAAAAGCATGTTAGAAATTATGAAAAACTCAAGTTTTAAGATAAAGGGATAAACTACTAATGTATTTTAAATCAAATAGAGTACAATATATTCAATGAGAGTATTATTTATATTATTTTTTCTAATATTACCAGTACAATTATTGGCTCAGGATTTTTCAACATTAAGAAAAGATGTTGAAGTTAAACTATCTCCAGAAATACCAAGCCCTAGAGAAATGGTCACAGCAACAGCAATAAGCGGTGATTATAGTGACCTAAAAAAAGAAATGATTGTTTGGCATATAAATGACGTGGAAAGAAAAAGAGGACTAGGTGAAACAACTTTCCAATTTCAAGCACCACCGGCAGGGGTTCCGATGGAAATATTCGTAACAATAGAAAAACCAAACAGATCTATTGCAAATTTTGTGAACTTACAAACAGCAACAGTTGATTTAATTTATGAAGCAAACACATATACACCACCTTTTTATAAAGGAACTTCTATATTTACACCGCAATCAACAATTACAGTTTATGCTCTAACAGATTTGTTAGAAAATGGAGCAAAAATAAATAAAAAAGATATTGTTTACCGGTGGTACAAAAATGAAATGTATCTTTCTTCAATGTCTGGAGCAGGAAAAGACAGTGCGGTATTTTATTCTGAAATACTCACAAGACCTTTTAATGTTCGTGTTGTTGCTGAGTCTGTTAATTCAGATTTAAAAGCTGAAAAAAGCATATATGTTAAACCTAAATCACCTCAGGTTGTACTTTATGAAAACAACCCACTTTTTGGAAATATTTTTGAAAAAGCCTTAACAGGAACATTTAATTTTGATAGGGAGGCAGTAGGTATCACAGCGGTTCCATATTATTTCAATATAGATGAAATTAACTCAGGAAACCTAAAATACTCTTGGTATGAAAACGGTAAAAGAATTGATGATGAAACTTTTGGTGGCTACATTAATTATTTAAATCCAAACAGAGAAAAAAGTGGTTTTTCAAAACTTGGAGTAAAAGTAGAACACAATGACAGCTATCTACAGTATGGGGAAAATTTTTTCAACGTTAATGTTTTAGGAAATCAACAATCTGATACAATAAAAACAAATGAAACATCTGTATTCTAAAACAATAATTTATACTTTATTTTTTGTAGTCTTTATTTTTACACCTTTTATCACTTTTGCCACACCTTCAGTTAATTCAGCTCCAGCAAGCATCACGCAACAAAGTGCAGGATCAAATTATCAACCAATAACCCCAGGTGGAGAATCTTTTTTTGGAGGAGGAGGATTTGAAGCAATGTTAGAAAAAATATTTCAAATATCAATATATGGAACAGTAATGCTTGCGGTGGTTATGATTATTTTTGGAGGTCTGCAATACATGGGTAGTGAGTCTGTTTTTCAAAAAGGAGCCGGAAAAGATAAAATTTATGCTGCACTTGCAGGTCTTTTATTAGCACTTATTTCTATCTTAATGCTTTCAACAATATTACCAAGCGGGGGGAGCGGCGATGCTTTTAGAATTAATATTTTCCAAACAAGTCAATAAAAATAAAATATTATGTCAAAAACACGTTTAATACTCATAATAGTTGCAGTGGTGATATTTTTTGCAGCTTTGGGAGTTTATTTTACTGTTTCAGACAACACCCAAGATCAAAACAACTTGTTACCAACACAGCAAAATCCGGATTTTGTTTCTGAGGATGTTGTAAAAGAAGATACTGGAGTTAATGATTTTGAAACTTTTGGAGCTACAAAACTAAAAATTGTAACTTATGGTGGCGTCTCTGATATAAAAACAGCTTTAAGTGGTCAAAGAGAATTTGCCTTGATTAGGAATCCTAGAAATACAGGTGACTTAGAATTTCATAAATCTGACAGTTTTGGAGAATATTATTTTGCAGAAAATATAAATGGAGAAAAAATAGAATACACAGAAGGCACACCGGAGGGTATATTCGGAATTGGAGACAAGGGAGAAGTGAGTGGAATATTAATTTCAGATAGAAATACAAGCACAGAATACTATGCCTCTTATCCGATACAAGAATTAGCTAAAAAATATGGTTTTATAGCAGTAAGAGATGATCCAATAACAAACAGTTTTCTAAAAAATAAGTATTTGAAAATTAAAAACTTAAACAATAATAGACAAGTTGTTGTGGAAATTGATTCAAGAAACCCAATTGAAGATACACTTTATGTTTCTGAAGCAACCAGAAAAGCTCTAATGATAGACGAAAATGCTCTAGGAAGTTTTAGTTTAGAAATAGTTGATAAAGAAAATAACAAATTGGGAGTTGTTAGGTTATAATTAAAACATGTTAAGAAAAATACTTGGTTGGACAATTTTTGTTTTAGTATTTGTTTTCATTGGATTTATTATTTGGTTGTTCTTTTTAAGAGATACTTCTACACCTGAAAGTTTTTCTCCTACACAAAGAGCTGAAGATTTTTTTCCAACAAATATTCCCAACATAGGCCCAGACGGCCAACAGACCACAGATCAAACACGAACAGAAATAATAAATAGAAATTTAATTCCAAGATTAAGACAACTTTCACAATTTCCAACCGCGGGAGCAGTTGCTTTTGAAAGAACAGGAAACACATCAAGACAAGTTGTAACAGAAGATGGTTCAGAGACAGCTGCAAGAAATACGACAAACATTTTTAGATATATTGAAAGATCAACAGGACACTTATATGAAGCAAGGGAAGATTCTCTGACTCAAACAAGACTTTCAAATACAACAATTCCTAGAGTTGTAGATGCTTTTTTCACAAAAGATGGTCAAAGAGCTCTTCTTAGAATGCTAAAAGAAGATCAGGAAACAATAGACACCTTATCAGCAACTATAAAATCTAAATCTACAACATCTCCTTCAACAGCAAGTATGGTTCCAGATGGTTTTGCACTAGAAGGACCTTATTTAGCAACAAATATTATTGATGCTAAAATAACAGAAAATGGATTAACTTATATTGTGCCTAAAAATGCAGGAGGAAGTTCAATAATTACATCTTCTTTTGATGATCTGACCAAAAGATTAGTTTTCGATTCTCCTTTGATAAATTGGGTTGTCTCAAGAATTAATCAAAGTAATATTCTACTTACAACAAAAGCTGATTCTAGAGTGGCAGGGTTTTCTTATATAGTAAATGCACAAAATGGATCTATAGAAAAATTAGTTGGTGATATCAACGGGCTAACAACTATAATCAGTCCAAACGAAAAATGGCTTATTTACTCTCTTTCTAGAAATAATGAACTTGATACATTTGTATTAAATACAGAAACAAACGAAACAAAGAAATTTGGAGTAACCACACTTCCAGAAAAATGTGTTTTCAGTCAACAAAATTCAGATATTATTTATTGTGCAGGACCAACACAAATGCCAAGGGTTTCAATGCCAGAATCATGGTATCAAGGAACAGTTAGTTTGGATGATAATCTTTGGAAAGTTGATTTAGCTTCACAAAAATATGAAGAATTAATATTAGACAGGGAAGAAACTGATCAGAGTTTTGACATGATCAAACTAGCAGTTAGTCCAAAAGATGAATTTATTCTATTTATAAATAAAAAAGACCTTACACTTTGGAGCTTAGAAATAAAAAATATAGTTAGATAATTATTTGACTTCTTCTTTCTTCTTTTCTGCTGGTTTTTTTATTGTTTCTCTAATATAGATTTCTTGTCCTATTCCAAAAATATTTGAGACTGTCCAATATAAAGCAACAACAGAGATAAGAAAATATGATGTAAAGAAAACAAA